>VOFD01002202.1_pt1 | contig 14611 bp, 7 predicted proteins | sample 5384101 | NCBI WGS metagenome assembly VOFD01 (sample SAMN12384723, study PRJNA508395) | human gut metagenome | isolation source: healthy gut C | host: Homo sapiens
AGTTTGATAATAGAGCTTAAAGGACATCGGAAGAACTTCCGGTTGATTTAAGAGGTTTAACTTATTATGATAGGAGTTGGATCGATGAATTGCAAGGGAAAGAATATAAGATTTTATTTGACGTAAGCTTGCTTGATGAGGATGGGAATATAGTAGCAACCACTTCATCCGGAAATAGGTATATCCCAGATGTAGAGCTTCAATTTGATGTCAAGAAAATTCCAAATCTTTCAGAGGCAGAAACATTTTCAATTGAGATTTTATACTCTTCTGAACTTTTTGAAAATGCGAAATTGTCGAAATTTAAAGTTGGATCTGCTATTATAGTGGATGCAGTGTCCGATTATTCGGAAGAATCTGATTTTGACGAAGAGATGGAATCTGATGCTGTCGGGAGTTCTTCTGCTTGGGATAGCGTGCTTGACGAGTATGAAGATTATGTAAATCAATATATTAAACTTTATAAAAAGGCGATGGAAGGCGATATGAGTGCCATGTCGGAATATGCAGGTATGCTTGAGAAAGCGCAAAGTTTGTTTAGCAAACTCGAAAATGCGCAAGGCGAAATGACTGCAGCACAAATTAGCCGGATGAATAGCATCCAAATGAAGATGGTTAATGCCATGCAGTAGGCAGGGGATATTGCATTGACAGTTGGTGGCGGCACTGCTTTTCGGGCAATGCTGCCACATTTGTCGTGTTTCGGGTATTTTTTGTAATTTTAGCTGCGCGAAACGCGGAATTATTTTGAAGATAGCGATTATGGTTACGAACGAAAGAGACGTGCGCCACTCCTTGGTGGTGGAAGCGGCACGCCGGATGATGACGGCGGCACGGACTGCGCCGAAAGGAAAAGGCGTGGATATTATTGAAATTGCACTTGTGGAGGATTGGGACGACTTGTCGGCATTGGCCGATGCGATGCGCCGCAAGGCAGAAGAGTCGGGGTTTAAATTCTTGCTGCGCGATGCCGACAATATCTTGCAAGGCGATGCAGTGCTTCTCATTGGCACGCGCCGCATGCCGATGGGGTTGAATTGCGGGTATTGCGGTTATCCCGAATGTGAGCTGAATCCCGTCGGAAATCCTTGCGCCATCAACAGCATAGACGTGGGAATCGCCGTCGGGTCGGCATGTGCGGCAGCTGCCGATGCACGAGTGGACACACGCGTGATGTTTTCTGCCGGATGGTCGTCGTTGCAGTTGGGATGGCTGCCGGACTGCTCGCAAGTCATAGCCATTGCCGTCAGCGCGTCGTCGAAAAATCCTTATTTCGACCGCAAGCCGAAAGACTGATGGCGGGAGCATTCGGGGCATAGCCCTTTCAGCACGTAGTTGACGCTTTCGAGGGCGAAACCTTCCGGTAAGTGCACGATTGGCACGGGCAATCCGCGCAGGCAAAGCGTGCGGTGGCATTTCGTGCAGTAGAAATGCGTGTGGAGATCGTCCACGTCGCAAGAACATTCATTGCTGCAAACGGCGTATTTCAGCGCGCCGCTTCCGTCGTCGATGCTGTGGATCAGATGGTGGGAAAGGAAGAGAGCGAGGGTGCGCGAAACGGTCGACTTGTCGACTGTCACGAGCAAATCTGTCAAGTCGAGCAAAGATACGGCTCGCTGCTCGCGCATCATCGTGCGCAGTATGAGCACACGCATGGCCGTGGGCTTGATGTCGCGCAGCGACAGTTTTTCCAAATAGATTTGTTCGTCGTTCATGTCGGTTTTTGTTTCGATTGCCGAAGATACGCATTATATCGTCCTTTGCCAAAAATAGAGGCTATTTTGCGGCACGTTGAACGCGCAGGGCATTGCAGATGGCAAGAAGTGCTACGCCGACATCGGCAAAGACGGCAGCCCACAAGTTGGCAAATCCGGCCGAGCCCAGTATCAAAAACGATTGCTTTCACGCCAAGCGCAAGGACAATGTTTTGCCGGACAATTTTCACTGTTGTTTTCCCGATGCGCACGGCATCGGCGAGGCGCGACGGGCGATCGGTTTCGATGACCACGTCGGCCGTTTCGACTGCCGCGTCGCTGCCGATTCCGCCCATGGCGAAGCTCACGTCGCTCATTGCCAGCACGGGCGCGTCGTTGATGCCGTCGCCCACGTAGGCCACCACGCCGCCGCATTGTTTTTTGAATCGCTCGAAATGTGCCACTTTTTTCCTCGGGAAGCAAATCGCCATACGCCTCGTCCACTCCGATTTGTTTGCCAAAATGGCTGACGACAGCTTGCCGGTCGCCGGAGAAAATGGCAAGCGTGCGCACGCCTTCTTTCCTTAGTTGAGATATGGTTTCCGCAGCGTCGGGTTTGGCTTTGTCGGAGAGCAGGAAGCATCCGGCATATTTGCCGTCGACGGCGCAATAGACCGTTGTCGCGGCATTGTCGTCGAAACGTTGGCCGATGTGAATGCCGTGCCTTTCAAGCAATTGCGCCGTTCCGGCCAGCACCGTCCGTCCCCATGCTTCCGCTTCCAAACCGTAACCCGCTGTTTCGTCGACGTTTTCGGGTTGCCCTACGGCCAGTCCGAGCCGTTCGGCTTCGGCTCCGATTGCTTTTGCGATGGGGTGCGTGCTGCTGCTTTCTGCCGTGGCAATGAGCCGGATTAATTCTTTTTTGTCGAAATCGGCGGTGCAATGTGTTTCGGCGACGGCAAACGCACCTTCGGTCAGCGTTCCGGTTTTGTCGAATGCCATTGCGGTGATTTTAGCCGTTGCGTCGACGTAGTTTCCGCCTTTGAACAAAATGCCCAATCGCGACGCGGCACCGATGCCCCCGAAATATCCGAGCGGAATGCTCACCACCAATGCGCATGGGCAGGATATGACCAAAAAGACCAATCCGCGATAGAGCCATTCTTCGAACACGTAGCTTGTGCCGAATGCGAGCGACCACAAATAGGGGAGGACGACAATTAAAAGAGCCAACGCCGTCACAGCCGGCGTGTAGACGCGGGCAAAACGGCGGATGAACAATTCGGTTGGCGCTTTCCGTTCGGCGGCATGTTCCACCATCTCCATGATGCGCGACAATGCGCTGTCGGCATGTTTTTTGGCAACGCGCAAGCGGGTTGCGCTGCTTGTCGGGAGCATGCCTGCCAGCACGGTCTCATCTCGTTTAATGCGCCGAGGCATGCTTTCGCCCGTGAGCGCGGCAGTGTCGAAAACGGCATCGCGATCGAGCAAAACGCCGTCGAGCGGCACGCGCTCTCCTGTCTTGACGATGATTTCTTCTCCAACGGCTATGGATTCCGGCGGTACGCTTTCCGCTTTTCCGCCGCGCACGACGGTTGCTTCTTTCGGGCGCATGTCGACCAACGCGCTGATGTTGCGGCGTGCGCGGGCTACCGCTTTGTCTTGGAGCGCTTCGCCGATGGAGTAGAATAGCATGACGGCCACGCCCTCCGGATATTCGCCGATTGCGAATGCGCCAATCGACGCGATGAGCATCAATGAAAATTCGTTGAAGAAATCTTTTTTCCGTATGCTGTCGAATGCCTCTTTCAATACCGGCAACGCCACCGGAAGCCATGCCACAGCAAACCACGCGAACGCGACGGCAGGAGAAAACCGCAGCCATTCCGATGCTTGGGCGGCGATGCCTCCGGCGAGCATTGCCGCGGAAAACGCTTGAAGCGCCGTTTGCCGCCATGGCTTGTGCGATTCGCCGTGCGAATGGCACTCGCGGGCATTTATGCCACAACTATTCTTGCACATTTTTGCTTTTGATTTACGATGCAAAAATAGCCCGTCGTCCGCAACCGAGTTGCAAAAAATATGCTTGTGGAGGGGGGATGACGGGTGGATTAATCCCCGTATTTTGTTTCGGGTTCGGCGGCGATATTGCCGTCGGCTTTTTCCGGTTCGGGCGGTTCGACGGATTTGTCGGGCAGGCGGCGGAATTGTTGCAGATAGGAGTGGTTGATCCAATATTCCATTTCGAGAAGCGTTTTTTTCGCGCACGGCGGGTTTCAATTGGCATTCCCATATCGTCATCACTTTCCAGCCCATGCGTTTCAATGCCTCTTTGTTTGCCGCGTCGCGTGCTTTGTTTTGTGAAATCTTTTTCGCCCAATAGTCGCTGTTTGTCGCGGGAATGTGCATGTCGGCATCGTGTCCGTGCCAGAAACAGCCATGCACGAAAATGGCGATGCCGTATTTCTTCATCACGATGTCGGGCGTGCCCGGCAGCCCTTTCACATTTTTTTGCGATAGCGATAGCCGCGATGGTACAGATAGCGCCGCACGAGCAATTCCGGCTTTGTGTCCTTGCTCTTGATTTTTGCCATGACGGCCGACCGTTTTTCTTTGTCCCAAATATCCATTTCTCCGCCTCTTCTGCAAATTTATATCAAAAAAAAATTGCCGACGCTGCCTGTCGATTGCAAAAAAAGTCTAACTTTGCACCGCAAAAGGAAAGATGCCGGAGTGGCCGATCGGGACGGTCTCGAAAACCGTTGTACGGGTAACCGTACCGAGGGTTCGAATCCCTCTCTTTCCGCAAGCAAAGAGCCGCAGTCGACTGCGGCTCTTTTTTGTTTATGACACAGCGGCGCGCCGAGGTTGCAAACGAAATTCGGCACGCCGCTGCTTGGGCAGAATTGGTGATTATTTTACGATAATTTTTTCGATGTTCGTAGCTTCATCCGTTGTGACGCGGCAAACGTAAATGCCGCGTTGGAAACAGGAAACATCGACTGTCCATGCGTGCCGGCCTTGTTCGCACGATTCTTGACGATTGAAAACCGATCGCCCGTTCGTGTCGAAGATTTCCATGCAAACGTTGCCGGAATTAGCGCAATCTATGGAGACATGCAGCAGCGATGTGGCTGGATTCGGGTAGACGGACAGTCCGCCCGCGCCGACATTTTCGATGCCAGCATCGTAGTCGTATGCAAGGATTCGCCGCATCAGTTCGTTTCTCGTGTCTTCTTCTGAAATAGACTCAAACGGAATGGCCATGACAATGACTTTGCCGGCTTCGACACCATTGGGAAACATGCCGCAAAATCCTATTCCTGCACATCCATCCGAGTAGACTTCGGAATCTTTCGTGTAGGCAAGGATTCCGACTGCTCCGTTTTCAGGTTTCAACACGTCGGGATATTGCACGGAAGTCCCTGCTCCTGTCGCAAATGAAAATGCGAAGTTGTCGTCTCCCAGTCCAGTCCCGTTTATGATTTGCGCGTCGTGGTAAAGGCCGGAAGCCGCGCCGGGGTTGTCGGCAACGAAAGAACATTTCAAAGTATTCCGACAAGAATGTATTCGAATCACTGCCTGCGGCACTGCGCCCCAAATCCCAGCCGATTTCTGCCGACGATACAAACAAGGCTCCTCCTTGTTGCAGATAGTTTTTGACGATTGCCTGTTCTTCGCTGTCGAACGTTTTTTCGGCGGTGCTTTCTTCGCCTAAAATGTAGTCGACAAAGGCATAATCGGAAAGCTCGACAAGTTTGTCTTTCACGGCGTCGTTAGTGGCAGAAGCAACATTTGCGCCTGCGGCTGTCAAGGCCGGAGCATGTTCTTTTACAAAGTCGAAGGAATTGCCCGACATGGCACGGTCGAATCCGTTCACAATCAAAGCTGTCGCTTTGTCGCAAGGCGCGGCTGCCAATATTTCGGAAGATTCCGAAGCTCCGTTGATGTTTTCTGCTTTGACCGACACATAATAGATTTTGCCGGCTTCCAATCCTGAAATTTCCGTGTTGTCGGCATTGAGCTGAACGGAAGATGTCATGGACGATACCGACAACCCATATTGTGCCACATACGTCACGTTGGCTTCGCGTTTGAGCCGGACTTCGATGGACGAAGCGTCTTTCGGCGTTACGGCAAACGAAGCCGGAGTTTCCGGAACAGAAGTGTCGCCCGTGTCGTATTCGGTTTTCATCATGATGCCGGATTCGTCGCTCAGCAATTTATACAAGTTGGCATCCTGCAAGATCGTTTTCACGTCGTAAAGTTTTCCGTCGACCATCAACTCTTTGTTCACCAGCCGCACGCCGTGGCTGTAATCGACATATTCCGCGTTGTGTGCGCCGCTCAAAGGTTGAATGGGCGTTCCGTTGGGATAATGCCAGCCGTAGATAAACAACTTGTCGGGTTCTGTCAGCCTGTTTGTGATGACGATGTCTTTCTTGTGGCCGGCAATCAGCGCATAGAGCGGTTCGCCTGCGGCGAGGCGTGCATCTTCGATTTTTTGGTTGTGCTCGTAGAACACCGGCACTGTCGTCATCGAGGCGTCGGGCGTCATGGTGACGGGGGGGGACAGTTTGACAATGCTGTTTTCATGAATCAAATCCGACAGCATTCTTGTGGGCATCGTCGCGTTGAACAGCGTCGCGATGCGTTGTGCCGTGCCGGGGAGCATCGGCATTCTGACGAAATCTTCATCGGAACCGACTGCAAGGAAGTCGGGGACAACCGACAACTCAACGGCGTGGCTTTGTCCTGCTGCGTCTTGTGCCACAGTCGTAATGGTCGTGACTTTGCGGAAAGCATTCGGCACGTTGCCCGACGATATTTCTTTGTAAATCTCGGCTTCACGCTCTTCCAACGGCAAGTTTTTGATTTTCTCGATAAACGCGCTGCCTGTCAGGGCATCCTTGCTTCGTGGCGGAATTCTTAAAACATGCGGATAGACGGTTGCCGTTTGGATCAAATCGCGATATGCTGCATCCCCGTAGAACTCATATCCTTCGCTTTCAAACGGAGTGCCAAACAGCAAAGAATGGATGTAGCCGTTTTTTTCGACCAATACGGTGTGCAGAATTTCCCGATTCGGATTTTTCTTCATCAAGAATTGTATTTGGCCGTTTCCTGTGCGGTGCTCGATCATGTTGTCGTCTTCCTGCTTTGTCCATTCAAGCGACAAATTGTCTTGCAGATATTTTTGCATCACTTGGCTGCGATACCATGTGCCTCCTGTTGCCGACACGATGGGTTGTCCGTTGAGCAATGCGTTTACATCGTCGTAGCAAATCACGACCAATTTATTGTCGGCAGAAGCATTCAGCCATTCAGCCAATTTTGAGCCGTAGCGTGTGTTGTCCCAATTGTAATTGCTGTCGAGGAACACGATTCGGTGTACATAGGAAGGAATCGACTCCACGGCATCCATGAATCCGAACGGGAAATTTCCACCTCCGCTGTGTCCGCTCAAAACGATGTAGGGGTTCAGCCCGTCGAATACATCGAGCAGGCTTTCTGTCAATTCTTTGATGATCGCATCGCCGTTCTTGTTGGCGCTTCGCCAAGTGCCCCAGCTTTGTTGTTCGGCTTCCAGATAGACGGTGACTAAATTAAATCCGGGGTTTTGTTGGCGGACGAACCGTGTCTGTGCGCCAATGTGCTGGATTTGGTAATGCCAATCGTCGCCGGCAGCTTCTTGTTTGCCAATCGTCCAATCTGTAGAGTTGCCGTTGGGCAGTCCGTACAATACCAATGCAGTGGGAAGCGCCGGGTCGAAATTGGCAGCCGACGGCGCATTTATTTCCACTTTTACGTCGGGATTGTAGGTGTAGGCCATGACTTGCTCGTCGAAATACGGACTTGTCGTGAATCCGGGAATGGCATAGCCTTGTCCTTCCACATATTTGTCTTTTGTGCGAACGAGAATTTCATTCGACAGCGCCGATTCAAATTGGTGGTCGATAGCTGAAACTGTGTAATAATAATTTGTTGAGGCTTCCAGTCCGGTTACTTCAAACGAAGTTTCTCCTTCTATGATTTCGTCTTTCAGGATGTCGTTCGCAGGCTCTTTTTGTGTAGACGTTCAGTTTGTAGGCAGTGGCGCCTGCAATTTCCGACCAGTTGGCCACGAAGCTGTTTTCTGTGACGTTTGTGGCGCGCAACGCCGTCGGGACGGCAATGATAGGAATCAACGGTTCGTCGGCTCCGGCGTATGTGGATTCGGGCGGGAATCGCTGTCGATGTCGGTGGTGATGCCATCCAATCTCGACACGAGCAGCGACGCATTGCCGATCGAAGATTTGGCAATGTGGAAGTCGCATCCTCCTTCGTCGACAAATTCAACGTCGGCCAGAGTCGAATGGATGTCGTTGCCGCTGTTTGCCTGATATTCTTCCAAAGTCTTGTCGGTTCCGTTGAAAGAAACGGCCGTGTTGCTTTCGTCGTGGACGAATACATTATAGTCGCTTGATCCCGAAGGAACTCCGAGCAAATAGGCATTGGGCGCAGAAAATTCCTTGCCGGCAAAAATATTGTTTTTTAATTCAGCCGAAGCGTTGTTTGCTGCTTTGATTGCATAGTATTCCGTCGGCTTGTTGTTCAAAGCGTTGAGCACAAATGTGTTGTGGAGAATCTTGCTTGGCGTGTTGCAATCGATGCATCCAAAGACGGAACTTCCGGATGCCGACGTCTTTTCGAATCCTCCGAAGAAATTGTTTGTGATTTGCCATTCGGCTTCTGGTCCTTCTGTTACGATTGTTTTGCCTCCTCCGGAAGCTGTCGTGTTGGCCGATGAAATTTGGATAAATTTATTGCCGTCCACTGTGATTTTTCCTTTCACCGTCCCAAATCCCAAAATAGCGGAAGAGGTCAATCCGTTGGCATCTTGTTCGATACGGAACTCATTGCCGGTTATTTCAATTCCGTCGACATATCCGACAATTACGCCTCTTGCTTTCGCGTAAATCTTGTTGTTTGCGATTTTGATGCCTTGCATCGTTCCTGTTCCTCCGCTGGTCGACAAGTCGGGCGCGATTGCATCCGACGATGTGCCGGCTTGGTTGCGGATTTCGTTGTTTTCGATTGTGATGTCTTGCGGCCACGTGTCGCCGGAGCGGCGGAAGCAAATTGCGTAGTTGTTGGCAACTCCGCTGATTGCGGCATGATGCTCGATGATGCAGTTGCGAATCGACACGTTTCGCACATCCCCGTAGAACACGATGGGATGGGTTTTGGAATTGGTCGTTTCGGCCGTTTCAATTTTCAGGTACCTTCCCGAATTTCCTGCTGCTGAGCCATCAATGACAATATGGCTTGTCGCGATTAAGTCGGTCGATTGCGTGCTTGCGCCGAAAAGGAATCCTCCGCCAACGCCTGCATTTGCCGTGGGCGAGCTGAGGCGGACGGTGCGAAGTTCTGCCTTGTCAGGGGCGTATTGTCAACGTGTAAGGCGACAAATCGACTGACAATGAGACGTTCTCGCTTTCTTCGATGTCGGAAATGATGGAAAGCGTGATGTCTCCTTTCACTTCGTCACGGCGCGATTGAATATCGGACATGGCAGCTGAAAGCGTTTCATAGTCGCCGCCTGTGCCGACCGTGTATGTGCCGGCAAACACTTCGGTGTCGTAAAGTCGATATGCTGCTATGCCGTTGTTGGTCGACAGTACGTAGATGTACGCGCCATCGGCACGTACGTCGACGCAAACCGGATTGGTTTTTGAGAATGTGTTTTCTGTTGCGCCTATCGCTTGCGTGGCGAATACTTCTGTGGCGTTCTGCAAGCCGTCGGTGATGTCGAATATTTGCAAAGCGCCGTATTGGCTGCCGCCGCTCGACGCGAAATAAGTCTTTCCTTGGTATGTGAACTGAGCGCCTCCGACGGTTGCCGGCGTGTAGAGCGTCGTGGGGAATTGGTCGCTCGCTATTTGCCATTCTTCATTTTTTTCAATGAATTTGGGGACGAAATTCGCACTCAGGACGTAGAACGAATCAGTGCCAACCGTTGCAATTGTGGCCGATGTGCCGTTGATGTTCGACACAATGGTTGGCTTCGAGCTGTTGGCAATTGCTCCGTCGGAAATGTCGAAAATCAAAACTTCGTTTCCGCCATTGGTCGTGCCGGCCACATACGACACCGGCACGGCAATCACTCCGTCTTCCATTGTTCCGGCTACTCCCCATCCGTCGATGCGGCCGCCGTTTTTCACATTTGAAGACGGCGAAGTCAAAAAGTCGGAAGCAACGCCTGTCTCCACGTCGATTTTTTTGAATCGAAAATCCTTGTTGTCCGGCAGAGCCTACGAGCATTTGCCCGTCGTCTGTGATTCCGATGTTGTTTCCGGTCAACACTCCGTTTGCCAAGCCTGTCAATGCAGTTGTCTTTTGCAGGATGCCGTCGTCCGATAATTGCAACAATTTGTTGCCTCCGTTGCGGCTGATTACATACAAACTGCCATCGTGATACGCCATTGAGCGCTCTGTGTTGGCGCCCATCCAAGCCGGCTTCATGGAATTATTCTCGGAATATTCCCAAACTTTGTCGAGCCGGACTTCACCGCCGGCAGTCATTGCTGCCAGCAGAAATGCCATTAAGAACCCATTCCTCATAGTATGGTATTTGCGGCTTCTCGCTCCCATAAGAAGCCATTATTAATAAAAAAGCGTGGAAGCTATTGAATATTACCCTATTTGAGATTCCGGACGACCTACTATCAAGTAATAAACAATAGCCCACACCTTTCTCTATGCAAACCATTTTGCAGAGTCGCATATACACAAGATGTGAGCATTATTGCCTATTATCCCTGATAGTTGAAATTGTCCGGATTTCAAATAGAGGATAATATTTTAACGCTCTTTGTTGATAAATATTGATGACTTAGCTCTCTAAAGCCATTGCAAATATAATTATATTATTTGAATTTATCAAGAAAGGGTAATTTTTGTCGATTGAAATGCGATTTGCGTTTTGCCGGATAATAGTATAGGATGCGTCTCGGCAAAAGAAAAATGAATAAATTCTTTTTCTTCTGCGCTCGACTTTCACTATCTTTGTGCGAATTTTAGAGATAAAGAAAATATATGAATCCTATCAAGAAGACCATCACGCTTGCCGACGGACGTACGATTACGTTGGAAACAGGAAAGTTGGCAAAACAAGCGGATGGAGCAGTTGAGTTGCGAATGGGAAATACAATGCTCCTCGCAACTGTTGTTTCAGCGAAAGAAGCAGGAGAAGGCGTCGATTTTATGCCGCTCAAGTAGAGTACAAAGAGAAGTTTTCCGCAGCGGGACGCTACCCGGGCGGCTTCTTGAAACGCGAAGGCCGTGCATCGGACTATGAAATCCTGACGGCACGTTTGGTAGACCGCGTACTTCGTCCGCTTTTCCCGGACAATTATCATGCAGATACGTTTGTGAATATTATCATGTTTTCGTCTGATGGCGTCGACATGCCCGATGCTTTGGCGGGGCTTGCCGCTTCGGCTGCCATTGCTGTGTCCGATGTGCCTTTCCATGGCCCGATTTCGGAAGTGCGCGTGGCTCGCGTAGACGGCGAATTTGTGATTAACCCGACTTTCGAGCAAGTGGAACGTGCCGACATCGAATTGATGGTAGGTGCCACTTACGACAACATCATGATGGTGGAAGGTGAAATGAACGAAGTGTCGGAAGCCGAACTTCTTGAAGCGTTGAAAGCTGCTCACGAAGCCATCAAGGCTCAATGCCTCGTTCAAATGGAATTGGCAAAGGAAGTGGGCGCCGTGAAGCGTGAATACTGCCACGAAGTGAACGATGAGGAGCTTCGCAAGGACGTTCGCGACAAATGCTACGACAAGGCTTATGCCGTTGCAAAAGCTGGTTGTGCCGACAAACAATGGCGCAATGAGTCGTTCAAGAAAATCGAAGAAGAATATTTGGAAACCATACCCGAGGAAGAGCGTGAAGAAAAAGCGCCTATGGTGGCTCGTTATTACCACGATGTGGAAAAAGAGGCAATGCGCCGTTGCGTTCTTGACGAAGGTGTTCGCCTTGATGGCCGCAAACTCGATGAGATTCGTCCCATTTGGTGCGAACCGGATTATTTGCCGGGACCTCACGGTTCGGCTGTGTTCACTCGCGGTGAAACGCAAGCGCTTGCCACTTGCACGCTTGGCACGAAACTCGATGAGAAAATTCTTGACGATGTGTTGGTGCAAGGAAAAGAACGTTTCTTGCTGCACTATAATTTCCCGCCGTTCTCAACCGGCGAAGCTAAAGCCGCAACGCGGTGTGGGACGTCGCGAAATCGGACATGGCAACTTGGCGCATCGCGCTTTGAAGCGGATGTTCCCCGACAATTTCCCCTTATACTTGCCGCATCGTTTCCGACATCCTTGAATCGAACGGTTCGTCGTCGATGGCAACCGTGTGCCGGAACAATGGCATTGCTCGATGCCGGCGTGAAAATGAAAAAACCTGTGGCCGGCATTGCCATGGGATTGATTTCCGATTCGGAAAGTCCGAAATATGCAGTGCTTTCCGATATCCTTGGCGATGAGGACCATCTTGGCGATATGGACTTCAAGGTGACAGGAACGGTCGACGGAATCACGGCTACGCAAATGGATATCAAATGCGACGGTTTGTCGTATGAAATCCTTGCAAAGGCTTTGGATCAAGCTCGTCAAGGACGGTTGCACATTTTGAATATCATCAATCAGGCAATTCCTGCGCCGCGCGAAGACTACAAGCCGCATGTGCCGCGCATAGAGACGATGGTAATTCCGAAAGAGCTTATCGGAGCTGTGATTGGCCCGGGCGGAAAGGTGATCCAAGGCATTCAAGAGGCTTCCGGCGCGATTATTGCAATTGACGAAGAAGGCGATCAAGGAATTGTCGAAGTGGCTGCTCCGGGACGCGACTCGATTCAAAAAGCATTGGACATGATCAATGCGATTGTGGCACAACCCGAAGAGGGCGAAGTTTATACCGGAAAAGTGGTCAGCATCATGGAATTTGGCGCATTTGTGGAATTTATGCCGAACCGCGACGGATTGCTCCATATTTCGGAAATCGGATGGGAGCGTTTCGAAACGATGGAAGACACAGGTCTCCACGAGGGCGACGAAGTGACTGTGAAACTTGTTGAAATTGACAAGAAAACAGGCAAATATCGCTTGTCGATGCGTGCGCTTCAACCGAAGCCGGAAGGCTATGTAGAGCCGGTTCGTCCTGCTCGTCCTCCGCGCCGTGATGGCGATAACAATCAGGGCCCGCGCCGCGATGGCGATCGCCGAGGCGGCGGACGTGGACCGAAAGGCGGACGTGGCAACCGCAACAATTAAGCGAACGTTTATATTCGGAATAAATGAAAATAGCCGAGTCGGGGTTTCCGATTCGGCTATTTTTTGTTGTGTGAATTGAAAGATGTGCTGTCGAACCCCTCCGTTTTCTGCGAAAACACCTCCCCTATCCGCGCTTCGTACGGCAGAGGAGTACATTGCGTGTTTCCAATTTCACCGGCCTCTCAACCATAAACTCTCAACCCTAAACGATTTTTGCCTCGTTAAAAATTTGCTAAGCAGTTATTCTTTTGAAAATCTTCTATTCAGTTTGTCGGCAATGGCATCGATGTGGCCGTTGATGCGCAGCAGGCGAAATAGCCGGTCGCGCATGGCATCGATAGCAATGCAGCATAAGAAGATGGTTGCCGTGGATGCGGCAAGCAGCGGCAGAAATAGCCACGAGTCGTAGAAGTCCTTGGCATGGATTGACTGCCATAGCAAGGGACGGATAAATTCATTGTCGTGCAGAAGGTATACGCCAAATGTGAACGGCGCGATGCGTGCCATGCTTCGCACGAATCGCGTGTCGGGCGATTTCCAGCGCGCAGCCCAAAGAAACAAGCAAAGAGCTGTGACAAACTCGATGCCGTTGTTGTCGTGGTAGTCGATCATGAACGGCGCGTCGTGAAGCGAGTAGAGCATGAATCTTTTTTGCTTGAAAGAATATGGCCAAAACGATGGCAGAGAGAAAATAGTATTTTCCGAAATTGTTTTTGCCTGTGGCTTTGAAGTGCAATCGAATGTAACCCCCGACGTAGAATAGGAAAATGAACCAGAGCATGGAATTGTTTCCGCTCAGATGCTGCCCGAGCAAAATGTTGAAATTCAATATGAACAATATGGCGAGCAGCGTCAGGTATTGATTGCGAGAAATATTGTGGGCCACGATTGAGAGGAATGGGGCAAGCGCGACGAGCGCCACATAGCGCGTGGCAAACCAATATTTGTCGAAAAAGCAAACTTGTTTGAGCGATTGTGCCGAGATGCAGCCTGTCTTATCCAAAGATGCCAAATCGAGCGCAGAAGCGCCAAACTTGTTTGAGCGATTATGCCGAGATGCAGCCTGTCTTATGCAAAGATAATGCAAATCGAGCGCAGAAGCGCCAAACTTGTTTGAGCGATTATGCCGAGATGCAGCTTGTCTTATGTAAAGATACCGCCAAATCGAGCGCAGAAGCGCCAAACTTGTTTGAGCGATTATGCCGAACCATTGGTAGTGTTCCATAACGGCTGTATATTTCGAAGGATTGTTGGCTATCACTTCTTTAACCCAATTTTGAGCGGCTGTCAAGCCTTCCGGAGAACGCATAGCTTCACTGTTGAGACAAATGAGGAGCAAGTCGCCGAGTTGGGTGTAGTAGCACACGCCTTCCTGTCCTTCGTAGCCGTTTAGCGGGTTGGCATTGGCGTTCTTGAAGAAATGGTTGCCGTTGAACGTGCCTGTGCGATCCATGTCGTCGTGATTTCCATTCACGCCGGCCCACATGTAGTTGCGGAAATAAGATTCATTGTAGAGATCTTTCCAAAAGAATAGCTGCCGCCCCAAGCGGTGATGTCGCCCACATGAAGAATCATGTCGAAGTCGCCGCCATT
>VOFD01001467.1_pt1 | contig 14598 bp, 22 predicted proteins | sample 5384101 | NCBI WGS metagenome assembly VOFD01 (sample SAMN12384723, study PRJNA508395) | human gut metagenome | isolation source: healthy gut C | host: Homo sapiens
ATCTTCATTGAGCTTATTATAAATATCAGCAATCAGACTTTTCTGATTAATCTGCGGAAAATAGTCTTTTAGCTCATCCCCGTAAATGCCGGCTGAGGTTGGAGCAATCAAGGCATATACTTCCGTATCGTAAGTATCCGAAAATTTATTCACTGCATTGACCGACAAATTAATTTCACGGTAATCCGGCTCAGGCAGCTTTTCAAGCATACGGTCACTGCATATATAAATATTGTTTATTGCACTTTTTCCGCTTAATCTTTCAGCCGTCATCTTTGCTTTTACCCAGTTAATTCTGAATGGAAAATGATCTGACAAATAGGCCTCTATTCCGTTCATATACGACTTATCTATTATATTTTGCGCTGATATTTCCGGGAAATTTTTTAATGGTCTGTTCTCGGTTTCAGAGTAATCGTCCTTTTTCAATATCATAAAGACTATGGGAAAAATAAATATTAAAATCATAAATAAAATGGCTGATTTAATATACTGTTTGTTTTTCATTTACGCCCTCCTAAAACCTGAAATACAAAAAACGGATTATAGCTTGCGTCCACAAGAAACGCCGTGCAAATCAACATCATTGCAGTCTGAACCAAGGGCATAACGTTTGAAAGAACCTTTTGACATCGAAAAACTGCGTTTTAATTTGTCATATAAATTCTTCATAAAATTGCCTGAACCGATAATGCAGAGAAGAAAAATCAAAGCATAATTTTAAGCTCATAAAATGCTATACTGTCAAACAGCTTACCGTTTCCTCCGAACATAGCTTTATAAAATTCACCGGCCGAAGAAAGATTTGCCGTATCAAATAGCACCCATCCGATTACTACAATAAAAAATGTATAAAAAATACTTAGCAGCGAAGGAAGTCTTTCAAGCTTTTTTGCCAAGCCAGATTTTTTCTAATATAATAAAGCCTCCAAAATAAAGCCCCCATATAATAAAATTCCAGCTTGCACCATGCCAGAATCCGGTAAGTCCCCATACAATTAACGTATTCCTAAGAGTTTTAAGCTTTCCGCAGCGATTGCCTCCAAGCGGAATATAAACATAAGATTTAAACCATGAACCAAGAGTTATGTGCCATCTTCTCCAAAATTCAGAAACACTTCGGGAAATATACGGATGATCAAAGTTTTCAGGAAAAATTAAAACCCAGCATTTTTTCCAAGTCCGACAGCCATATCTGAATAACCGGAAAAATCATAATAAATCTGAAACGTAAATGCGAGTATACCTATCCATGCAGTTGCGGCGGAAAGCTCCGAATATTCCATTCCCTTTGATTTCCGTCCATAAAAAGCCCGATATTATTTGCAAGCAATACCTTTTGGAAAGTCCGCGAACAAAAATTCCTGCTCCTTCTCCCAGAAGAAAAATATTTGTTTTTTTCTCGAATCAATTTCATTCTGAACATCCTCATATCTTACAATTGGACCTGCAACTATCTGCGGAAATAATGAAACATAAGTAGCGAAATTTAAAAAGCTTCTCTGAACCTTTATTTTTCTCATGTACATATCTATAGTATAGGACATACTCTGGAAAGTGTAAAACGATATTCCTATAGGTAAAGGTAGCTGCTTTATTTCTATTCCAAATATACCGGCAAAAAATCCGCTGTATTTGAAAAAACTCCAAGAAGCCCCAGATTTATTATCAAAGAAACCAGCAAAGCCGCCGTTCGCTTTTTTTTGATTATCGTCGTATTTATCAATAATCAGACCGGCCGCATAGTCGATAAATGATGAAAATATCATTATAACAACGTAAACCGGTTCGCCCCATGCATAAAAAAACAAACCCGACAAAAGCAAAACTATGTTTTTAATTTTCTTCGGCGATATATAGTATATAAGAAGTACTGCCGGAAGAAAAAATAAAGGAATGTTATACTCGAAAAACCATTTATTTCTCCTGTTATTTTTCTTTTATTCTACATAAAATATTTTCTAATTCTTTACGGTCCATCATTGTATTGAGCACTTCAAGCATGCTGTTCGGAGTAAGAAGAGAAGGAAGTCTGAGAAATTTTAAAAGCTTTTTTCTTTTTTCAGAACTGTTTTTACCGCCTGAAAGACCAAGCTCAAACAGATCTGTTTTTTTGTAAGTCTTACCCTGCTTTCAGCAGCAGACGACATAACGCCCGCCTTATCAAATGCGTCAAGGATAATTTTACAGTCGATTCCCTCAACTCCAAGCTTTCCCTCTGCCGACGGTTTTATCTTTCTTTTTTCCTTGCCCATAATATCGGGAATATAAACGTTTATAATTTTACCGTTTTTATTGCTCCTCTTATATGATTTCTGATTAGAAAGCCCGCGCTGTCTGAATCCGTCATTATAATTATTCCGGTTTTCTCGGCGTAATATTTTATAAGCTCAAGCTTCTCCTTATCTTTGAAAATATTAAATCCGTCAGTTGTAATAATAACTGCGTCGATAATTGAAGACAGCTTTATTTTATCATACTTTCCTCAACAATAATCGCTTGTTCGATTTTTATCATTTCAACCTCTTATTTTTTTCTTACGGCAATCAGCATTTCAGTTACAGTCTTTTCAAGAATAATTCTCGGAACGGCGCCTGTTTGTTTAAGGCTTCTGTCAGCATTCCTCAAGATACCGACACACTCCTTAAGACTTTCCTGGGAAATCCTCCGGCTATCCTTGAAAGCATTATCAACTGCAAAGGATCTTCCTTTATATTCAAAATCACTTATAACATCAGAAGCTCGCTTTCCGGACGACATCGCAACACGCGCCCTGTAAAGATCCAAAAATGAAAGGGTTAAAGCGGCTACAACGGCAATCGGTTCAGCCTTCTTATCAATAAGCGAATCCAGAATTGAAATTGCAAGAGCAGGATTTATTAAAACTATCGCTTTTGAAAGCTTAAAAGCGTCCGTTTCAATTCTGCCGGAAACTATCTCGTCTATGTCCTCAGGTCTTATTTCCTCGTTTTCACGATATGCGCAAAGCTTTTCAAGCTCATTTTCTATCATCATAGAATCAGACAGACAATATTCTGCAAGCATTTCAGCAGTTTTTTAGAAATAGTGCATCCAAGCCTTTCAGCTTTATCAATTATATATTTAATAGTCGAAGCTATCGTTTTTATTCCGCATTCGCATACTATACCCTTTTTAGAAATGCAGTCTATCAGCTTTTTTGTTTTTGCCTGTAACCGATCTTTTTCCATTCTTAACATCAAATCCGGTTACATTTATCAGCAGCAGAGTAACGTCCGATATGCTTTTTATATTATTTATAAGAATATCAAGATTATCAGCCGTAAGCTCTTCGGCATTCAAATCGTTTACCATGATAGCGTTCCACTGCGCAAGCATAGGACAAATTTCCATCATATCCGAAAGAGCGCTTATATCAATATTTTTGCCGCTTATCTTGGTTACTTCATTATTCCAGTTTTTCCCTAAATGCTTCTTAAGTATAGCTCTGGAAATGTTTTCAACAGCCAATATATCTTTTCCGTATATATAATATACGCTGCATAAGTTCCCAGATTTTAAGTCTTTGATAAGCTCCGCTGAACTTAGCTCAGCCATTTTCCAGCCCCCTGTAATTCATAGTTCCGTCGCTTCTTGCCGTAAGTAAAATATTTGTTTTATACACCTTGTTTCCGGATTTTCCGTCGGTAAATTCAAATAAAAATCCATGAATTTAACTTCAACCCTCATATTTACAATACTTACAGAATAGGCTTCATAATAGGCGTTCCAACTTGAATAATCCGAATATTTAGGAGTTTTACGGCATATTTTTGAACCATTTCTCATATACGTATCCGACGGAATAACAACATTTTTACATTGCAAAAGACTCAGCTTATCATTATAGGCTGAAACAGCATGATAAGCATTATCCGTAATAATAAGATTATTTATTTCGGTGATTCCGCAGTTCTCAAGATATTTCTCTGCATATCGGCTATTTGACGCCTTTCCTGTAATATCAATTATATCCGCGGCATACCCCTTTGAAACAATTATAACGCCAACATCATTTTTTCCGAGCAGGGCAATTTTAATAACCGTCGCACTATAATAATTATAAAAAACACATGTAAAAAATAAAAGCGCCGCTGAAACCACCGCGGTAATGGCGCTGTATTTACGGCTCTTAAAAATCAGATAAGCAGAGATACAGAAAATAAGTATAATTATCATAACAGCAGGTATAAAATCACCTATAAGCTTAGTATGAGTAAACTTATTTTTACCTATAAGTCTTGAAAGATTCAAAACAATTCGGCATATAGCTCCCGATATTTTAAAAAGCAGTATAGGATTTATAAAAATCAGCATTGACGCAATCATTGCAATAAGCAGTGACAGCATGCAAAGAGGAGTTATAATCAGATTGCTAAGCGGAGCTATTGCTGAAAATTCACCGAAGCAAATTACCGACATCGGAGTAACCGCCGCAGAAACGCACAGCATATATAGAATATTATTACGCGTCTTATTTAACCTTCCGAAGGAGTTTAAATTCCCGGTCATATAAGGACCAAATACGCCGGATCCCAGCGCTCCGGAAACTGATAATAAAAATGACTGATTTATAATCATGAACGGATTAAAAAGAGTAAGCAGAATTACGGCGATACATACCGAATTTAGTGAATCAGTATAGCGGAAAAACAGCGGCGCAGAATTTACCAAAGTCATCATTACAAACGCTCTCATAATAGACGGGGACATTCCGCAGCACAGAGCGAAAAGAATCATAAATATTTCAGAAATAGCAAATTCCAAAAGCTTACTAGTGCCGAATTTTACGAAGCAGGAATGTTATTAACGTGCAGAAAAGAACAATATGCAGACCGGAAACAGCAGTAACATGACCTATGCCTGTCCGGTAGAGCATGGTTTTATCATTCTGGTCAATTCCGGATTTATCACCGAAAAGCATTCCCTTGAGCATGCCGCTTTCATCTGACGGAACAGACGAGTCTATGGCTCCGCTCACATTTTCTCGAAATTTATACAGCATTTTCCGCAGAGAAAATCCTGATGTTTTCTTAATCTCCATTAAAGAAACATCGTCAGACTGGAGGTAAATTCCGTCGGACTTGTAATAATCAAGTCCGCTGAATAAATAACTATTTTCAGGCAATTCAGGAATACATTTTAAACTTATTTTATCTCCTACATCACAGTCTGAAGCGTCGGTATAAATTATAATCTGTGCTTGCTGTAAACCGTTGATTTTCCCTTTTAAAAATATCTGGATTTGTTTTCGGCATAATCCTTATAGTCAGTTACAACTCCGCTAAAATTTATTTCTTGTCCGGCAAAATCAATAATATTTTTATAGACCGTGCTATTATAAGCGCCGTAATAGCAGAAAGCCATAAAATATACGACAAGCATAAAAATAATGGCTTCTTAGAGTAAAACGGAACAATACTTTAAAAAGTAACGCGGAAATTAATGCCGCAGGAACTGCAATATACAAATGCCCGGAAAAAGCGGCTGCAATAAGTCCGGCAGCCCAAGCAGTCCCTGCATACGCCATTTTACGTTTCAAGCTTATTTGAAAAACAGCGGAAGTTTTTCAAGGAAAATTATATCGTTTCTGTCCGCCGCGTCTCCTTCGGCAAGCACCGCCGATTTACATACTATATTTCCGCCTGCTCTTTCCGCAAGCTCGACAAGCGAATGCAGGGATTCTCCTGTACTGATTACATCGTCCGCAATAAGCACTCTTTTTTCCCTTAAGCTCTCGCATATCATTTTCATCAAGATAAAGAGTCTGCCTTCCGTCCGTCGTAATCGACTTAACCTCGACAGCCACCGGATTTTTTCATATAAAGCTTAACTGATTTTTCGCGACTATGTACTTTTTTTTCCGCTCTGTCTTGAAAGCTCATAACCCAAAAGGAATACCTTTGCTTTCAGCGGTAACAATTATATCGAAATCCGGTACTCTTTTAATAGTTCCTCAGCGCACGCAATGGTCAGCTCCACATCGGAAAACATAATAAACGCGGCAATATTAAGCTTTATCGTTAATCGGACAGAGCGGCAACTCTCTTTTCAGTCCGGCGATGTTAAGTGTATAATATTCCATATTTTTCCCCATCAGTTTATACGGCGCTGTCAGCGCTCCAGCCCATTTTCTTTCCTGCCAGTACATGAAAATGAAGATGATGAACGCTTTGTCCGGCGTCATCTCCGCAGTTAGTTATAACCCTGTATCCATCTGAAAAGCCTTCCTTTTCAGCTATCTGCGCAGCGACCTCAAATATGTGAGCTACATATTCAGAATTCTGAGAGTCTATTTCAGACGCTCCTGAAATATGAATCTTCGGCACAATAAGATAGTGAACCGGGGCTACCGGTTCTATATCCTTAAACGCATACACCATGTCGTCCTCAAAAACCTTATCGCTGGGATTTTCACCTGCAATTATCCTGCAAAATAAACAATCCATCATAGAATACCTCTGATCTATTTTAAAAATTCGTTAGTAATGCTTTCAAGAGAATTAAGCGCCTCATCAATCATATAATTTTTTCCTATGCCTGCCATTGCGCTGTCTGGACGTCCGCCGCCCTTTCCTCCTGTAATGGCTGCTATTCTCTGAATAATTTTTCCTGCATGAGCGCCTTTTCAACTGCGCTTTTGCCGCATACGCAGTAAAAGAGTACCTTTTTCATCGGTTACACCGGCAAACACGGCTACAACGTCCTGAGTCTGCTCCCTAACCTTATCTCCAAGCTGTCTGAGCATATCCGGCTTCGTTCCATTGAGCATTGCAGATATAATCTTTATACCGTTAATTTCCTTAGCGTCATTGAACATATCTCCGAGCTGATTACCGGCAAGCTGCTGACTAAGCTTCTGTATCTGCTTATCCTTTTCCTTCAGCTCTTCCGTTAAGGTTCTACAGCGTTCGGCAAGCTTAGCCGGATTGGCAATTTTAAGTACCGCTGAAACCTCGGATAAGGTACTCCTGAATCCATTCATAAGCTCAAGCACTCCGTTGCCTGTAACAGCTTCGATTCGTCTGATTCCGGACGCTACTGAATTTTCAGAAACAATCTTAAAAAGACCTATATTTGATGTATTCTTCACATGCGTTCCGCCGCAAAATTCAATAGATTCTCCTCCTATATTCACAACTCTTACAATATCCCCGTATTTCTCGCCGAAAAGAGCCGTTGCTCCGAGCTTTTTGCCTCGTCTATCGGCATTTCCTTTGTAACCACTTCAATACTGTGGAGAATTTCATCGTTGACTATATTTTCAATCCTAAACAGTTCTTCAGCAGTAACGGCGCTGAAATGCGAAAAGTCAAATCTGCATCTTTCAGCGTTTACAAGCTGTCCCGCCTGATGTACGTGTTCTCCAAGCACCTTTCGTAAGGCTGCCTGCAAAAGATGTGCAGCAGTATGATTTCTTGCCGCAGACATTCTTTTTTCAACGTCAATTTCCGCAAAGATCATATCATTTTTATTAAGATTTCCCTGCTCAACCGTACCGAAATGAAGAAAATGTCCGCTTTCAGTTTTAGTTGTATTGTAAACTGAAAACGACGCTCCTTCAGCGCTCAGCTCTCCGGTGTCGGCAGCCTGTCCACCGCTTTCAGCATAAAACGGCGTGCTGTCTAAAACAACTACAGCTTCCTGTCCCTCAGAGACGCTTTCAGACGGCTTGCCGTCGACAAAAATCTCAAGTATTCTTGCGTCCTGCTTAAATCTAGTATAACCAGTAAACTCAGTAGCCGGAACTTCTATGAACGCGGCGTTGTCATCGTTCCACGAGGTTTTAATCTTTGAAGCACGGTCGCTTCTTGCCTTCCGCTTCTGCTCTTCCATGCATTCCCTGAAACGTTCCTCATCTACAGAAATACCCTTTTCGGCTGCAATTTCCTTAGTAAGATCAAGAGGAAAACCGTAGGTATCACTTAACTTAAAGGCGTCGTCCCCTGACAATACGTTCTTAATTTCATCGCGGAAATTTTATCAATAAAATGATTCAAAAGCTCCGTTCCCTTATCAATTGTCTTTGCAAAGCTTTCCTCTTCATGCTTTATAATAGTTTTTTATAAGCTCGCGCTTTTCTTCAAGCTCCGGATAAGCCGTTTTATTTTCATCAATTACAGTATCGCATACCTTATACAAAAAAAGGATCGCTGACGCCGAGCATTTTTCCATGCCTTGCCGCTCTTCTAAGAAGCCTTTTTAATACATAGCCTCTTCCCTCGTTAGCCGGAGTAATTCCGTCTCCCACCATAAATGTAGTACTTCTTATGTGATCAGTTATAACACGGAGCGAAACATCTGTACTTTCATTTTCTTTATACCTTACGCCAGCTATTTCACATATTTTATTCATAATATTTTTAACGGTATCAACTTCAAAAAGGTTATCGACTCCCTGAATCACACATGCAAGTCTTTCAAGTCCCATACCGGTGTCAATATTAGGATGCTCCATAAGGGCATAATTTCCCTTTCCATCGCTGTCAAACTGGCTGAAAACAAGCTTCCAGACTTCAACAAACCTATCGCAGTCACAGCCAACCTTACAGTCAGGAGAGCCGCAGCCATGTTCGTCTCCTCTGTCAAAATATATCTCAGAACAAGGTCCGCAAGGTCCGGAGCCATGTTCCCAGAAATTATCCTCTTTGCCAAGCCTTGTCATATGATCCGGCGCAACGCCTATACGCTTTGTCCAGAGATCATATGCTTCGTCGTCATCCTCGTATACAGACACATATAGCTTTTTCAACAGGAAGCTCAAGCGATTTAGTAAAAAATTCCCACGCCCATTCAATAGCTTCTATCTTAAAATAGTCTCCGAAAGAAAAATTACCGAGCATCTCAAAATATGTACCGTGTCTTGAGGTTTTGCCTACTCTTTCTATATCGGGAGTTCTGATACACTTCTGACAAGTCGTTACTCTTTTATTAGGAGGAACAGCCTGTCCGAGAAAAAATTTCTTTAAAGGCGCCATGCCTGAATTTATCAGCAAAAAGACTGTTGTCCCCCTGCGGAATCAGGGACGCGCTTGCCATTCTTGTATGATTCTTACTTTCAAAAAATGAAAGATACATTTCTCTGAGTTCATTGACTCCACGCCATTTCATATATACGCTCTCCAATCATTATATTTTATTGCTTTAACTGAAATAAAAGCCCTCGTCCGCAGTAATGGGACGAAGGCTCGTGGTACCACCCAAAATTCAAAAGCATAAAGCTTTCCTTTTTGTTTTCCTTAACGCGGAAAAAACGTCCGCTTTTCAGCGGAAAGCTCAAGGGTAGCACTTGCATTTTATACAAAAGCTCGCACCGACCGCTTTTTCTCTGAAGTATAATCCATGCAATTATTCCTGTCACAGCCCAAAACAATATTCTTCTAATATTATACCAAATATACGGAAAAAAGTCAATCTTTTTTTCTTAAAATTCCGTAAAATTTTATAAAAAGAAAGAATAAATTTTTATCCGTAAATATCAGTAATTCTCTCTGCAATTTCCTTAAAAACCGGAGCCGCACATTCGTTTCCGTATCCGCCGTCCTCGCACAAAACAGTTACAGCGTACCTCGGACTGCTAAGTGGAAAAAGCCGGTTATCCAGCCATGACATATTTCTTCTCCGTCCTCGTCAAATCTGCCTGTCTGAGCGGTCGACGTCTTACCTGCCGCATGAGTATTCGACGGTCTGGCGTTGGAATCTGTATTCAAATCAACAGCGGCAATCATCAGATCCTGAAGACGAAACGCCGTTTTACGGTCAAAAACGTCCGTATATTTAGCTTCTTCCTGATTTGAAACTGTTTTGCCGTCATGAGTTATACCCTTTACCAAGCTTGGAACATACAACCTTCCTTCATTTGCTATCGCGGCTGTAAAAGCGCATATCTGCACCGGAGACGCCGTAAGCTTTCCCTGCCCGAACGACATGTTGGCCTTTTTCTGCCGGCAGGCTCAGGTCCTCCTCAGTCTGAAGGCTTCCGCCGGAAACAGTCATTCCCAACGCAAGAGGAATGCTCCTTCCGAACCCCATTCTCTGAGCAGTTTCTATCAAAAGACGGCTGTCTATATGCTTAGAAAGCTCTATATAATAGGTATTGCATGATTCCGCCGCCGCTTCCGTCATATCAAGAACACCGTGTCCGCTCAAGTCATGGCATTTAAATAGCTGCCCTCCGATTTCGGTAGATCCGGTACAATTATATGAAAAGCTTTCTTCAATTCCTTGTTCAAAGGCGGCAAGCGATGTCACAAGCTTAAAAATCGAGCCTACATTATATGAATATAGACAGCGGTTAATAAGTGGTGAATCTTTATCGTTTACCGCCTCGGACAAGGTATCGGCGCTGTATGTCGGAAAGCTCGCCATACCCAGAATTTCCCCTGAGTAAATATCCATTACAACTACGGCTCCCTTTTTTCATTCTGCTGCCCGCAAGCTCGCATATTGCCTGTATATATTTATCAATAGTGAGAACCACTCCTTCCGTCATGGGACCGTTCTCAGAAATATCCCTGCCAAGTCCGTCCATTACGCTTCCTCTGCCGTCCACACTGTAAGTTACAGTATTTTCAGAAACGCACGATCTAAGATAATCATTATAAGCAGCCTCGATTCCGGACACTCCCTCGCCGTCGCTTAAATACCCTATAACATGCTGTGCAAGCTGATTTTCCCTGTTTCGGACGGGAACCTCAAAAACCGTTATATCGCCGCATTCAAAATCCTTTTTTGTCACCTCGCATACAAACGGCTTACCATACACCAAACTGCTGTGATAGCTTTCAAGATCCTTAACATAAGGCAGAATCTCCTCCGCGGCCTCGGAGGTAGGATTTATGACGGCATAATATGTGCTGGTATCATTGACCAGAAGATTATAGCTTCTGTCGTAAATATTACCGAAGGTATGACCTGCTGTCAGAGTATAAGTGCCCTGAGCCTGTCCGGCGGCCTGATAAGTCGGATTGCTCACTATCCAGAAAATTCTCATATACAATATTGAAAATGAAAAAAAAAAAATGCAGCCAAGCGCAATCATACGTTTATACATAATAAAACCCTCCCGGATTTATTATTGCCATCCGAAAGGGATTAAATCATATTCAGCTAATTATTTCAAATATCCTCAAGTACTACTGTAAACGGCCCGTCGTTTTCCAGCTCCACTTTCATATCAGCTCCGAAAACGCCTTTTTTTCTACTACAGGAATATATTTTCCGCATATTCCGATAAAATATTCAAAAAGCTTTTCAGCCGTTTCAGGATTTCCGGCGTTAATGAAATTAGGTCTGTTTCCCTTTCGGCAGTCGGCATACAGTGTAAACTGCGATATTACAAGCAAAAGAGCCTCCTACATCGTTTAATGATAAATTTATTTTATCGTTCTCATCTGAAAAAATCCTCATTTTTATAATTTTATTTGCAAGCCTCTCCGCATTAAGCTCTGAATCTTTTTTTACCTACGCCGAGACAAACCAAAAACCCTTTTCCTATTTTTCCTTTTATTTCTCCGTCTACCGTCACTGACGCGCCGCTTACTCTCTGAACTACAGCTTTCATAAAACAGCCTCCCGTTATCCTGACATTATACTTCCCATAATCTTTCCGATACTATCGTGTATAACCATATCCGCAAAGGAATCCGCCGGTGTTTCCGTAAGGTTTATAAGCAGCAGAAAACAATCCTTGCTTCTATACTTAATCAAGCCCGCGGCAGGATAGACATTCAGCGATGTACCTCCGACAATAAGAAAGATCCGCTTCTTTTATCGACGTTACGGCCCCGTTTATAACGCTGTCGCTAAGTCCCTCCTGATATAAAACTACGTCGGGTTTAATTATACCTCCGCAGGTACATCGAGGAATACCGGAACATTTTCGTATAAAATCCGCATCATAAAATCTATTGCATTTCATACAATAATTACGCAGAACGCTGCCATGAAGCTCATAAACCTTTTTACTACCTGCCGCCTGATGAAGGCCGTCAATATTCTGAGTTACCACGGCTTTAAGTTTTCCGATCCTTTCAAGCTCCGAAAGCTAATATGCGCCTTATTAGGCAGCGCGCCGGGCCATATCATCTTATCACGGTAAAACCTGAAAAATTCCTCGGTTTCGGTCATAAAAAAATCATGACTTAATATCGTTTCCGGAGGATAATCATATTTCTGATTATAAAGTCCGTCAACGCTCCTGAAATCGGAATACCGCTCTCCGTAGAAACACCGGCGCCTCCGAAAAATACGATTTTACTGCTTTTATCAAAAACCTTCTGTAAATTTTCCGTCATTATTCATCACCAATTATCTTAACATAAAATTGCCTGTTTCTCGGTCCGTCGTATTCGCAGAAATATATTCCCTGCCACATTCAAGCAGCAGCTTGCCGTCAGCTATTATTACATTAACACTGTTTCCTGTAACCAAAGCTTTCAGATGCGCCGACGTATTACCCTCCGAATGCCTGTCAGGATATGTGATATTCATAGCGTATAAGAGATCGGACACTACGTCAGGATCCGCGTTTTCATTAATTGTAATACCGGCCGTAGTATGAGGGACAGTATATTACGCATATTCCATTTAATATACAGCTTTCTTTAACCGCGTCCATAACCTTTGACGTTATGTCGATAAAGTTTTCAGCCGGAGTTTTCAAATCAAACCTGAACAGCATTTTCTTCACCTTCAATCTCAGCGTCAAGAATAAATCTCCAGGGCTTTGAAGCCCATTCTTCACCTGCATAATCAATACCTACGCGCTTATCCGTTCTTATTTTATAACGTTTGCCGTCATCTTCAATTCTTATCCTAGGATTACCGGAAAAGCTTTCTCCATTGAATGATTTATCTACCGAAAGATATTTAGTAAGCTTAGCAGGACCGTTCAAGTTTTCCCCGGCTCTGAAAAAAGAACTCCCTGAGGCTGTTCCTTTTTTCCGCTTATTATGTTCATAAGCCAATGAACGCCATAGCAGAGATACACATAAATCACTCCGCTTTCACGATAAAAGCAGCTCCGTCCGCGGCGTTCTTCCCTTTGAGGCATGGCAGGCCTTGTCCTCAGTCCCTCTGTAGGCTTCAGTTTCAGTAATTCTTACGCGTAATTCCTCGCCGTTTTCAAGCCGCCTGACTAATATTTTGCCAACAAGATCAGGCGCAAGCCTTAGGCAGTCCTTATCAAAAAATCATTTTGCAATATCATTTTTTAACCTTTCCGCAAGATTTTCATCAGGGCTGACATATACCGTCTTATTATTTATAAATATTACCATACCCGGCTTTGCTCCGACCGGCTTTTTTTACAAACTTCCTTAAACAATAATCCACCGGAACCTGTGATGAATCCTTTGCTTTACTTTTTAAAGCTGCAATAACAGCCGCCTCTTTAATCGTCGTTTCCGGCGGGTTTCCCCCGTTGGTAACAATTATAACGTGAGAGCCGGCAATATTATGGGTATGAAGCCAAATATCCTGTTTAGCTGCAGTTTTCAAGGTCAGCTTATCATTCTGCTTATTATTCCGTCCGGCAAGAATTTTAAATCCGTCGCTGGATATATACTCATAAGGTTCCGTACTTTTAACCGGCTTGCCCCTGAGCCTGTTTGAACGTATATACCCCTGTTCCGCAAGCTCCAATCTGAGTTCGTTTATCTCTATTTCACTTTCCGCTCTTGACAGCGATTCAAAAACGCTGTCAATATATTTAAGTTCTTCCTCTCCGATTCTTATCTGCTCCGCAAGTTTTTTTTCGGCAGTCATAGATTTTCTGTAATTGGAATAATACTTCTGAGCATTTTGTGACGGAGTAAGCCTTGGATCAAGCTTTATTTCTATCTGCGAAAACCTTTCGTCATAAAAATTTTCCAGCTTGACGCGTTCGTCGCCTTTTTTCAGCCGATAGATATTTGCAGATATTAGATCTCCCATAAGCTTCATCTGATCTTTTTCTCACAGTTTTTCAGTTCTTCCTGCTGAGCGGCCAGTCTCTTTGGTTATTCTCTCGGAAGTATTGGCAAGGAACTTGAAAAGATCGTTTGCACGCTGCTTGAGCCTTACTGTTTTATCACGCTGAAAATAAAAATAATCAAGCAGCTCGCTTGCAGATGAAAATTCCTTTGTCACCATAAGAGAACCGTACTGCGAAAACTCAATAAAAGAAAAATCCTTTAACGAACCCTCCCTTCCCGAAACAACAGTATAGCAATTATTTTCGGTCAAAAAGAGACCGTTTAGTCTGCATAATCGCAAATACAAGCCTGTCCTTCATATCATTGCTCAGTTCATCCGAGCGCGTCTCGATTCCTCTCGTGGTATAATACGCCCACTCCCTTGCCAAAACAGGAGATACTCCTTCAAAAGCTCTGATAATTGCCTTAGAAAGCTCAGCCGGTTTCATATCCTCAACAGCAGCTCTGATCCGAGTTTCATCTGCGTCAACAAATGAAATACGATTATCCCTCGGCGGCATTTCATAAGCTATACCAGGAAGCACAAGACGTTCTCTCGACATACATTCATCAACCCGTTTTATGCTGTCAATAATTTTACCGTCGCTGTTTACAGCTATAAGGT
>VOFD01001003.1_pt1 | contig 14594 bp, 16 predicted proteins | sample 5384101 | NCBI WGS metagenome assembly VOFD01 (sample SAMN12384723, study PRJNA508395) | human gut metagenome | isolation source: healthy gut C | host: Homo sapiens
ATATATTTATGTATGGACAATTCGGGCGTACACGTTATAATTATGCATATCGTTGGGCGCTTGTCGGAGATGTGTATTACACAAGCCCGAAGAACTCGAACAAATATGTATATACTATCTGGAACTCTCAAACGAACCAGAATGGAAACCGGCGTGGTATTGCTTCGACAAAGGCTGTCGCTTTGCCCGGTAACGTAGGGTTTGAAGAAGATTATCAGAATGCTTCGTTCGTACGTGTCAGAATATTACTCTAGGATATAATCTCTCGGGGAAGAAGCTGGGAAGAATAGGTGATTATGTAAGTTCTATCCGTGTTTTTATTGATTGTCAGAATCCGTTGACTTTTACCAAGTTTGTTGGGGTCGATCCTGAAATAAAGACGGGTGGCGACGGCTCCAAGGCGGAATATCCGATGACAAGAACATACTCCTTCGGAGCAAAAATATGTTTTTAAAGAGAACCTGTAACGAAAGAAAAAATTGAAAATATGAGCAAGAATAAATTATTTAAAGTATTTATCATGATTGCATTTATCATGTGCAGTTGTGAGGATAATTTTGATCCGAAGATGTATGGCACATTGAATGTTTCTAATTATCCGGTGACTGAAGCCGAATACGAATCATTTATGATGACCTGCTATATGCCTTTTACTACTACATGGACCTATTGGATTGGTGCCGGTACGAGTGGCAACCAGCATGGTTGGTATATACCTGCCGGAGGCGTACTGAAATTCTTTGATTATCCGACCGATGAGATGGCGGTGTGGAATAATGGTTGGGGAGGTGGATACTACTTCCTTTCCAAAGCCGATTTCAGTCAGTGTGTCTATTATACGAGTGGTACGTTAAGTGACGAAAGGCCGAATCATTTTCCGAAAGTAAGTGAGATTTCCTACTTCACCAATGTGATTGGAACTTTGGAGAAGGCTTCTACCGAGGTCGTTTCCGAGGAACGTAAAAGGGAGTTTATTGCCGAGGCCCGTCTTTGCCGGGGATTGATGATGTATTATTTATTGCATGTATATGGACCTGTTCCTTTGATTGTTGATCCGAGCGATCTGATTAATCCTTCAAAACTGGAGAATCTGGTACGTCCGACATTGCAGCAAATGACGGAATGGATTATGGCTGATTTTGATTATGCTTATCAGTATATTGCAGATACTCAGCCGGAACAAGGACGTTACAATAAGGACTATGCACGTGTGTGCATCATGCGGCATTGCTTGAATGAAGGTTATTATATGTCCGGTTATTATCAGAAAGCGATTGATATGTATAGCGAGTTGAAGGGGCGGTATAGCCTTTTCAAAAAAGGAGATAATCCTTATATCGAGCAATTTAAAAATGCCAATAATTTCAATTCGGAAGTGATTATGGCTGTCAGTTGTGATGAAACGGCGGATGGTACGAATAAGTCCGGTAATTTTAATCCGCTGATGATGCTCGCTACTCCTGATAATGCGGCGAGTGGACGATCAAGGAAATCCCACTCCTTTTTATCTGCAAGGGCAGGGATGGGGACAAACCTTTAACGTGTCTCCGAAATTCTGGGATACGTATGATCCTTCGGATAAGCGTCGTGATGTCATCCTGACTAAATATTATACGACAGCCGGAACTTGGATTGACCGGAATACAACCACATGGGACGGATTTATAATTAATAAATTCCCGGTTGAAACGGCTACGGCTTTTCAGGGGACTGATATACCGTTGGCCCGTTGGGCGGATGTCTTGTTGATGTATGCGGAAGCTGAAGTTCGTAAAAACAATGCCGCTCCGTCTGCTGACGCTGTTGCTGCAGTGAATGAAGTGCGTAAACGCGCCGGACTGGATGATCTTCAGGCATCGGCAACAGCTAGTGCTGAAGCTTTCTGGATGCTTTACTTACCGAAAGAGGACATGAAATGTTGTATGAAGGAATGCGTAAAATAGACCTCATCCGGTTTAATCAATATGCACAGCGTACGGCGAAGATAAAAGGAGTGGCTCCTACACATCAATATGTGCCTATTCCCAATTATGCGGTTCAGCAAGCTTCGGAATCTTATGGAAAAGTGTTGGTACAGACATTTGAGCGTGAGGATGGAAAGCAGATCTTGCGGCAGCTCGCAATTAATGTCGTCATTCATGATTGTTAAACTAGAGATCTTAAGAAAAATGAAAAAAAGATATACGTACTATTCATATCATCGTTACTGCTCTTTTCGTGTGCAAAAGATGATATTAGTAAGCCAAGTGAATGGCCGGAGTGGCCTACGCCTTCAAAACCTAAAATAGAAAATGCTGTATTGCGGGGAGTGAATGGTGAAGCGGTTGTGGCGGCTGGTGATAAAGTTAAATTCACCGCACAGATAAGTGATGAGTATAATGATCTGGTTTCATTCCAATTACTGGTAACAATGGATGAGCCGAGATTTTGAACTTGTCCAAGGGATTGAGCGGACGTTCTGCAGTTATTGAAGAGGAAGCAACTTTGCCCTTTGTTGCCGGTTTTCAGAACGGACGTCCTGTGGTAACCATCAAAGCTGTAAATGATTTAGGAGGCAATGAATCGACCCTGACCTTGGATGAGGCCGCAAGTGTGGCGGTGACCCGTCCGGAAACACCTTCCAAATTATACCTTGTTGATGATTTGGGAAATGTGTATGAAATGGACAAGGAGAATCAGAATGAAACGGATTATAGTTTCCGGACGAGTGCAGCGGATTTGACTGGAATTGGAGACCATTTTAAAGTTGCCGAAAAGATAGTAAACAATAAACCTGATTATTCCGGTTTGGTATGGGGGTATTCGGACAATAAGATTTCGATTGTGACTGATGATACAGCTACTTCGATTCCGACTCCTAAGGTGGGGAGTTATATATTGGAGAATATCACTTTTGATATGTTGAATTTCTCGACCGATAAGACACTGGCATATAGCATTGATATTGACAAGTCCCGGTTCTTTGATGTGGGAGGCGGATATATTCAGTTGGATATTGAATTGGTAGAGTGCCAAGATTAATTTTATAGGTTTTGGCAGTGATGTCACCAATATGCTCCGGCCCGAATTTTTTAAAGATGTTTCAGGGAGTAAAGCAAAATTCGATGGTCCGTCGGTACTTTATAACTTGAAATATAATACATCAAATGGTTTCATGTATATGGAACGGCCGCGGATGTTTTCTATCCGGAGGTGATGTATATTCTTGGTACTGGAGTTGGCTTTCCACGTGAACCTTATGTGGCTACGCTTGCTTGGGACTTCGCATATCCTCACCAATGGTTCTTCTTTAAAAAGGTCGGTGCAAGTACTTTTGAAGCAGTCGTATACATTGACCAAACGATGGGATTTAAATTTTATAGAGGATATGGTTGGGCACAAGAGGAGGATACAAAGGATTTATATACAGTGGAGCCTGTTAACTTGATAACAAGAAATGCTCCCCGGTGATCTGATTCCGGGTCCTGATTTTAAAGCCGGACTTTATACGATACATATTGATAAAGCCAAAGAAGTGATACGATTGACTCCTTTATAATTAAGAGAGAATCAATATTAATAGTCTTTAATTTAATATTCAATAGAATTATGTATATATCAATGAAAGCATATAGTAAGAAGTTGTTGGTTGCATTCTTTTTTCGATGTTGCCAATGGTATTGATGTCTTGTTCGATGGATCCGGAGAAAGCCTCTTTCTCTATTTCCGGAGACTTGGGGAAGTTGCAGATCAGCAATGACGGGTTTACGGAAGTTTATTCGATAAAGTCTAATACGGAGTGGAAATTTGTTAACGAGACCGATCAGTCTTGGGCTACCATTTCTCCGGTTAAAGGGAGCTGGAACGGAAAAGTGACAATTACTGCAAGTGCGAATGCGGGAGCCGGACGTACGGCTGTATTTCGTGTGGTACCTAATGGGGTGAAGACACAGGAAATAGAGATTGTTCAGGGCAACTCCTATATCCCTACAACTGATGGGGAGTTCCCGATTATAGCATGGACTGGGGTGGAAGCGGACAAGTCGTTGGAGAAATTTCCGGTAATGAAAGCGTCCGGCATTAATATTTATCTGGGATGGTATGATGATTTGGAGACAACATTGAAGGCGCTTGACGCTGCACAGAAAACCGGAGTGAAAATGATAACTTCTTGTAAAGACCTTTTGTCTGTTGCTACTGCTGAAGAGGTTGTAAAAGCAATGATGAACCATCCGGCTTTGTATGCCTATCATTTGAAGGATGAACCGGAAGTGAATGATTTGCCGGGCTTGGGCGAATTGGTGAAGAAGATTAAAACCATCGACAGTCATCATCCTTGTTATATAAATCTGTACCCCAACTGGGCCTGGGGAAAAAGAACTTTATTCTGAAAATGTAAAGTCGTTTATAGAGCAGGTGCCTGTACCGTTTATATCCTTTGACAATTATCCTATTGTATCTATAAATGGTGCTCCCAGCATTGTCCGCCCGGACTGGTATCGGAATTTGGAAGAAATATCAGCGGCTGCCAAAGAGAGTAATAAACCTTTTTGGGCGTTTGCACTTGCGCTTTCCCATAAACTGGATGAAACTCATTTTTATAAAATACCGACATTGCCCGAGTTGAGATTACAAGTTTTCAGCGATCTGGCTTACGGTGCACAGGCAATCCAGTATTTTACTTATCGCGGACTTCAACATGATGAGCCGACCGAAGTATATGATTTGGTCAAGACTGTCAATCAGGAGGTGCAACAGCTTGCAGGTATATTCTTGGGAGCGCAGGTTATTTCAGTGTCTCATACCGGAAGTGAAATACCGGAAGGAACTACAGTGTTGGGAAGTTTGCCGGCCCCTATAAAATCATTGACAACGAGTGATACGGGTGCTGTTGTTTCTGTATTGGAGAAAGATAATAACCAGTATCTTGTAGTTGTAAATAAGGATTTTCGTAATGTGATGAATCTGGCAATTGATGTGGACGGTTCTGTAAGCAGAGTGCTGAAGGATGGTTCAACTGTAAGTCCGGACGGTTCTACGATAGTGGTTGAACCGGGGGATATGGTCATATTTACATGGAGAAAATGAATAAAGGTTTCTAATTAGATAAAGTAAAATTCGATTATGAAAAAGATATTACTCTCGTTTTTTATTGGCATTATGTTAATTGCCTGTAGTCAGAAAAAACAGTCTCTGTTCGTGAAATCTGGACGAAAGAGCAGGCTAATGAATGGTATCAACAATGGGGATGGCTCCGTGGGTGTGATTTTATTCCGAGCACGGCAATCAACCAATTGGAGATGTGGCAGGCTGATACTTTTGATCCGGTGACTATTGACCGTGAACTAGGCTGGGCAGAAGACATCGGAATGAATTGTATGCGTGTATATTTGCACCATCTGGCTTGGGAAACGGATCAGGAAGGTTTTAAGCAACGTCTTAATGAATACCTTACTATTGCCGATAAGCATCATATCTCTACCATCTTTGTCTTTTGGATGATTGCTGGAATCCTACTTACCAGGCAGGAAAACAACCGGAACCACAACCGGGAGTACATAATTCGGGATGGGCGCGTGATCCGGGGATCTGTATTATAAAGGTGATACGGCAGTGATACTTCCGGTCTTGGAGAATTATGTGAAAGACATTCTTACCACCTTTAAGGATGATAAGAGAATTGTGTTGTGGGATCTATATAATGAGCCCGGTGGTTCGGGTGGATATAGATACGGTGAAAGAAGTCTGCCGTTATTGCAGAAGATATTTACGTGGGGACGAACGGTTAACCCGTCGCAACCTTTGTCGGTACCGGAGTCTGGGATATGAGTTTGACTAATTTGAATAAGTTTCAGTTGGAAAATTCGGACGTGATAACCTATCACACATATGAAGGTTTGGATTCGCATCGACAGCTCATTGACACGTTGAAGCAATATTCCGATGATTTGCACGGAATATATGGCACGTACTCAAAACAGTACTTTTCAGGATATCATGCCAATGCTGAAGAAAGAAAATATTGGTGCAATCAACTGGGGACTTGTAGCCGGAAAGACAAATACAATCTTTGCATGGGATACTCCGTTGCCTGACGTAGCTGAACCGTCCTTGTGGTTCCATGATATTTTCCGTGGCGATGGGACACCTTATTCAATAGAAGAAGTGGAATGTATTCGTTCATTAACAAAATAATTCCCTTATGATAACTATGAGGAATATATGGATAATGATGTTGGGGATATGCTTGTTTGGTTGTGGGGCTGGTAAACAGCCCCCTTCCTCACAGCTCTCTTTAACATGGAAACTGGAAAAAGATAGTGTGGAAGCCAGATATTTTAAGAATACATTCTGTTTGACGAATAACGGGAATAAAGCTCTGGCTGATAATTGGGTGATCTATTTTAATCAGACGCCAATTTATTATCAACAACCTGTTAATGCACCGTTGGAAATTGAATGTATCGGTTCGACTTACTATAAAATGTATCCTACTGAACACTATCAGGCGTTGGCACCGGGTGAAACACTCTCTTTTACTATATTGAGTGAAGGAAATGTGATTAATGTATCTTCGGTTCCTGAAGGGGCTTATATTGTAGCTACCGATGAAAAAGGGAAAATGTTGCAGCCGCAAAATATTCCGATTGAGATCGGCTTTTTTTAGACCCGATGCTCAATGGGTTCGCTCGAGGAATAGCTTTCCCTATGCAGATGGAAATTATTTCTATAAGCAGAATAATGATTTCAGCAAACCGGTAGATTGTGATATGCTTTCTCTTTTTCCTGCTCCTAAAAAGTGGAAAAGACGGGCGGCGTTTCTTCTTTCTCTCAAAAAGTATGTCTGAAGTTTGACGGTGTATTTAAAGAAGAAGCTCTTTTGTTGAAAAAGCAATTGGCTTCACAGTTAGGATGTATCGTTTCTGACAAAGATGAAGAAACAATCATTGAATTGAAGAAAACAGAGCTTCCTGCCACCTGCCAGTATCCCGATGAGTATTACGAAATTGTGATAAAGAATAATCTGCTGACTTTGAAAGCTAATGATGCGCATGGCATATTTAATGCTGGCCAGACATTGGTTGCTTTATTGGATAACATGAAACTAGCGTCCTCTCCGCTTCCTAATCTTCATATTACCGATTATCCGGACATGGGACATCGGGGAATCATGCTGGATGTAGCCCGCAATTTTACAAAGAAGACGGATTTACTGAAACTGATAGATATATTGTCATTCTATAAAATGAATGTACTGCACCTGCATTTGAGTGATGATGAGGCTTGGCGTGTGGAAATACCCGGATTGGAGGAATTGACAGCAACAGCTTCTCTCAGAGGACATACCACAGATGAACAGACATGTCTTTATCCTGCATATGCTGGGGATGGAATGAGGCAGATACCACCTCATTGGCTAATGGGTATTATTCCGCAGTGACTTTATGGATATTTTGAAATATGCAAAAGAAAGGCATATCAGGATTATTCCTGAAATAGATATTCCCGGCCATTCACGGGCAGCAATAAAAGCCATGAATGCCCGTCACCGGAAATATATGGGTAAGGATCAGTCGAAAGCGGAAGAATATCTTTTGATTGACTTTGCAGATACTTCCCAATATCTATCGGCACAAAATTTCACAGATAATGTCATTAATGTCGCAATGCCTTCTACATACCGTTTTCTTGAAAAAAGTGATTGATGAAATCGGGCGGATGTATCAGGATGCGGGAGTAGAACTACCTGCTTTCCATGTAGGTGGTGATGAAGTGCCGGAAGGTATTTGGGAAGGTTCCGCTATCTGCCGTACTTTTTTATGAAAGAACATGGACTGACTAAGATACGGGATTTGAAAGATTATTTTCTGGAGCAAATTCTGGAAATGTTGGATAAACGTAATATACAGGCGGTTGGATGGCAGGATATTGTTATGAATCCGGATAACACCGTGAACGAACACTTCAGAAATAGTAAGGTCTTGAATTATTGCTGGAATACAATTCCGGAACAGGGTGGGGATGAAGTTCCGTATAAGTTAGCAAATGCGGGCTATCCTATTATACTCTGTAATGTGGGTAATTTCTATTTGGATATGGCCTATTGTTATCATGTGGAAGAGCCGGGATTGCGTTGGGGCGGTTACGTAGATGAGTATGTAACGTTTGATATGTTGCCTTTTGATATTTATAAGTCTTTACGGCGGAATCTGAAGGGGAACCTGTGGATGTAAAAACTGCCTCAAACGGTAAACAACCCTTGACAAAAGAAGGCTGTCAGAATATTAAAGGTTTGTCCGGACAAATCTGGTCGGAGACAATCCGTAGTTTTGAACAGATAGAATATTATCTTTTTCCCGAAAGTCTTCGGGCTGGCAGAGCGCGCTTGGAATGCTCAACCATCGTGGGCAGTATCTTCGGACAACAAGATATATATGGATGCCAAACGGAAATATAATGCCGGTATTGTAAATTATGAATTGCCTCGTCTGGCAAAGCGGGGAATTAATTTCGGATATCTCCTCCCGGTATTATTGTAAGGGATGGATTATTACTGGCTAATACAACCAATCCAAATGTGGTAATCCGGTATACCACTGACGGTAATGAGCCTAATGAAAATTCTGTAGTATGGAAAGAACCGATAAAATGCGATGCTTCATTGATAAAGGCTAAAGCTTTTTGTTTAGGGAAAGAAAGCGTAACAATTGTATTGATAAATAAATGATATCTGAATAGAAGGCTATTTTAATAATATTAGGATAGCTTTCTATTTATTTTGTGTGTTTTGGAAACTTTAGGAATATTGAAAACGATATAAATTTCAGGTTCTTCTTTACACTGTTCAATAAACTCCACCTGTATACATGAGGATTAATTTAATTATCAGTTGAAATATAAATACATTTATCATATTGTGTTTTTATTAATTTTTCATATTTTTGCAGGGAGTTTTTGGAATATTTGTGAAAGGCATGGATAGTTTTATAAAAAATGAGAAGGTATTTGTTGTTTATAATCCTTCTCATTAATGGTACTGTAAGCAAGGGGCAGATTTATAAGTACATAGGGCTGGAAGATGGTTTGAACAATCAGAAAATATACCATATCCAGAAAGACCGAAGAGGGTATATGTGGTTCTTGACTCAGGAAGGGGTAGACCGTTATGACGGCAAACATATCAAGCATTACACCTTTTCCGACAACAGCATGAAGTTGGACTCGCGGATTGCCTTGAGCTGGCTTTATATGGACAGAAAGGATAGGTTATGGGTGATTGGTCAAAAAGGGCGTATTTTCAGGTATGATTCACAACATGATAAATTCGAGCTGGCCTACATACATCCGAAGCTGATTAGAAATAAGTCTCAGGCATTTCTTAATTACGGTTATCTGGATAAAAATGATCATGTCTGGTTGTGTTATAAAGACACCATTACTTGGTATAATATCCGTACTGGCACAACGCAGGATATGGTAATGCCGGTCCACGGGGAAATAACTGCCATCGAACAGACGGAGGGCAACCATTTCTTTATCGGTACGGGAAGCGGTCTGTTTCATGTTGGAGTAGAAGAGGGGAAACTGAAGTTGGTTTCCGATGAAGTCGTGGAAAGTATAGTTACACCGGTACATGAACTCTATTATCACGCTATTTCAAAACAATTGTTTATAGGAGGCTATAAAGACGGAATACTTGTGTATGACATGGGGGAATCGGGAAAAATCACTTCCTGTCATTCACCAAACAATGTAGAGATTAACCGGATTGTTTCATTGAATGCTCATGAATTGCTAGTGGCTACAGGTGGAAAAGGTGTATATAAATTAGATGTGAATACCTGCCTGAGTGAACCATATATAACGGCTGATTATAGTAGCTATAATGGGATGAATGGAAACAATATCAATGACATTTATGTGGATGAAGAAGAGCGTATCTGGCTTGCTAATTATCCCACTGGTATTACAATCCGTAATAACCGTTATCAGAGTTACGACCTGATAAAACATTCTCTCGGAAACAACCGGTCACTGGTGAACGATCAGGTTCATGATGTGATGGAGGATAGTGACGGCGATCTTTGGTTTGCTACCAGTAATGGTATCAGTCTCTATCAGACCGGTACAAAAGAGTGGCACTCCTTTTTTAGTTCTTTTGATCCGGTACCGGATGATGAGAATCACATCTTCTTAGCACTGTGTGAAGTCTCTCCCGGTGTGATATGGGCTGGTGGTTTTACCTCCAATATTTATAAGATAGAAAAAAAAAAGGGTTTAAAATAAGTTGTTTTCTCCTGCTTCTATTGCAGGAATACGCCCCGACCAATATATTTTTGACATTAAAAAAGACTCGTGCGGCGATATCTGGTCTGGCGGATATTATCATTTGAAACGCATCAACCCTGAAACTAAAAGTGTACGTTTATATCCGGGGGTAAGTTCCATCACCACCATTCTGGAGAAAGATGCCCGGCAGATGTGGATTGGTACGAGAATGGGGCTTTATCAGCTTGATAAGAAATCTGGAGTTTACCAATATATTGACTTGCCTATTGAGTCTCTTTACATATGTGCATTATACCAGAGGGAAACGGCATCCTGTATATTGGTACCCGTGGAGCCGGACTTCTTGTTTATGATAGCAATGAAGGAAATTTATTCATCAGTATCGGGCTGACAACTGTGCGCTGATTTCCGACAATATTTATACGATTCTTCCACGTCAGGACGGCAGCCTCCTGATGGGAACGGAGAACGGTATTACAATCTATTCACCCAATGAACACTCCTTCCGCAACTGGACGCGGGAGCAGGGGTTGATGAGTGTCAATTTTAATGCAGGCTCTGCCACCGCTTACAGTAGTAGTACGCTTGTTTTTGGCGGTAATGACGGTGCTATCAGGTTCCCGACAGACATACAGATACCGGAGCCGCATTATTCACGTCTGTTGCTGCGTGATTTTATGATAGCCTATCATCCTGTTTATCCGGGTGATGACGGATCTCCCTTAAAGCAGGATATTGACGAAACCGAGCAGCTTGAATTAGCCTACGGACAGAATACTTTCTCTCTTGATGTAGTTTCCATTAATTATGATTATCCTTCCAACATTCTTTTTTCATGGAAACTAGACGGTTATCATAAAGAATGGAGCCGTCCGAGCCATGATAACCGGATTCTTGTCAGAAATTTGCCTCCCGGCAGTTATACTTTACAAATTCGTGCCATATCCAATGAGGAGAAATATAAGACTTATGAGACGAGGAGCATTCAGATCATTATTACACCTCCGGTATGGGCCAGTATGTGGGCCATGGTGGGGTATGCAATTCTATTGGTGTTGGTTATGATTATCATATTCCGTATTATCATGTTGCATAAACAGAAAAAGGTGTCGGACGAGAAAACACAGTTCTTCATTAATACAGCCCATGTCATACGTACACCGCTTACATTGATAAAAAGCACCGTTGGAGGAAGTTGTAGAAAATCATATGGTGACTGATAAGGCATTACCTCATATAAATATGGCTCTAAAGAATGTGAATACATTGCTTCAGCTGACAACCAACTTGATAAACTTTGAACGGATCGACGTATATTCGTCTACTCTTTATGTTTCTGAGTATGAATTGAATTCTTATATGAATGATGTTTGCGCTACTTTCCGCAAATATGCCGAAATGAAACATATCAAATTTGTTTATGAGAGTAATTTTGATTATTTGAATGTGTGGTTTGATAGTGACAAAATGGGGTCTATTCTAAGAATATTTTGTCAAATGCGTTGAAGTACACGCCAGAGAATGGTAGCGTGTGTATTTGTGCTTACGAGGAAGGAACCACTTGGAGTATCGAAGTGAAAGATACAGGAATCGGTATTCCTTCATGTGAGCAGAAGAAATTATTCAGGAACTATTTTAGAGGTAGCAATGTTGTCAATCTGAAAGTAACGGGTAGTGGAATCGGACTTATGTTAGTATATAAACTGGTCCGGTTGCATAAGGAAAGATTCAGATTCAAAGTGCCGAACAACAGGGTACTTGTGTCCGGATAACTTTTCTGAAAGGAAATAAACATTTCCATAAGGCTAAATTCATTTCCCCTAAAGAGGTGGATGAATGTCCGGAAGTTACCATGTCGGGTGAGGCTCCGGATTTGCCGGTCATGAAATCTCCACAGATGAACAATTCTTCGCAACGTGTTTTGGTAGTGGAAGATAATGATGATTTGCGCAATTATCTTGTTGATATGCTTGCCGCAAGTTATTACGTTCAGTCCTGTTCCAATGGCAAAGATGCGCTTGTCATTATAAAGGAGTTTAATCCAGATCTTGTTATATCCGATATAATGATGCCTGAGATGAGTGGGGATGAGCTATGTTCAACTATAAAGAGTGATATTGAGATGTCCCATATTCCAGTCATTTTGCTGACCGCACTAGGGGATGAGAAAAATATACTCGGAGGACTGGAAATCGGAGCAGATGCCTATATAACCAAGCCATTCAGTGTGGGTATACTAAAGGTGACTATTAAAAACATATTGGCAAATCGTGCATTGCTCCGTCAAGTTTATAATAGTATTGAAGATGAAGAGAAGGATTTACCAGCTAATTGCGCTAATACCTTGGATTGGAAATTTATAGCTTCAGTTAAGGAATGTATAGAGAAGAACATGGGAGATTTGGGCTTTAATGTGGAGATGCTTAGCAGTCATCATCATATGAGTCGTACGTGTGAATTCGGATCAAGTATGCAGATATCGGGATACCATTGTTGTTTCTTATACAACTTTTCGAAACGAGACAGGATAAATTAACCAAAAGAAGATGTCAAAAAAAATAAAATTTTCATCCTCTTTTGACATTTCTTTTGGGAAAGGATTATTTATAGTAATTTGTTGGAGCCAAGTATGATCAGCATTGTATATCCCCAAGATAAGTCCTATAATTCCCATAATTATACCGACTTTTTTCCATATTTTTTGCTGAATCATTCCGTGGCATGTGCCAGGGCATTAGGTGGTGTACTAATGGGTAATATCATTGCCAGCGATGATCCGATGGCGACTCCGGATCAATAAAGTTTCTACCCCCCAACTAATGAAGACAGGCTTTTCGCGCATGCTAAGGGACTAATCCTGAAATAAAGCAAGAATAGCAAATCAGTCCGGAACCGACAATCATCAGTACAGGGGCCATGTGCTGAATGGGATGAGCTGATCGCCATGCTTTTTGCCAGTCCGGTCTCTTGCAAGGCTACGCCCGCCCAATGCCGCCGCCGGCTACCATCAAGTACACTCAGCTGATCTCTTCAGGTCACGTAAAGGTGATATAAACCACAATGGAGCGCCAGTCTTTCTTTGCTTCACCTTCAATTTGCAGTTCGATGCTCTTTTTGTTTGAATGGAAACAGTCGTAAGAGGATAAACCAGGCTATAAACAGTACAATAATAGTGTAAGGCAACATAAAAGCTCATCCATTCTCAAAACCGATATTTAGATTTAATCCTTCGGATCATTCAAATATTTTTTAAAGCAATGGCGTTGGGTGGTGTACCGATAGGAGTTCCCATACCACCTACATTGGCAGCAACGGAATGGCCATGGCCAGACCTATTTTTCCTTTTCCATCTGCTGGCAGTGCTTTTAATACGGGAGTAAGGAAGGTAAGCATCATGGCCGCCGTAGCCGTATTGCTAAGAAACATGGAAAAGGCAGCTGTAACGAGGATGAATCCCAATAGTACATAGCGTGATTGTGTTCCGAAAGGTCGCAGCATAACTCGTGCCAACAATACATCCAGTCCACTTTTTGGTTGCTGCGATGGCAAGAATAAATCCACCTATAAATAGCATGATGATAGGATCGGCAAAGCAGTGCATAATGGATTTATATTTGACTGTCTGCCCTAACTTATCAGCTGAAATATTTTGTGTGAGGAACCATAAACTACTGTCGGAAACGGTGAGTAATAGTAATACAACAATCAATACGGAAGTTGTCCATGCAGGGACAGCTTCGAATACCCACATCAGTGTGGCAAAAAATAAAGATGGAAATAAGTCTTTGTTCCTTACTAGATGGAAGCCGTGAAATTCTTGTACATAATACTAGGTTAAGATAAATTTAAAAACGGTGCAAAAATAACTTTTATTCCATATTTAGTTATTAGAGATGATTTTTTTTCTTTATTTTTTCTAGCTAAAGTGTCTTTGGAGATATCGGAAATAATACCGGTCTTTTTTATCTCTGTTTTTTTAGTTTTCATATAGGTTACTATAATATATTATTTTATTTTTTGTATTGTCCTTCTATAATTTGATAACTACTATAATTAAAACCATAAAAACGAAGATTTTATTATTCTGTGTGTTGTCGCATGTACGCTTACGGTACAAGCACAAAAACAATTTACCTTGAACTCTCCGGATGGGAAACTCCAAACAACTATTACCGTCGGTGATAAGTTGACTTATGACATCCATTGTGACCCGGACGTCAGATACTGGCTTCTTCTCCGATTTCGATGACATTGGATAATGGAGAAGTTTGGGGGAGAAAGCAAAGTTAGCCGGCACTTCCGGGGTCAGCCGGTCGAAGAAAACT
>VOFD01001910.1_pt1 | contig 14589 bp, 23 predicted proteins | sample 5384101 | NCBI WGS metagenome assembly VOFD01 (sample SAMN12384723, study PRJNA508395) | human gut metagenome | isolation source: healthy gut C | host: Homo sapiens
ATTCCTTAATACTTATAGCCGCATGACAGAAAGATGTGCTGATTTTATATGTACGTTAGCTTTGGAAACCAGTTGTGAAGGCTGTGCCCGTGTCTGCCACACATTAGGGATAAAACTAGTGGTGATACCGTAATAAGATTACTTTTAAGAAGATATGAATCTCTTCCCAATCCGGAAGTGGGTGATGTTATAGGTGTAGATGATTTTGCATATAAAAAGCACCATACATATGGGACTATCATAGTAAATGAAAAAAACGCACGAGCCTATAACATTGTTGAATGGAAGAAATGGGGATACATTGCGGGAATGGCTTAAGAATAATAAAATGTTAAAGTGGTTACAAGAGATCGGGCAAGTGCATATGCAAAAGTAATATCAGAAGAACTACCGGACGTAATGCAGGTAGCAGACAGATTTCATTTACATCAGAACCTACTGGAAACAATAAAAAAGCTCTGAATCAAGAAATCCCTGCAACAATAAGTATCCCACACAATGATACATCTATCGATGCAGAAGAACATTGTAAAAAAAAAATCTCATCTGATGTGGATAATTATGTCTCTGCTTTTTCAGAAAAACGTTATCAAATGATCTGCCAAATACAAAATTTTTTAAAAGAAGGCTGTAGTTACCGTGAAATCTCAAAGCGAATGGGAGTAGGTCGCAAATACGATTGCTAAATATCGTGAAGGTGATCCAAAGGAATTAAGTATGTATGGAATTCATTAAAGCAAACTTGATCCATTTCATGATTTTATTATAGATTGTCTTAAAGAAGGATGGAGTAAAAGCAAAACTGTAAAGGCAATATACGAAAAAGGATATTCTGGATCCAAAAGCAATGTTTTTGATTATTTGTGCAAAATAGAGCAAAAAAAAGAAAAGAAATGTTTTGAACCGCAGCCATATGTCCGAACTATGACAGAGTGCTTAAAATATAAAACAGGCAGTACAGGAAAAGAAAAAGATTATACACGAGAAGGTGTGTTTAGGTACATGTGGATGAATACAGAACTCACAGATGACCATAAGAAAAATATTTATGAAAAGTATCCAAATATTTGGGAACTTCAATGCTGCATAAGAGAGTTTAGAAATATTTTTAAAAATCATAATGTGCCAATGCTCTATTTATTTGTTGAAAAATATAGTAAAAATCTTCTTAAACCCTTAAGAAGTTTTGCTGAGGGATTAAAAGAGATATAGATGCAGTTGAAAATGCTGTTGCATATGAGTATAGTAATGGTTTCGTAGAAGGAACTAACAGCAGACTTAAAATGATAAAAAGGACAATGTATGGAAGATGTGGCAGGCAGTTGCTTGAAGCAAAGTTGAGGTACATGGGATATAACAATAATAACGGATAATTGCGGAAGAACCAAAGAGCCCCGGAATAATCAGAAAAGGAGAATATTATACGGAAAAGAGAAAAAATTGAGTTAAAAAAAGATCATTTACAAGACTGATTGTAAGATTATTTTTAATGCTTATTATAGTAAGTTGGATTGTATTTCAAAAAGCATGTATGCGAAGAACAACGACACGGGTGGAGCAAATGGAGAAGGAGGGAGGCAAAGATAGATTATTTATAGAAGCAAATGAAATAGAAAAAAAGCTGATGAGATAGTTTCTTTTGCTTCTTCTATAGATGGAATTAAATTGTCTGGAAGTTATTATGATAGAGAAAAGAATGCACCTGTAATTCTTTTTTTTCGTGGGTTTTGGAGCAGTAGCTTTGTCGATGCCATACCGATATATGAAATTACGAAAAGATGAATTGGAATCTTCTTATTACTACTTCACGTGCACATGGTGAAAGCGGCGGTAATTTTTCAACATTAGGTGTTTTGGAAAAGTATGATTGTCGTGATTGGGTCAACTGGGTTATGGAGCATTGGGGAAGGCAAACGCCAATATTTTTAATGGGTGTGTCCATGGGTGGTGCAACTGTGATGATGAGTAGTAATTTAGGGTTGCCAGATTCAGTTTATGGAATCATTGATGATTGTGGGTTTACTACAGCAAAGGAAATGATAAGAGAAAACTGTAAAGCTCATCTTCCTAAGTTTATTCCAAGTAGTATATTTGAATTTTTCCTGGAGGCAGGGACAAGAATTTGGGGAGATTTCGATTTAGAGCAAGCGGATGCATGCAAAGCACTGTCTCAAACAGATATTCCAGTTTTAATTATTCATGGTAATGAAGATACTAAAGCACCGCTTTCTATGGCATATAAGCTGTATGATAGCTGTAGAAGCGAAAAAAGAAATATATATTGTAAATGGTGCAGATCATGCGGAAAATTATCAGGCAGATCCTGAAAAATATGGAGACATTATAATAAGATTTATTAAAAACATATGTCATATAGTCAGAAGGAAGATTAAAAAACAAAAGAATAAAAGTTGACAAAAAGCGAGGTAAGATATGAAAGGCATCATTCTTGCCGGAGGTTCCGGTACACGTTTGTATCCATTAACGAAGGTAACAAGCAAGCGCTTTTGCCGATTTTTTGATAAGCCAATGATTTATTATCCGATGTCAGTTTTGATGAATGCGGGAATACGTGATATTCTCATTATTTCTACACCACAGGATATACCGAGATTTGAAAGCCTTCTTGGTGACGGTCATCAGTTTGGCGTAAACCTTACTTAGGCAGTGCAGCCGTCTCCGGATGGACTGGCACAGGCCTTTATCATTGGAGAGGATTTTATTGGTGATGATTGTGTTGCCATGGTACTTGGCGACAATATTTTTACAGGACATGGCTTAAATAAGCGTTTGAAAGCAAACAGTGGAAAATGCACAGAATGGCAAGTGAGCCACGGTATTCGGTTACTATGTGGACGATCCAGAGCGTTTTGGAATTGTAGAATTTGACAAAAACGGAAAAGCAATTTCCATCGAGGAAAAACCGGAGCATCCAAAGAGCAATTACTGTGTGACAGGTCTTTATTTCTATGACAATCGAGTTGTTGAATTCGCAAAAATCTGAAACCGTCTGATCGTGGAGAACTGGAAATCACAGATTTGAACCGTATTTATCTGGAAGATGGTTCTCTGAATGTAGAGAACTGCTTGGACAGGGCTTCACCTGGCTGGATACCGGTACACATGAGAGTCTTGTGGATGCTACAAATTTTGTGAAGACAGTGGAACAGCATCAGCATCGCAAAATTGCCTGTCTGGAAGAAATCGCATATCTGAATGGATGGATCAGCAAAGAAGAGCTGATGGAAGTCTATGAGGTCATGAAAAAAGAATCAGTATGGGCAGTATCTGAAGGATGTTATGGATGGGAAATATCAGGAGCACTTGTTTTAAATAAAAAATCGTACATATTAGAAGGTAATTATAGTTAAATCTTTGAATGCTTGAAACAAAATATAACATTAGAATAATAAATATTTCACCCAAAAACATAGTTAGTGATTGCTTTTCATTTAAAATGTGCTATACTTATAGAATATCTGAAATAATTAAAAGGAAAAAGAAAATGAAAAACAAGAGAAAAAAGCAGACTGGCTAACGATAATACCGATATTGTTTTTGGTTGTCGTGTATGCTTTTTCGTTAGCTAAATTGTATCAGTCTGGTAATGAAATACATATTATAGATTATATAGAAATATTTAACAGTAATACGTTTTCTACTTTTATTTCAATGGTAATATGTATGGCATATAAGTTTTTTACGACAGATGAAAATAAACAGGAACTAGATTCTGGTTTATCTCGTAAATGGATTTGGTTGACAATTTTGGCAACAATTATATATGGTATGTGCGCGGTTATAAATGCAAGCAGATATTGTTTAATAACTTCAGTTATTATGGTCGCAAACTTCTTTAGCTTATATAATATTATTTTTTAAAGTAATGCGAAAAAAAGAAATTTGATTACAGCAGTTTATGGATATTGATAGAGGTGATTATTATGTTGAGCAAAGTATGTGAGGTATTTACAAAGGAATATAGAAAGGAAACAGCATATCAGGAGTTTACGGCAAAGATGATTCAGTACTTTAAGCTCAATAATAATAGTGAGAGTGTGGAAGACAAAGTTGAGCGGTTAAAGTGAAAAAAATATGTATCAAATTTTTGGATGAATATAGGTGAATATAAAAAATGAAATTTGAAACATTTGAATATGTCCTGTCTGTGGAACAAATCATGACAGGGATATCAACGCAAGCAAAAAATATACTGGAAGAAGGATTAAGACAAATAGCATAAAAATAACAATATAGGGAAGGGACTGCCCGAATTAACGCCTGTGGAGATAGTAGGTTGCGAGGTCTGGGAAGCAGGAAGCCCATTGGCTTTAGACAATGGGTAGTTCACAATTTTATAGATGAGCATCTGTATGAATTTTGTATGGATAACCGTATGTACAGCGAATATGCATATCAGTCAGATCCGGAGGGAGACGAACCTTCTGCAATATTACACTGGATGAAGTCCGGCTGGTAACGCTGGAGGATCTCTACAGGTAGAGGGAGATTTTTTAAAAATTTTTTTTGAGTTATTATGGAAAAAGAAACATAAGGATTGTCTGAAGTGTTTGATTTTGATAAGAGCAAATTTCAAATCATTTTATTCAGAAAAAGTGGAGGAATACATTATGTGTGGAATTGTTGGTTTTACAGGAGAACATCAGGGGCACACCGATTTTATTGGATGGTTTGTCAAAACTGGAGTACCGGGGATATGATTCAGCGGGATTGGCTGTTCGAGACGGAGAGAATCTGGCACAGGTTGTGAAGGCAAAGGGACGCTTGAGCAATCTGGCGGAGAAAACGGACGATGGTCATACCTTAAAAGGTACTTGCGGTATCGGTCATACTCGCTGGGCAACGCATGGGGAACCAAGTCAGACAAATGCACATCCGCATGTGTCGGGAAACTGCAGCGGTTCTGGCTCAGGTATGGTAGAATCCGAGGTTGTTGGTGTGCATAATGGCATTATTGAGAATTATACGGAGCTGAAGGAAAAGTTATTAAAACATGGCTATACTTTTTACAGTCAGACAGATACAGAAGTTGTGATCAAGCTGGTGGACTACTATTATAAGAAATATAATCTAACCCGATCGATGCGATTGCGAAAACGATGGTGCGTGTACGCGGTTCGTATGCTCTGGAACTGATGTTTAAGGATTATCCGGGGAGATCTGGGTGGCACGAAAAGACAGTCCGATGATCATTGGTATTGCAGACGGCGAAACTTATGTTGCTTCTGATGTTCCGGCAATTCTCAAATATACCAGAAATGTTTATTATATTGGAAATCTGGAGTTCGCAAAACTGACTCCGGGAGAGGCACATTTTTATAATCTTGATGGCGATGAGATTGAAAAGAAACAACCGAGATCAAGTGGGATGCCGAAGCAAAGAGAGAAAGCCGGTTTTGAGCATTTTATGATGAAGGAGATCCATGAGCAGCCAAAAGCAATCCAGGATACGCTCAATTCGGTCATCAAAGAGGATAAAATTGACCTTTCAACAGTAGAAATCACGGACGAAGAGATTCAGAATTTTGATCAGATCTATATTGTTGCCTGCGGATCGGCATGGCATGTGGGTATGGCAAAGCACAGTATGTATTTGAAGATCTGGCGGATATTCCGGTGAGGGTAGAGCTGGCATCCGAATTCCGTTATCGAAAAATGCCATTAAACCAGAAAGCACTGGTGATCGTAGTCAGTCAGTCCGGTGAAACAGCCGATACACTGGCGGCTCTTAGAATGGCAAAAGAAAAGAATATTACCACAATGGCGATCGTCAATGTAGTTGGAAGCAGCATTGCACGCGAAGCCGATAAGGTATTCTATACACTTGCAGGGCCGGAAATCTCAGTTGCGACAACGAAAGCCTACAGTGCACAGTTAGCCGCAATGTACTGCCTGGCAGTGCAGTTCGCAAAAAGTCAGAGGAAAGATTTCAGAAGAACAGTACAGCTATTACATTTCTGAGATGCTTACCATCCCGGATAAAATGCAGAAAGTCCTGGAAGATAAAGAACGGATCCAGTGGTTTGCCTCCAAATATGCAAACGCACATGATGTATTCTTCGTGGGTCGCGGCATTGATTATGCAGTCTGCCTGGAAGGAAGTTTAAAACTCAAAGAAATCTCCTATATCCACGCGGAAGCTTATGCGGCGGGAGAACTGAAGCACGGAACCATCAGCCTGATCGAACAGGGTACCCTGGTGATCGGAGTCCTCACACAGAGCGAACTCTATGAGAAAACCATCAGCAATATGCTCGAATGTAAGAGCCGCGGAGCTTACCTGATGGGACTGACTACCTATGGAAAATACGAAATCGAAGATCAGGTGAACTTTACCGTTTATGTACCAAAAGTAGATGAGCATTTTGTCGGAAGCCTGGCCGTGGTTCCGCTGCAGCTGATCGGATATTATGTCAGCGTGGCAAAAAGGACTGGATGTGGATAAACCGAGAAATCTGGCGAAGAGCGTGACGGTAGAGTGATATCAGAGTGACATCAGGTGCGGTATGACCTGCAAAGAAGACGACGCAAAGCGGTGAAAGACTTCAGAGAACGTAAACAATACTATATATCAAGGAGGTGCAAAGATTGCATGAGTAATGTATTACCTGTTGAGGATTTAAGTAAAACTTACCTGGAACACGCTATGGTTATCAACAATTTTGTTATCAAAATCGGCAGTCAGATTAAAGACAGCTTATGTCGTGTCTTTGGTGATGGTGTGCAGTATGAATGGCGTGAGAACGATGATAAAGTAATGATTCCGGATGTATCCATTATCTGCAACTTGAGAGATCGAAAGAATATTTTTTTGTGATGGAGGTCTTATCAATGCTACAGAGAAATACGACAGGCACGAAAAAAAATGAATATTTACTGCAAAGTCGGAGTTTCTGAATACTGGATCGTTGATTGGAGAAAAAAGTCCGTAGAAATCTATCTTTTGACTTCGAAGAGGATGGAACAGGATATCCGTATCTTTATAAAACAGTTACTGCACAGAATAAAGAGGAGTTACAACTGGTGATGTTCCCTGAATTTGAAAATAACCTTTGAGGAATTGTTTGATCTTGGAGAATATTGATTTTACATGACTCTCCGGTGCAGTCAGGGAATGATTTCAGCTTTTCGGTTTGACTTAGTAAATGCTATGAGTTATGATACTTAAAAGAAGTAACTTGTGAGCCAGTCGCTCATGAGCATAATTAGTGGAGGAAACAGCATGAAATTTTTTGTAACAGGTGTCGGCGGACAGCTTGGACATGATGTAATGAACGAACTGATCAAGAGAGGGCATGAGGGTGTCGGTTCTGATATTCAGGAGCAGTACAGCGGTGTGGAAGATGGTTCTGAGGTGACAAAAGCACCTTATCTTTCACTGGATATCACTGATAAAGAAGCAGTAAAGCGTGTCATTGAGAGCGTAAAACCGGATGCGGTGATCCACTGTGCGGCATGGACTGCGGTTGATATGGCGGAAGATGATGACAACGTTGCAAAGGTCCGTGCGATCAATGCGGGCGGCACGCAGAATATTGCGGATGTCTGCAAGAAGCTGGACTGCAAGATGACTTACATCAGCACAGATTATGTATTTGACGGTCAGGGCACAGAGCCATGGAAACCGGACTGCAAGGATTATAAGCCGATGAATGTCTATGGACAGACGAAGCTGGAAGGGGAACTGGCAGTAAGCCAGACACTGGAGAAATATTTCATCGTCCGCATCGCCTGGGTATTCGGCTTAAACGGCAAGAACTTTATTCGGACGATGCTGAATGTCGGCAAGACGCATGACACGGTTCGTGTGGTCAATGATCAGATCGGTACACCAACTTACACTTATGATCTGGCTCGTCTGCTGGTTGATATGAATGAAACAGAAAAAATATGGTTATTATCATGCAACGAATGAGGGCGGATACATCAGCTGGTATGATTTTACGAAAGAAATCTACCGTCAGGCAGGTTATACGACCAGGGTTGTGCCGGTGACCACAGCAGAATATGGCTTAAGCAAAGCGGCAAGACCGTTTAACAGCCGCCTGGATAAGAGAAAGCTGGTGGAAGCTGGCTTTACTCCGCTTCCGACTTGGCAGGATGCACTGAGCCGTTACCTGAAAGAAATCAAAGCGTAGGCATCATAGTTGGGGACTTTTGCCCCCAACATCATAAGTACAAAAAATAAAAAGTGGGAGTCTTCACCGACTAAGATAAAAAGATACTGAACAGTTGCAGAAGGAGATAAAAAAATGGGACAGATCAAAGTTGAGAAAAATGTAGGCGGCATCGAAGGCCTTTGTATTGTAGAACCGGCCGTTCATGGTGACGAGCGTGGTTATTTCATGGAAACCTACAACGAAAAAGATATGAAAGAAGCTGGCATCGATATTCACTTCGTGCAGGATAACCAGTCCATGTCCACAAAAAGGAGTATTGAGAGGCCTGCATTTCCAGAAACAGTATCCGCAGTGCAAAGCTGCATCCGTGCGGTACGCGGAACGGTATTTGACGTTGCCGTGGATCTGCGTTCCGATTCAGGACTTATGGAAAATGGTTCGGCGTGGTTTTATCTGCGGAAAATAAAAAGCAGTTCCTCATTCCGGAAGGTTTTGCACATGGATTTCTGGTGCTGAGCGATGAGGCAGAATTCTGCTATAAAGTGAACGATTTCTGGCATCCGAACGATGAGGGCGGCATGGCATGGAACGACCCGGAGATCGGCATCGAGTGGCCGGAAGTGAAGGGCGAGTACAAAGGCAGTGCATCGGCAGAAGGTTATAGGCTGGCAGACGGTACACCGCTGAACCTGAGTGATAAAGACCAGAAATGGTTGGGACTGAAAGATACGTTTAAATTTTAAGATGATATATAATAGAGCTGTGAGAAATCGTAGCTCTTTATAAGTATCGGAAGAAAAGTGCAAAAGAGAAGTAAAAATATAAATAACAGTATTTTTTGTGAGGAATCGTAAAAGGAGAAGGTAAGATGACAGAAGGGATATCATACAAAAATGTACTTATAATGAAGAAGAACGAAAGATGTGGGAAAAAGATTGCAGAATATACCGTATCCGACAGGAAAGAATCAAAAATTAGCAGAAGAAAAAACAGAAGAAAACTTATGGCAGACCATTGTTGCGTTTCAGGAATATCCATTTAAAACCATGACAGGTCTGCCATTTTACTATAAACTGAAAATCGGGAAAAACGGAGAATGGAATAAAGAGTTGTTGATCGATCGAAGGGAAAAGAGCAAAAAGTCTGGCGTGGAGCAGTATTGTGCTGGCATTTGAAAAAAGCAGGAAGTTTACAGGAACGGTGAACAAACCCAAGGAACTTGGGGACATAAGAGGTATTTCCTATATATATCCGATTTTATGGAGATTTGGATTAATAGAAGTTCCGGAAAAGGTAGAGGAGACAATGAAGAGAAAAAAAGACGAAAAAAAAGATTCCTTGTAGAAATATACACCGGATAGTATAATCTTAAACAACAAAGAGAAAGCGTGAACAGGGGATTGAAAATGTTAAATGTTTATGCATGGAGCTATGGAAGCGTAGGTATGGCAATGCTGGGATCACTGATAATATGGAGGATTCTGGCCAAATATATAAGACAGGATATATGGAAAGTAATGAATACAGCGGGGGCTGTGGTGGCACTTTAATAATCCTTAGATTCACAGTGATTGGAAGAGAGTCATCCAATGAACATTGTTTTATGGTGATGGCAGAATATTCGGGCGAATTTTACAGAGAAATGATCATGAATATTTTTCTGTATTTTCCACTGGGACTTATGCTGGGGGAACTTACAGGCTGTCATGTGATATGGCTTGCTTTTCTATTGTCGCTTTGGGATAGAAAGCTGGCAGTTTGCAAAGAGGAACAGGGATTGCCCAGGGGACAGATGTGTTGTGTAATACGTTGGGAGCCTGTATGGGCGGAATGTTCTTGAAAAGGATTTTTTTCAAAAAGAAAAATGCACGGCAGTGAAAGGAGAAGGATATGGTTGATTTACATTTGCACATTCTTCCGGGATTGGATGATGGGGCAGAAGATCTGGAAACAGCAGTGAGAATGGCAAAATGGCAACTCATAGCGGGGTTTTTCATATGGCGGCAACCAGCCATGGAAATTATTATGATTATACGCTAGAAGAATATAGAGAAAGCTTCGAAAGACTTCAGAGAGAACTGGTAATAAGGCAAATACCGGTTAAACTTTATCCGGGTATGGAAATTTTTATGGATGAAAATGCGGGAGATTTGTTAGAATGCCGAGAACTTCTTACGCTAAATGGAACGAAATATGTGTTGATTGAATTTGATTTTTGAAGAAAATGTCGAAAAAGTTTGCAAATATGTTGATGATTTGCAAAATAGACGTTATAATGTAGTCTTGGCACACCCGGAACGATATACTTTTTATACAGAAAGATCCTGAGTTTGCATATTTTCTTGCACAGCAAGGCTGTGTGCTTCAGGTAAACAAAGGAAGTGTTTTTGGGCAGTTTGGAAGCAGATGCAGAAATCTGGCAAGGCAGTTTATGGATGATGGGATTGTCAGCATCCTGGCATCAGATGCACATGATTTTCAGTATCGTACACCATCTATGGAGAGATTGATGGGATATCTTGAAAGAAGATATCCATGGAAACAGGTTCAGGTGTGGACTTCAGAAAATCCAAGCAGGATTTTAAAAGGAAATCCACTTGTGGATTTCCAGGCAATTTAGAAAAGGAGTAAAATACTATGAATAAAGCAAAGGTCTGTGCAGGAGCAGTTTGTATCTTGGCGTTAGCAGGGGCTGGGTCTATTATTCGAATGGGCAAAAGCAAAGAGATGTGGATCCGCCGGTGATTAGTGCCGATGCGGAAAGTTTTTCTGCAAGTATTGGTGCGGATGATAAAGAACTGATTTCTGGTGTTACAGCAACGGATGAGAAGGACGGAGATGTATCGGACAGTATTTTGATTGATAATATCAAGAAAAAGGAAGGTTCAGATAATGATTTCCTGATTACATATGTTGCATTCGATAAGTCCAGTAATATGACATCGCTTACAAGAACGCTTCATTATTCAGATTATCGGCAGGTACATTTTTCCATCACACAGGCACTTCGCTTTCCGGAAAACCAGGAAATTGATTTATTGTCATGCATTACTGCTAACGATTGTATTGACGGAGATGTTACTCCATTTGTCACGTTCGACGGAGATAAGGAATTGTTAGAGGGAGAACCCAAAAAGGGAATTTATGAATGTACATTAAACGTAACGAACAGTGTCGGATTTACAACATCACTCCCAATCAGTGTAGAAATTTATGAAGACAGCTATGATGAAAGAAACAAGAGACCGGAGCTTGTGCTGAATCAATACGTGACATACTTGAAAAAGGGACAGGATTTTTAATGCGAATACATATTTGGATCATGTTGTAGAAGATGGAGAGAAAAAGATAGAAGATACAACGTCTGGTGACAGTTCAGAAGAACAGAATCAGATCAGTAAAGATGTTATTCCACTGTCATCCATTGAAATTACTTCAAAAGTGAATACCGAAAAAAAAGGAATTTATACAGTGAATTACAGATACACATCAGAAGAAACCGGATACGACTGCAATGCAAATCTGATTGTGGTAGTTGAGTAGGAGGAAAAGGATGAAACAGGAGAAATACTCAAATATAAATACAGAAGCATTTGATTTTAAGTATATCTATAGAAGTCTGAAAAAATATCTGATATATATCCTTGCAGTTACCTGTGTGACAGGTACACTTTCTTATATTTTCCTGGATCAGTATATGCAAAATACGTATAAAGCAAGTGTGAATCTTTACGTAATTCCACGTGATAATTCAGCAAATAAGTTCTATACGACAGGGATGGATACAGCGGTATCAAGATGTAATAGTGCATTAAACAGCGATACGATGAAAGAACTGATTAAAAAGGAAGATGATGCAGATAAAATGCAGGGAAATTTATCTGCAAGTATCGGAACAGGAACAAATGTCATTGTGATGAGTGCAACGAGCAGTTCGGCTGAGAGTGCGTGTCGTCTTTTGAAAGCCGGTATAGATAATTATCCAAAGCTTTCAGGGTATTTTCAGACGGATATATACTGAAAAAAATTGGAAGTTTTTCGGGAAATGGGATTAAAATTCACAGAGAGCGTGCACTTATGACAGCACTCAAAATGGCAAAGCAGTCATGTTTGTTGCCTGTGGGATTATTATAGCCATGGCAATCTTTACGGATAAGATTCATAATGCGGATCAAGCGGAAGAATTGTTGGATATGGATGTTTTTGGAAGCATTCCGTTTATAAGAAAAACCAGAATCAGAAATCCATATTGCTTACAGACGTAAGGACAGATCCTCAATATTCAGAGTCGATTGATAAAATTGTTACCAAACTGCGGAGAAAGATGTATGCAAAAGGGTATAAAGTTCTCATGGTGACCAGTCTGAAAGAGAATGATGGTAAATCTACAGTTGCAGTAAATATGGTACTGAATCTGGCACAGAGAGGAAAAAAGTTGTTCTTGTAGACTGTGATATGAGAAGATCGGCAGTCCATAAGCTGCTGGAAATAGATATGGATGTGGATAAACAGCTTTATGATTATCTGAAGGGAACAAGATCACTTGATGAGGTTTTGCAGAAAGCAGGACAGGATGACAGACAGTTTATGTGTGTATTACAGAAAAAAAGCGATTTCAAATCCGGAAAATCTGTATGAATCAGAGCGTTTTGAACAGATGCCGCAGGAACTTTCAGAAAAATTTGATTATGTGATCCTGGATACAGCACCAACTGGAATTGTGCGTGATGCTGAAATTATTGCGGATATGCACAGGCCGCATTTATGGTCATTAAGCAGGATGAAGTTCATGCAACGGCAATAAACGATGCGGTGGATATTCTGGAGGATGCAGGGGCATCTGTAATCGGCGGTGTGTTGAATATGGCAAGTGGAGAGCGGCTTGCAGGAAGCGGATATCGTAAGTATGGACGTTATTATTACAGCTATGCCTACGGAAAGGATGGACAAAATGCAGGAAAACGATAAGAGACAGCAGGAAGTGCAGGAGAGTGTGCAGGAATACCATGAAGACGAAAATGCCATTGATCTTATAAGTATGCTGGATGATGCCATCCGGTGTTTTAAAAAATACTGGCCGCAATTCCTTATGCTGGTTGTGACAATGATCGTCGCTTTTATTATAGCAGGTAATCAGGCTTACACACCACAGTATCAGGCAAAAAGTTACCTATGCGGTAAATAAAACATCAATAGCAGAAGTGGATGCTTCTATAGCACAGAGGCTTAGCGGAAGCATTTCCGCAGTTGTGAGCACAGGAGAATTTAAAGAAAGACTGTTTGCAGGTGTAGAACCGGAAGACGTCAATGAAAATTACAGTATTACATCTGCATATACGGAAAATTCCAATTTGTTTGCGGTTACTGTTACAGCAAATAATTACAACAATGCAAATATGGTGATGGAACTTTTTGAGAAAATGTATCCTGAATGGGTGGCGAGTTCAAACGGAACAATGGAACTTCAGATTGTGGATCAGGCACCCGCTTCAGATACTCCGGTCAATGCATATTCAGCAGTTAAGCAGTTATTTGAAGGAATTGCGGTAGGAGTTATTCTTTGTCTGATGATTGCGGCATTTTATGCACAGGTAATTAAAACGGTACGTCGTGAAAGTGATATGAAGAAAATTACTTCAAAATCGTGTATCAGCATGATACCGGAAATTCAGATTAAAAAGCGTGACAAGAGTAAAAGCAACATCTGTTGCTGACAAACAGAAAGGTAGACTGGGCTTTCAAGCAGTCCCTTCAGGCAAAGACACAGCTTCGAATTGAGAAACAAATGGAACAGGAAAATCAGAAAGTGTTGATGATTTCCAGTACGCTTCCACAGGAAGGAAAGAGTATGACGGCAGTCAATCTGGCACTGGCTTTTGTCCAACATGAAAAAAAGACAGTTCTTATTGATGCAGATCTCAGAAGACCTTCGGTTGCGGGAATGCTGGGGCTTCAGGAACAGCAGGGGCTTGCTGAGTATTTAAAAGGAACAGCAAAACTGGAAGAAATCTTAGTAAAGAGAGAAGGATTGAGTGTAATCGGGGGCGGAAAAAAGCATGGAAATATATCAAATCTGATGGATGAGAAGCGCATGGAAGAACTTATGAAACATCTTAGAGCAGAATTTGATTATATTATCATTGATACACCGCCGTCTTACCTGTTTTCGGATGCGGCAATTCTGGCAACCTATACAGATAGTGTGCTTTATGTGGTACGTCACGATATGGCGGAGCTTCCACAGGTTAAGAAGGGAATGGAACCATTTATTCTGGAGGATAAACTGATTGGTTATATCCTGAATCGCAGTCACAGAGGATTTGCTTCCTACGGAAAATACGGCTATGGAAAGTATGGATACGGGAAATATGGTTATGGTCGATATGGCTATGGAAAATACGGAAGTTATCAGAAGTATGTGAAAGATGATGAAGAAACTATGAATACA
>VOFD01002102.1_pt1 | contig 14585 bp, 17 predicted proteins | sample 5384101 | NCBI WGS metagenome assembly VOFD01 (sample SAMN12384723, study PRJNA508395) | human gut metagenome | isolation source: healthy gut C | host: Homo sapiens
AAAGGTGGCAAATAGGGATGGCCTGTGTTAAGGTTGAGTTGTCGAATCAAAACCGAAAGGCAGGTGCCACCCTATTTGCCATGAATAAGATAACACAGGACATGCGCTTTAAGCAAGCGGTAATTGAGTATTCTTTGAAACACGGCGTCACAAAGGCAGCCATCCGTTACAAGACCTCCAGGCAAAAACATTTACCGCTGGAGAAAGAAATACGACGGTACGCTACAATCCCTTGCTGACCGCTCTCACCGGCCTCACAGCCATCCAAACCAGCATACAGAGGCTGAGATCAAGCTCGTCCAGGATATGCGCCGCAGGAACCCTCACGCCGGTTTGGTGGTCTTCTGGGTGAAGCTGCGCCAGCGCGGCTATACCAGATCCATCTCCGGACTTTACCGTCTCCTGCGCCGGATCCATGGAAACCCCATCAAGCTTCCGAACCCGAAATATACCCCAAAACCCTATGAACAGATGACATATCCCGGTCAAAAATGCCAGATAGATGTGAAATTTGTTCCACAGAGTTGCCTGGTCGGGGAAGTGGCGGAGGAGAAGTACTATCAGTACACCTTCATAGACGAGTACAGCCGCTTCCGAATTCTCAAGGCATACAAAGAGCACAGCACATATTCCTCCACACAGTTCCTGAAGTATGTGGTGAAACAGTTCCCATATGCCATAGAATGTATCCAAACAGATAACGGGTCAGAATTCACGAACCGCCTGAACTCGAAGGCTACCAAAAGAAAACGCTCTTTGAAACCACCCTGGAGGAGCTCGGCATCCGGCATAAGCTCATTCAGCCCTACACCCCAGGCACAACGGGAAAGTGGAGCGCAGTCATAGAAAGGACAATGAAGGATTCTATGCCTGCCACACCTTCTATTCCTTTGAGGATTTTCAGAAACAGTTGGCTGTCAGACAGCGGCAGTATAACAACTTCCCCCATGCGGCCTCTCAACTGGAAGGCCCCCAAAGCTGTCCTCTTTTCTTTCCCAAAGTCTGTAACTCATCATTGACAAACCTACATTTTCCGCCTTTCGGCAAGTCTACATTTTCCGCCTCCAGGCAGAGCGGCAGCATTTCCTTTTTTGTACGGATGCGGGAGCGCCTCAGTCCCCCGTAATGAAGGGCCAGCCGGATTCGTCTTATGTTAACCTTTTTGTAACTTTCTCCCCATATCTGGTGCTTTTCCGACGTTTTCCGTCAAGTATCTTGCAGGCGGTTGTCAATAATATTTCCAGAAAAATTGTAGTTTTCTAGCTCTTTTCTGAAAACTCTTGACATTTGCAGCAAAATAGTTATAATATCAGGGCAGTTGCAATACGGTTACAAACGTAACACGTTTGATACCGGCAGCTCGGCAGCCTGGCGAACTGCCACCTATGTGAAAAAAGGAGGTTCTCCGATGCACGCCATTCAGCATCTCTTTCCTACGAAAAAACTCTGCTTTTTGCGGCTGGGCGCGGTAGCCTTGACCCTGCTGCTGACCGCAGGTCTTCTTTCCCAGGCCGTATTCGCCCAGACCACCTACGTCATCACCGACGGGGACCGGGTTCTGGTTCATACTACATATGCAACCGACCCGGCGGCTGTCCTCACCGAGGCCGGGCTGGAGCTGGGGGAAGAAGACACCTTCACCACCCAGTCCGACGGAAATGTCTCCGAAATCACCGTCAACCGGATTCAGATGGTCCGGGTCAACCACGACGGCCAGGCTCTGGAGGTTGCCACCTACGGCAGCACGGTATCCGGCATTCTGGAGCAGCTGGGCATTTCCACAGAGGGCGACCTGCGCATCTCCCAGAGCCTGGACAGCGCAACCTATGACGGTATGGTCATCGACGTGGTTGCCCTCACCTACGAGACCGTGGAATATGTCCGGTCCGAGCCATACCAGACCATCTACTGCACCGATTCCACCCTGGCGCCTGGGGAAGAGCAAGTTCTGACGCCCGGCCAGGAGGGCAGCGTTCACTGCACCGCCCGGATCACCCGGGAAAACGGGACCGAGGTCTCCCGGACTGTCACCCAGGAGCGGGTTCTTTTACGCCCCGGTAAACGCCGTAGTGGCCCGGGGCATCGACCGCCCAGTAAGGGAGCAGGAGGGCGCAGGCCGGGCATACGCCCCGGCTGTGGAAGCTTCGGAGCCGGACCGTAGCGCCGCCACCTCCCAGGCAGAAGGCAGCGGCGAGGCGGTCCGGGAAACCGAGCCGGAGCCTGCCTCCACCACACCGGCTACGGAGCCCGCCCCCTCCGGCAACACCTTCACCACCGCCTCCGGCGAGGTCCTCGCCTACTCCCAAAAGCTCTCCGTAGAGGCCACTGCCTACAGCTGCGAGGGCTACGCTGGCACCACCGCCACCGGCACCACCGCCCGGTACGGGGCCATTGCCGTAGACCCCAGCGTCATCCCCTATGGCACCCGGATGTATATCGTCTCCGATGACGGCTCCTACATCTACGGCTACGCCACGGCAGAGGACTGCGGCGGCGCCATCCAGGGCTACATGATCGACCTGTACTTCGACACCCTGGCCGAATGCTACGCCTTTGGCCGCCGGACCTGCACCGTGTATATTCTGGACTGACTTCCCGGCAAGGCTGGTTCATGAGCTTAAAACGGGTAACATACTTGATCTCCCCCCCGGCGGGGCGCCCGGCCTTCCCGGGGAAGCCAAGGGCGCTTCCGCGCCAGTGCGGAAGCAGTACCTGCTGCCGTCTTGCTTTTGGTGCAAGTTCTCATTGCAAATCCGCCGATCCTCTGGTAAAATACAGGGGAAAGGCGGTTTTTTTCATGATGGATTTGTGCAACGCCCAGGAAGTCAAGGGGCTATTGGCCCGCCATGGCTTCCGGTTTTCCAAGGCCAAGGGCCAAAACTTTCTCATTGCCGCCTGGGTTCCCCAGCGAATTGCGGAGGAATCCGGGATCGACCGCGGCTGTGGCGTGCTGGAGGTGGGTCCCGGCATCGGCCCCCTGACCCAACAGCTGTGCCGCCGGGCCGGGCGGGTGACCGCTGTGGAGGTGGACCGGAGTCTGGCGCCCGTTTTGCAGGAGACTCTAGGGGAATACTCCAATCTCCACATCCTCTGGCAGGATATTTTGAAGGTGGACATCCCGCTCTGGTGCAGGCAGAGCTTCCGGGACTTCGTCCCATGGCCTGCGCCAACCTGCCCTATTATATTACCTCCCCGGTCCTCACTGCCCTGCTGGAGGCCCGGTGCTTTTCCTCTGTCACCGTCATGATCCAGAAGGAGGTGGCCCAGCGGATGGCCGCCGCCCCGGGTCCGGGGATTCCAGCGCTTTCACCGTGTTCTGCAATTACTACGCCCAGCCGGAGCTTCTCTTCGACGTGCCCCCCTCTTGCTTCCTGCCTCAGCCCAAGGTGACCTCCAGTGTGGTTCGCCTGGACATCCGGCAGTCGCCTCCCCTGCCCTGTGGAGGACGAGGCTCTATTCTTCCGGGTGGTGCGGGCCAGCTTTGCCCAGCGGCGTAAGCAGCTGCAAACGGCTTAGCTGCCGGGTTCCCGGCCCTGGGTAAGGAGAAGATCGGAGAAATCCTCCGCGCCTGCGGCCTATCCCCCACGGTGCGGGGGGAAACCCTGGACATTCCGGCCGTTGCCCGGATCGCCGCCGCCATTGGCCGCGCCTGAGGAGGTCCTCTATGTTTCAATTTCTCTTTTTTGATCTGGATGACACCCTGCTGGATTTTCACCGGGCTGAGGCCATTGCCGTAGCCAAAGCTTTCAAGCCGTAGGCGTGGATCCCACGCCGGAGCTGATCCGCCATTACAGCGCTGTAAACAAGCTCCACTGGCAAAGGCTGGAGGGGGGAGCTGACCCGAGAGCAGGTGCTCCTGGAGCGGTTTGTCTGCCTGTTTCGGGAGGAACACATTCCGGCGGACCCGGCAGCTTGCCAGGCCGCGTATGAGGACTTCCTGTGTGTGGGCCACTACTTCATTGAGGGGCGGAAGACCTCCTGGCCTACCTGGCTCCCAAATACCGGCTGTACCTGGCCAGCAACGGCACCGCCCGGTCCAGGAGAGCCGCTTAAAAGCGCCGGCATCGGCCCGTACTTCCAGCAAGTGTTCATCTCCCAGAAGCTGGGGGCCAACAAGCCCAGCCCGGCCTTTTTCCACCGGTGCTTTGCCCAGATTCCGGATTTTGATCCTCAAAAAGCCCTCATGATCGGCGACAGCCTCACCTCCGATATCCGGGGCGCCAAAGGGGCCGGCATCGCCGCCTGCTGGTTTAATCCCCGGCAGGAAGCGCCTGTTCCCGGTATTTCCATGGATTACGAGATCCATGGCCTTCTCCAACTCCGGGAATTCCTGTAGGACCAGAGGCGGACCCAGGTGGAATGCCATCCGCTTAAGAGTCCATGCCTTAGGGCGCTCCCGGGCCAGGGAGAAGGGGAGCGCTTCGGTCCATGGTTGTGCTTGCTCCCATGCCGCCCGACAAAAAGCGCTTTTCTTTTCACCCGGTTTCCGGTATCATAGTTCCAATCCGACTGGGTCCATGGCTTTTCGCAGAAGGCCCATCCATGTAGCACAAAAGGGCATGTCTATGAAAAACACAAGATCAAAAACCGTCATTTGGCCCGGGTGGTGGACATGGTGCTGAGTCTGAACCGCCTGGATGTGCCGGTGTATGCGGCCAATGCCGCGTACTTTATCATCCTGGCAGCCTTCCCCACGGTGATGCTCCTGCTGAACCTGCTGAGCTACACCTCCCTGGGAGGCGGGGCCCTGCTGGAAATTTTGGAGAAGGTCATTCCTCGGCCCTCATGCCCTCCATCACCCGGCTCCTCACGGGGATGTTTGCCAGCAGCTCCAAAACCCTGGTCTCCGTGTCGGCTCTGGCAGCGCTGTGGGCCGCCAGCCGTGGGATTTTCGGCATGCTCACCGGCCTCAACCGAATTTACAACGTTCAGGAGGACCGGGGCTATGTCTTTACCCGGCTGCTCAGCCTGGTGTACACCTTCCTGTTCCTCCTGGTGCTGCTCCTGACCCTGGCCCTTCACGTGTTTGGCCAGACCATCCTGGCCCAGTTGCCCCAGAGCGACAACCCTGCTATGTTGTTGCTGCTGAGGGTAATCTCCAGCCGGTTTTTGGTGCTGCTTCTCCTGCAGACGGCGTTGTTTACCGCCATGTTTATGTTTCTCCCCAACCGGCGGAACAAGTTTCTCCCCTCCCTGCCTGGTGCGCTCCTGGCCTCCCTGGGGTGGCAGCTGTTTTCTGACTTTTTCTCCCTGACGTGGAGCACTTCAGCAATTTTCCACGGTATACGGCAGCCTGTCTGCGGTAGCCATTGCCATGCTGTGGCTGTACACCTGCGTTGCCATTGTGTTTTACGGCGGCGCCCTCAACAAATATCTGGCCGACATCGGCTACCAGCTCCGCCTGCGGCGGTGGGAGAAGGGGCCGGAGCGGGAATGCTGAAAAAGGTTTCCACTTGGTTGTTAAAAATTAATTTTCTGTTCACAAATGGCCAGTAACATGGTACAATCACTGGAAGGAGGCCTGTGCCATGTTTGGATATGTAATGGCAAATCCCCCAAGAGCTGCGCCCGGGCAGCGGGAGCGCTACCTGGGCTGTTATTGCGGCATTTGCCGGGCCATTGGGGAGCAGAATTCCCTGGCCAGCCGTTTGGCGCTCAATTACGACATGGTCTTCCTGGCCCTCCTGCTGTCGTCTCTATGAACCGGCAGAGGAGCAGAGCTCCGGCCGCTGCCTGATCCATCCCCTGTCCCCCCCGGCCCTGGCGGCGAGCGAGGCCTACGTTACGCAGCGGATATGAATGTGGCCCTGGCCTACTTCAGCGCCGACGACCACTGGCAAGATGACCGCCGCCCCGACGCCCTGGCCCTGCGCCGCCTCCTTCGACCCCATTACGAGGCCATTCAGAGCCGCTTTCCCCGGCAGTGCCGGGCCATGGAGACCTGCATCCGGGACCTGCGCCGCATGGAGGCGGAGCACTGTCCCAACCCGGACCTACCTGCCAACTGCTTCGGCCTGCTGATGGCGGAGCTGTTCTGCTGGCGGGAAGACCGGTGGTCCGGCTACCTCCGGCAGATGGCCATGGCCCTGGGACGGTTCATCTATTTCGTGGATGCAGCCGTGGACTACCGGCGGATCTGCACCGGGCAGCTATAACCCCTTCCGGGCTATGGGAGGAGGGCCGGACCCCGACCGGTGGGAAAATTATCTGGTTCTGGAAATGGGACGGGCCACCCAGGCCTACGAAATGCTACCCCTCGTCCAGGACAAAGACCTGCTGGACAACATCCTGTATAGTGGCGTCTGGGTGACATACAGAAGCAAACAGAAGAAAGAGAAAAAAGCGCGGGGAGCCGCGCAGGAGGGTCCAACATGATGGAAGATCCCTATCAGGTCCTGGGGCTGGAGCGGGGCGCATCCGATGAGGAGGTCAAGAAGGCCTACCGCCGCCTGGCCAAGAAATACCACCCCGACGCCAACCCTGGCGACGCCGAGGCAGCCCGAAGATGCAGGAAATCAACGCCGCCTATGAGCAAATCAAAAATCCCCCCCAGTCCGGCGGAGCCGGCTACGGCGGCGGAACCTACACCGGCGGCGCAGGCTATGGCAGTGACCCCTACGAGGACATCTTTTGGCCAGTGGCGGCGGCAGCACGCCAGCAGGAGCCTCAATTCCACACGACCCAGGCTCAGGCCGCATACCGGTACATCCAATATGGCCGCTATCAGGAAGCCCTCAACGCCCTGGACGGAGCGCCCACCCGGGACGGCCAATGGTACTACCTCAGCGCCCTTGCCAACGATGGCGCCGGCAACCGGATCACCGCCCTGGAGCACATCCGCCGGGCCGTATCCATGGAGCCGGACAACGCTCTGTACCAGCAGGTCCTCACCACCCTGGAGGAGGGCGGAACCACCTACCGCCGCCAGGCCAGCACCTACCGCGGCTTTGGCGGCCTGGGAGACCTGTGCATGCCCCTATGCCTGTGCTGGGGCGCCCAATGGTGCTTCTGCCCCCGGTGCTGAAAAAAAGACCGCAGCGGGGTACCCAAAAGGCAAACCATTTCATCTAAAACACGGTCAAAATGACTTCCGGCAGGAAATGGGGTTCCCCCGTTTCCTGCCGCATTTGCTGCCATCCGTTCCTTTTTCCCATTCCCGTGAAGGCCTGGGTCTCTCACCCCGCAACAAAGCAGTTTTGCGGTTTATAACCGAAAACTGTTGATTTCTATATGAGCTATGTGGATACTCCCTTTGTAAAAATTTTTCACAGGCGTCCGCCATTGCGGCAAATCTACGATTCTGTACATGATCATGAAGTGGCTTCGGGAGGAACGCGGGATTCCTGCCGGGCAGATCGTCAGCTACCGGTTTGACTCCATAGAATACGAAGACATGACCGCCCAGCAGATGTACCAGAAACTGAAAGGGCAGCTATCCAAACTGGAACGACCTATCTTTTCCTGACGGAGAGGCGGGAATATGAGTGTCTCCTGGAGATTCGGGATAATTACCCAAAATATGTTCTCTGAGCCGACGAACTCTCCGGGGTAAATTATGAAGGTATCTTAACCATGCATGTTGTTGACTTTTTGCTGCGTACTCCCCAGCCAAGTGTTGAACTGCTTCCCGTTTATAGAGAAGAAATGCGGATAGTGGTAATTGAGCTAATATGAGCACAGCTCTTTATCATATTATTTAATGTTAATATAAAATTATTAACTTCTTTTTTTTTCTTTGCAGCATCAAGTATTGCAGTTCTGCCAATATAGTCAATTCCCAGCACCAAATCTACTGCTTGAAAAGAAGCTCGAAGGGTTTGGGGTATATCCAGCAGCCGAAGTTTTTGATCTTTGGTCAATGCATCGTAATCAAGCAAAACGACAACCTTTCTCAATTGGCTATTCAAAACAGCTTCTTTCAACTGGTGCTTCTTCTTATAGCTAACCGCCCAGGATGCCCAATCAGCATCAACTGTGTCGGGAATGATTACCTCTAAACTCTGTGGGAGGTTCTTCACACTATATGTATGCCCGCATATGTCTATTGCATCTATACTGGTTAAGATGTACTCTAAATTTTGTAAAAAATTCTTAAAATATCCTATAGCCAAGCTCGTAGACGGCAGCAACTGGATGCGATTCAGCTTGCTTTCTTCCCACATTTTCTCTTTAACCTGGGCACAGCAATCCCTTAATGACTGGCTGTTCGAATAGCGCAGCACAGTTATACCAACAAAAGATCAGACGCAATTTTGCATTTTTCATCAATTAAAAAGTAACTTCTTGCTGGAGACAGAATTCCTGCATATAGTCCAAACTCCAAATAAATATTGTCTCTTGGCGATATTTTGACTTTCCTGCTTTTAAGACGTACAGACAGGTCGTCCTCCCCCCCAATATATATTGCATAATCAAATGCTACTGCATTTTTTGCAAGACTTTCATAAGTTCCTTTGTTAATCCCAAAGAATCCGTTATTCCAAACCACGCATTCATAATCACCGCTTAGAAATTCGCTCACTGTTATTGCGATTTCTTCGCTTTCCTTTGAAGAGCCTATAAATACTCTGTGTTTCAATTTAGTTCACCAGCCCCCATGATGTATACTTCCATTCACCCTTCCCGGTTTCACAGCCTCCAGCAAGCACACCGCGTGACAGGCCATGCCCTCCCCGGCGCCGGTGAAGCCCAGGCCCTCTTCCGTGGTGGCCTTCACATTGACCTGCTCGGGTCCAGTCCCAAAGTGTCAGCAATGTTTTCCTCCATTTGGGAGATGTAGCCCCGCAGCTTCGGCCTCTGGGCGATCATGGTCACATCCACGTTGCACACCTCGTATCCCGCCCAGTACAGCTTCTCCCCACAAGGGCCAGGAGCTTCCGGGAAGAAATTCCCTTGTACCGGGGTCCGTATCGGGAAAATGCTGGCCGATGTCCCTCAAACCGGCGGCCCCAGCAGGGCGTCCATCACCGCATGCAGCAGGACGTCTGCATCGGAATGGCCCTCCAGGCCCAGCTCGAAGGGAATCTCCACCCCGCCTAATATCAGCTTCCGGCCTGCCGTCAGGCGGTGTACGTCGTATCCGTGTCCATTCTCATGTCAAATCCCCTGCACAATTGCCGGGCAGGAGCAGGTCCTGCCGGGTGGTCACCTTAAAGTTCTCTTCCTCGCCCTCCACCAGCCGGACCTTCATGCCCAGCCGCTCCACCGCGGCGCAGTCGTCCGTCACCGCCGCGCCATCTTTCTCCGCCTGGGACAGCGCCCCCGGAGAAGGTCAAAATCAAACGCCTGGGGCGTCTGAACCGCAAAGAGGGTGGAGCGGTCCGGCGTCCGGACCACCAGGCCCCTTTTGCAACCTTGACGGTGTCCTTCACCCCAATGGCTGGAGCGGCGGCTCCGTAGGTGTTGGCCGCCCGCACCACCCGGTCGATGAGCTGAGGCGTCACAAAGGGCCGGGCCCCGTCCTGCACCGCCGCCAGACGCACCCCGAAAGGGCTGCCAAACCCAGCTGCACCGAGGCCTGGCGGGTATCTCCACCGGTGATCACAGCCTTTACCTTGCTGAATCCCGCCGCTTCACAGACGGCGGAGACCGGTCCGATCAAATTCGGACGAGTGACAATGACGATTTGTTTCACAACTGCCGTCTCCTGAAAGGCCCGGACCGTCCTGAACTAAAAGGGGCTCGCCCCCAGGTCCGCCATGATTTTATCCACCCCGGCCATGCGCCGGCCGACCTGCCGCCACAATCACCGCCCCGCAGGACTGGCAAGGGATCATCCGCCGGGCCAGATGGGTCCACTTTCTCACATGCATCACAGGCTCCTCACCAGCTCCTTAAAGTGTTGGCCCCGCACCATGAAGTTCCGGGAACCGGTCGAAAGCCGCGCTGGCCGGCGACAGGAGCACCACATCTCCGGCTCCGCCCCCGGGCCGCTTCCAGGACCGCCTGATCAAACTCCGTGATGGAGAGAATCTCCGGCTGTGACAATGAGCCGCTTCACATGGCGGCAAATCTCCGGCCCCAGGACGTCATAGGGGATATTGCTTGTCATAGCCCCCGGCGATGAGGATCACCTTCTGCTGGAAGCTCCGGAGCCCGGCAATGGTACGGCTGGGGCTGGAGGCGATGGAGTCATTGTAGAACCGGACGCCGTCCTTCTCCCGGACCAGCTCAATCCGGTGCTCTACCCCTTTAAAGGTCCTGGCCACCTGCCGGGCCGTCTCATCGGAGACCAGCCCCTCCAGGGCGGCCAGTGCGGCCATATAGTTTTCCACGTTGTGCAGCCCCGGCAGCAAAATATCCCTTTGCGCCATGATCTCCCGGACGCCCTCCGGCGTGGCCCGGTAAATGACTCCATCCTCCAGGAACACACCCCGCTCCGGACGCTCCCGGTGGGAGAACCAGCGAACCTGTCCCTGGGGCCCCAGGAGCAAAGGAGCGGGTAATCTCATGATCCCGGTTCAAAATCAGAATATCCCCTTCACTCTGGTAGGCAAACACATGTTCCTTGGCCTCCACATACTCCGCCATGTCCTTGTGCACATCCAAATGGTTGGGGGGCCAGATTGGTCACTACGGCAATGTGGCCGCTGCGGTCCATGTCCATCAGCTGGAACGAGCTGAGCTCCAGGACCGCCCAGTCCGAGGGGGCCATGCGCCCCACCTCCGGCAAAAGGGGCTTGCCAATGTTCCCCCCACCCAGACGGTCTTCCCTGCCGCCCGGAGCATCTCAGCCAGGAGAGTCGTGGTGGTGGTCTTCCCGTCGGAGCCGGTGACTGCAATCACGGGGCAGGGACAGACCTGGAAAAAAATATCTCCATCTCCGAGGTCACCGCCGCCCCCCGGCGGCGCAGCGCCTCCAGGGCCGGATTTGCCGGATGCATCCCCGGGGTGCGAAACACCACATCCGCCTCCAAATTCTCCAGATACCCCGCTCCCAGCCGGAGCTCCAGTCCCTGCTCCTCCAGGTCCAGGACCTCCCGGTCCAGCTTCTCCCGGTCCGTCCGGTCGCAGCCCGTAACCCGGCACCCGGCTTCCAGCAGCAGCCTGGCCAGGGGCCGGTTGCTGACCCCCAGCCCCAAAATCAACAGCCGCTTTGCCGCCATTCGGCCAGAAGCGCCTCCAGTTTCCCATTCGCCATACCATTCCTCAATTCCGCGCCCAGAGCGCCATTCTTCCCACCTAGTATACCACTCCCACGTACAAGATTGCAAGACCTTGCCTGTTCAGGAGCGGCCAGCCTTTCCCGGGGCATAGGCGCAGTACAACGCAACTCCAAAAGTATCTATTTTCTTCGGAAGGGTCCAGGCGGAAAGGCGCCATCCCGGCGGTAGGGCGCGGCATCCTGGGCGCGCCCTACCGCCAAGGGGGCCTTGCTGCTCAGCGGTTCCGGCTCCAACCGCTGACCCGGGCGCACACGGTGCGCCCCTACGGGCTTCTGGCAGATCCGTCAGCCAGAAAATGGGCAATTTTAAGCGTTACACGGCAGTAGGCAGGCAGGGGCCCGACCTGACCTGCCCGTCCTCCTGGAAGCGGCCCGTCACTCCTTCCGATCCAGCGCCCCCAACCGGTCCAGGGCCACCATGGTCCGCAGGAAGTCATAGCTCAGGTTGAGTCCCTGTCCATCCCCCCTGCAAAGCGTCCTGCTCCAACAGCTTTTGTACCGTTGCCCCGGCCCAGCCCGGCACATTTGCCAGCTTGGGGAAAATCCGGGATTTCCGATCCTCCTCCAGGGCCTTGCTTATCATCTGTGCCACTTCCTCTCGGGTCATGGCAGGTTCCTCCTCCTTCTGCAACCGTTGCGCCACACCGGCGCGAAAATCGTCCATGGAAGTCCCAAAGCGGCTCCACCAGTGGCCCACATCGGCGTGGTTGCTGGCAATGCCCAGCGCCGCCCCCTCGGCGTGGTCCACCACCACCCCGGAGCCAGTGGATCCAGCCGGAACCTCCTGCACAGCTCTGCCGTCAGCTCCATAGCCATCTGGTAGACCCGGTCAAAATATCCCCGATCCTGCAAATTGTCCTCACAAATCTCAATGGAAAGATGAGTGTCGTTTCCACTGCCGCCACAGTGCCAGGCCCGGTACTCCCACGGGAGGATCTGATAGGCCGCCACCTCTCCCGACCGGGTCAGTCCGATGAAGGCGTGGACTGCCACATCCAGCCCCGGCCGGTTCCAGTCGTTGCCATTGGGGTTGACCCCCAATGTGCCATCATCCGGCTGCACATAGCGCCGCAGGTTTGGGTTCTCGGCCCCGTGGAGTGGATCATCACCCCTTGGGGACCTTGATAGTATCGGGCATAGCGGCTGTCCCGCTCCCCGGGTTCTTTTCCATTTCCCCCTGATTCCGGCGGTAGCAGTCATTTTTGGACTGCCAGCTGCTGCCGCACCGTCATGGCTTTTTCCCGGGTCAGCTGGCACCGGCCTCGTGAACGCCAGTGGCGGCAAGCCCTGAGACAATGCCCACAGCCAGGGCCGTGAGCACATCCCCTGCGGGAAAGTCCGGCATGAACCGCCATCCCACCAGGCCAAAAAATCCTCCCAGCAGCCCTGCCAGGCTGGGAATCCATTTGTTGTTTAGAGGCAGATTTTTCACAATGAGCCCCATCAAATAGCAGATGACCGTAATTCCGGCCACCGATGCAATTCCAAAGCTTTCCATAGAAACCTCCTTCCGCCCCCCTGGGCGGCATGTCGGGAACCTCAATCCTGCTGCTCCAGCCGGTCAGGCGTTGCTCCGCAATGGCCTGGGCGGCCTCCAGCTGGAAGGTTCTCTCTATCAGATTATTGTGCGCCTGCACTTTTCGTTCCAGCTGTTCTAATCGGAAATTGGTCAGCTTCGAGCTGGCAATCCTCCCCCAGGGACCCCAACAGCGTCCCCAACAGGCTGAGGGCAGCAACCGCTACCGCCTCTGGCATGTGTTCTCCTCCTCAGTAGTAAAGCTCCGATCCGCCCCGGTCCCACCCGGGTGAGCTGAACTGTCCGGTCCCGCCGGTTGATGCTCACAATGTCCAGCACCTGCTCCCCGCCGTCCCCGGCGTGCGTGGCTCCTCCGACGGGTCATAGGCCGGGTTTCCCGTCGCAGCTGGTGACCACCACCTGCACCTGTCCCACCTGGGCCATCACATCCCGGTGCAGGTGGCCGCTGAAGCAGCCCACCACCTCCGCCCGCACCCCCTGGGTGAAGTCCACATCCACTTGCGCATAATCCCAGGGCTTTGTGGTCTCATACCGGATCTCCTCGTCCACCGCAACGGCCCATCTCCCCCCCGTCTCCGGCGTCAGACCTGTGATCCGGACATAGGCCAGGTTCCCATACTGGGTCATTTGCTCCCCGCTGTTGGACACCGTCAGACGGTAGGTCCGCACCTGCTCGTCGTACTCCGGCGCAGTCACCACCTGAGAAAAGGAGTTGGGATTGATTTGCGCCAAAAACTGCCGGTTTTCATCGTAAAAATGGATTCTGCCATATTTTTTTTCCCCATTGGGCGCGGCGCTGAACAAATCCAGGCCCCGGATGTGAAGCATCTGGCCCTGACAGGCGGGGATGAAGTTGGTGGTGGTCACCCCGGCTGCCGCCGTCTCCGCCCCGCTGGAGCTCACCCGGCAGTCCCGCTTCCAGTCAGAGGAAGACGGGTCGGCCAAATTGGTAAAGCCCGGGGCAATGGCGCCCCCTGTGCCTCCGTTTCTGCCCCGGTACACCCCCTGATACGTCCCGCCGGTTGCAAACGCATGGAGCATCCCGGTCAAGCTCCCGGTCCCGGAACTTCCCGTCGCAGCCTGTGCACCGGCATGGGTCATCACCACCAGGGCCCACCCCGGCTCCTCAAAACGCAGCCCCACCTGGGCCACCCAGGTGAGCTGCTCCTGTCCAAAGCCGTAGTCATCCTGCCGGGGATAGAGGGCCGCCCCCGTCTCGTCTCTCCATAGGGACACCACACGCTGTTCAGCACCAGATACCGGACCTTCGCCCCGGGGTCATCCAGATAGTAATAGCTGCCGTCAGGCCGGGCAGAGCAAGGGGCACTGCCGCAGCAGCCGGCTGTACAGGGCCTCAGGCGTGAAGTTGAAGGCATAGAGCTTCTCCCCTGCCTGTCCCCAGGAGCCGTCGTGGTTGCCCAGGGCCGTGAGGAGGCGGCCCGCAGGGCGCAGCGCCCCCTCAACGGCGGCGAAATCTCCCTCCATCTCCTCCTTCGTGGCCGCTACCCCGGAGCGAACCAGGTCCCCGCCGCACAGAGCCCAGGACAGCCGGCACCGGTCCAGAACCGCCGCCGCCAGCTGTCCCGTGCGTCCCGCATTGGCCCCCCAATGGCAGTCGGTGAAGAACAGGAACCCGGTACATGCCGCCCCGGCCTTGTCCTGTATGGCCCGGACCTTGGCCACCGCCTCCTCCAGGGCTTCGTCCCACCACTGGGGCAAGCTCCACCCCCGGTCCACATGGTCCCGGTTGGCCCCATCGGACCCCTGCTCCGGCGGGGCCAGATTCTGCAGCCGCACCCCAGCCGCCCCGCCCAGGGTCAAGGTCCCCTCTGCTCCCGCCAGAGCGCAGCCGCCCAAGGTCAATCCCCGGCGATTCCCAGATCC
>VOFD01002245.1_pt1 | contig 14574 bp, 20 predicted proteins | sample 5384101 | NCBI WGS metagenome assembly VOFD01 (sample SAMN12384723, study PRJNA508395) | human gut metagenome | isolation source: healthy gut C | host: Homo sapiens
CTCCGATTTGTCTGCTCCCGGTACACAAGAATCTTATGACTTTACCGGATATTTCGATGTGAGGAATAATGTCTACTACAACTGGAGTGGGGAAGAGGACAAGGCAGTTACGGCGGAAAGTATGCTGCTTTCAACCTGACCAACTGCTATTATAAACCAGGACCCTACCCGGAACAAAACAACCGTTCTTACCGTATCCTGTCAAAGTGATCCTACTGCCAGAGCTTATATCAATAGCGAATTATGTGTTAGGTAACACAGGTGTCACGGCTGATAACTGGACAGAGGGTGTTTGGGGACAATTCGATTCTTCACTGGGTACGGTTCCTGAAGCAGAAAAAGCAAGCTATGAAGATGGCAGATTACCAACCTTTCAGCAAACTGACCAGTCACACGGCTGAACAAGCTTACGATAAAGTATTGGAATATGCCGGAGCTTCTTTGCGTAGAGATGTGATAGATCAGCGTATCGTTCGTGAAGTAAAGAATGGTACTTACACCTATATCGGTTCCAAAACCTGAAGAAGACGGCAAAGCCAAGCAACCCGGTATCATTGATACAGTATCAGATACTGAAGGTTACATTAAGGTGAAGTCGTTGAATCCCTGGCCTGATACGGATGGTGATGGAATTCCTGATATTTGGGAAAGAAGCTTACGGGTTGAATCCCTAACGATCCGAGTGATGCACAAAAATCAGTTCGTCGGTTGATCCTAACGGACGCTATCCGAACATCGAAGTTTATTTCCACAACTTGGTTCAGCACATTATCTATTATCAGAACCAAGGCGGAATAGTAATGGAAAAGAAATAAAGGTGTGGAGCAAATAAATCTATTTACAATAAAAGCATAGAATGATGAATAAAATAATCATAAGCATATTTATCCTGCTGTGGGTGGCAGTGGGTGCTATGGCACAGACTGCTACCGTGACCGGTATGGTGACCGACGATATGGGGCCGGTAATTGGTGCCACAGTAACGGTGCAAGGCACTTCAATAGGTGCAACGACCGATTTGGATGGTAAATTTACATTGACCAGTGTGCCCAATGTAGCCAAGGCCGTGTTGATAGTTCGCTATGTAGGTATGGAAGAAGCAAAGAACCGTTGAAAGGACGTACCTCGAACATTAATATCCACATGAAAGAAGCTGTTGGAATGTTGGACGACGTAGTCATAATCAGCTATGGTACGCAGAAAAAGGGTAATCTTACCGGTTCTATCGCCAGCGTATCCGGCAAGATATTGGAGAAAGTACAGACCACTTCTGCTGCTGAAGCCATCGTCGGTAAACTGCCGGGTGTGCAGGTGACAGCTGTAGACGGTTCGCCGGATGCTGAAATTAAGATTTTGGTACGTGGTGGCGGTTCTATTACACAAGATAACAGTCCGCTTATCATATTGGACGGATTTGAAGTAAGCAGTCTGAACGATGTTCCACCTACCGATATTGAATCTATCGAGGTCTTGAAAGATGCGGCTTCCACAGCTATCTATGGTGCGCGTGGTGCCAACGGTGTAATCTTGGTGACAACCAAACGTCCTGTTGAAGGACGGGTTGTCATTAGCCTGAACACTTATGTGCAGACCAAAACTTTCCAACAAACTGGATGTGATGGACCCTTACGAATTTGTATTGATGCAATATGAAAATGCGCGTCAGAAAAGCTCTAATCCACAGCTTTTAATAATAAGTATGGACATGCTTACGAACACTACATCTATCAGGGAAATGCCGGAACTGACTGGCAGGACGAGGTGTTCGGTTCCAATCCGGTGGCCAAATATGTAGACCTTAGTGTGAATGGTGGTACGGAGAAAGCCAAATATAAACTATCCTTTATCCATCAGGACCAACCGAGTGTGATGGTAGGCAACGGACTGAAACAAAACAATATGAACGCTTCTTTCAACTCAAACCTTTTAAATTCCTGACGTTGGAATACCTGCGCGTTTGTTGCATAAGGAAGTAGATGGATCCGGTACGGAAGGCGTTAGTTTGTTGACTGCTTTGCGTGAAAAACCGACTAAGGGTCTGGATGAATGAATATGAAACTTCCCGAAGACGATACGTATTTCGATCCCGATCAACTGGAAGAGGAAACTCTTTTTTGATCCCAAAGAAGAATCGAAAAGAAAATTATAAAAAGAGAATCAACAAGTCGCTCAATACGATGGGAGCCGTGACCTGGGATATTATGAAGGGTATGACTTTCCGTAGTGAATTTGGTTTCGAGAATAACTCTGAAGAACAACGCCGTTTCTGGGGTATGGAGACCAGTAAAGCTCGTAGCAACAATAACCAGCCGGTGGCAGGAATGGAGCATGAAACAAGGTACCAAGTGGCAGCTTACCAACGTGTGGAACTACAACTTTATGCTAAAAGAAGCACATGATATCCGTCTGATGTTGGGACAGGAAATCAAGCATAACCAGACTACTACCAAAACTTACTCTACTCGTTTTTTTTCCGGAAAATATCACGGCAGAAAAAGGTCTTTTGATAATTTGTCGCTGGGTACTCCTTATGAGAACTCTCGTCAGCGGCCTCTCCCTCTCGTATTTCTTCATTCTTTGGCCGTATCAACTATGGCTATAATGATAAAATACCTCGCTACGGTAACGCTGCGTGCCGATGGTTCTTCAAGTTTGCCAAAGGTAACCGTTGGGGATTCTTCCCGGCAGGAGCGTTGGCATGGCGTATCTCTAACGAAGACTTTTTGAAAAGATAATCAGGTCGTATCCAACTTAAAGTTGAGATTAAGCTACGGTTCTTCCGGTAACGACCGTATCGATGCCGACCTTTATCCAGAAATTGTATGGGGGTAAGCAGTTCCCGTCCTGCCGGATGGGGAGAAGTCAGCCACTATTACTATAACTTCTATAACTCTAAATATGTGTACAATCCTGATGTGAAATGGGAAACCACCATCACACGTAACATTGGTATTGACTTCGGTTTCTTTAAAAAGAACGCCTTATGGCAGTACGATTGATGTGTACTGGAATACAGTCAAAAGATTTGCTGGTGCCTTCGGATATTCCAGGTTACACAGGCTACACTAAACTGATGACCAATGTGGGACAGACATCCAATCGGGGTATAGAACTTCAACTGAATGCCTGGCTGATAGAAACGAAAGACTTCTCACTGAACGCCACATTCAATATCGGTCATAATAAAAACAAGATTGATAAACTGGCAAGTGGTGAAAAAAAGAATGGATTCTCACTTCGGCCTGGAGAAATGACGTCGTGAACTCTGATGATTATCGTGCCTATGTGGGTGGTACCAGTGGTTTGATTTACGGTTATGTCAATGATGGATTCTATACCGTAGCCGATTTTGAATCTTTTCGACTCCAAATCCAGAACATGGAAACTGAAAGAAGGAGTGGTAGATTCAAGCCCATTGTCCGACACTCCGCGTCCCGGTAATGCCAAGTTCAAGAAACTCACTCCGGTAGATCCCAACAGCACCAATCCTTATCAGCTGACAGAAGCCGACCGTACTGTTATTGGCAACACTACTCCGAAATTCTCAGGAGGTTTTGGTCTGAATGCTACTTATAAAGGATTTGATATGAGTATGTTCTTCAACTTTATGTATGATTTTGATGTACTGAATGCCAACAAAATTATGCTGACCACTGGGCGGACAATAAAGAGAACAACTTCCTGATGGACATCGCTTCAGATAAACGCTGGCGTAACTTCGACGACATGGGTAATGAGATCCGTTACAGTCCGGAAGTACTGGCAGAATTCAATAAGAATGCTACCATGTGGAATCCCACTTCCATCGGACGCCCCATCTGTATGTCGTATGCCGTGGAAGACGGTTCATTCCTGCGTCTTAATTCAGCTACCCTCGGTTACACCTTACCAAGTGTGGACGAAGAAAGTCGGTTTGAGTAAAGTGCGTTTCTATGTATCGGGCAATAATCTGTTTACCCTTACCGGATATAGTGGTTATGATCCGGAGGTGAACATCGCTACCGGTTTGACACCGAACATTGATTATAACCGTTATCCGCGTAGCCGTACCTATACATTTGGTGCACAGTTGACTTTTTAATTGAAATCTATAAAATGAAAGAACAATGAATAAGAAACTAATATATACTCACTCATTGCCGGAACTATGTTCACTTTGACGTCTTGCGATGATTTTCTTGATGTGCAGCCCGCCTCGGCTTTACTCCCAGTACACATATTTTCCAGCGAATCGGAGATGAAAGCGTTGATGACCCGTATCTACTCTTCCATGACGGGAAGACGGATTGTACGGAAGTAACCTTGCCAGCGGTTTGAATACGAATACCGATGTGGAAATGAGTTCGTTCAAGAACAACACTGTCAGTACCAATGGCTCGGATATAGGCTGCTTTTGATTCCCGTCCCACCTGGTCGGTATTGAACGCTACTTGGAACAATATCTATTATGCTATCAATTATGCCAACGACTTTTTGCAGGCTGTGCAGGAGTCACCATTGTTTTCCGATAAAGTAACAGGTGATACTCCTTCCGAAAACAACAGATGTATGGAGAAGTGAAAACTCTTCGTGCCATGCTCTATCTGGACTTGATCCGTACATGGGGAGATGTAGTGTTTATTATCAAACCAACGGAAAGCGACCGATGACTTCTTCAGCCTGGGTACTACCGACCGCAATGTCATTCTGGAATATCTGATTGATGACTTGATAGCTGTAGAACCGATGATGAAATATGCAGTCGATTTGGATTATGGCGTAGAACGTGCTTCACGCGAATATTGCCAGTCGCTTATCGGACAGTTGGCTCTCTATCGGGGTGGTTGGACTCTTCGTGCCGACAAAGAAGATGTGACTCACGTAGGTTACATGGAACGAGGTGATAACTTTGAACATTATTATGAGATTGCCATCACTTATCTGGGAAGGTAATCAAAGAAAGCAAACACGACTTGACTCAAAGTTTTGAAAACTTGTGGGTAAATGAATGTAACTGGAAGACTGCCAACAACGATGATGTCATGTTCGCTGTTCCGATGCTGAAAAGTGTCACCAGTCGTTATGGCTATAATATCGGTGTTACTATTGCAGAAGGTAAACGCACTCTTATGGCAGCGCCCGCAACTATGTAACTTTCTGCGGTACGTATGTTTTATTCGTTTGATAAAGGATGATTTGCGTCGTGATATGACTTGGCACCTTATAAATATGATAAAGACCTGAATCAGGAGATTGATATGGGAGTGACTGGTATGGGTGTTGGTAAATGGTCCAAACTCTATATGCAGTCTCCGCTGGGTGCTTTCCAGTGGTTCTAATACAGGTATCAACAGTGTACGTATGCGTTTTGCAGATGTTTTGCTGATGTATGCTGAAGCAGTCAACGAACTTTACGGACCGCGTGACGATGCCAAAGAAGCACTGAAGCGTGTTCGCCGCCGTGCTCGATGCGGCTCAATGGACGGATAAAGTAGAAAGTTAGGTAGAGAGCCTGACTAATGAAGCAGATTTCTTCAAGCAGTCATGGATGAGCGTAAATGGGAGTTTGGTGGTGAAGGTATTCGTAAAATACGATCTTTAGCGTTGGAATAAATATGGTGAAGTTATCTACAATCTTTATAACGAGATGACTAATTGGGGATTGGTAGCTAACGGAGCTTACGTACCAGGCATTGAGAAAGTACCGTCTAATATCTATTACAAGCAAGTGACGGACCCTGAACATTGCAGTAGAAAGGTATTAGACATTGTAGTATTGACGAATATGGTCCCGGTGTGAGTCGCCCTGCCGGTTACACAGTATTGGAGTATGCGTTGGGATGGAGAGTGTTGAACAAAAAACACAGCTTTATGAAACGTTGGATGCTATTTCATGGAGTTTCCGTGGTTATCAACAGAACAACGATCAATTAGTGAAACCTACCGATCCTGTATGAAGTCTGCAATGTCTTATCCTGCAAAGGTTATAACAGACCATCGCGGATTGATTCGGAACTATTATGGATACTAATCAGTAAAAAAGACAAACATTTATGATAAAGTTATTACGAAAACTTTAGCGGCTATGCTGCCCGCACTCCTTTGCGGCACCCTGTTCATAGGCTGCAGGCAGATGATAAAATACGAAAGTGGACGACCTGTTCCAGCCCCGGTTTGTATTGGAGAAACCGGAGGTGAAAGCAAACTCTGTGACATTGGTATGGTATAAAGTGAACGATGCTATCTCTTATACGGTACAACTACATCAGGATCAATATTATACCAGCTTGTTTATGGAGATAGAAACCACTGATCCTTATGTGTTTATCGATGATATTCCTTACGGAACTACTTTCTATATTCGTGTACGCAGTAATGCTGCCAACGCTACCAACAACTCGCAATGGAAATACACCAGTGCCTCTACTGAAACTCGTCGGAATATGCCCAACTGGTGGAAGATGTTTCCAAAAACCGAAATTACGGAATCATCGGCTATCATTCGCTGGAAGAAAGACAATAAACAGAATCCGGTGGATAGTATAAGCATTATCCCTATGATGAATACGACACTGCCTGGTATTAGCCGCTATCTGACCATTGAAGAAATGATGCGGGGATTTGCCGGTGGATGGTTTAACGAAAGAATACACTGTATGCTGTCAGCCTGTATGATACCAGTAAGCCCGTAAATATGACAAACCTTATAATCAGGTAACGTTCCGTACGGCAGGCCCGTCGGCTATGTCCATACCGGTAGGCTTGGATGACGATTTATCCTGCGATGTTGCTGAACAACGATGTCGATCCTGAAGTGCCCGAAGGTACAGAAACTATTGCCTGCAGGTTCTTCTTACCGCGTCACTCCGTTCGCTTTGATGAAAAGGCTTCCGTTTTGGCCGGTAGTCGTGATGGAGTTAAACCTATTGTTGTTTTTGGAAGGTAGTTGGAGTATTGCAGAGGGTTCTTACCTCTCCAGTCTGAGTTTGATAATATTGAATTCCGTCATGAAGCAAACAATAACTACTTTATGAATACCAGCAAGGCATACACAATAGAGAATGTCAGCTTTGTAAATTGCGATTTCATAAGTCTTCGCCGAGGTTTCTGGCGCCATCAGTCCGCTAATGCCAAGTACATTTATGAATCTGGAAATGGAAGGATGCCGTTTCGAAGGTTGTGGATGGCAAACAAGTGCTTATGGTGCATTTAATCTTCAGTCTTTCGACAAAGATAACGGAGTTTCTTATGACCAGGTAGACCGTGCAATCTTCCGCAACTGTACATTTAGCAACGACAATGATGGAACCAATGTTTATGGCTGGGGTAACCTTTTCTATGCTCCTTATATGGATAAACCTATCGACCTGGAATATAAGAATGTAACTATTTACAACTACAGCCGTAATCAACGTCTGATTAACATTGAATCTGCCGTAGGTTCTAAATTGGTAATGAAGGTATCTTGTTGGCATCCCCTTGCGGTGACTTGTTTGCTATCGGTGCTAACACTACTACTACATTCTCTAATAACTATACCACCGCAGACTATACATTGGGAGGTAAGAATATGAATGCGACCGATTTGAAAATTACGGCAGCCGAACTGTTTGCCGATCCGGCTAATGGAGACTTGACGATTAAGGATACCTCTTCTCCGATTGTAAGCTTAACCGTGCCGGTGATACTCGTTGGTTGCCTTAAATTTAAATTGAGAATATGAACTTACATGATTAAGAATAAATTAAAAATATAATATTATGAATCTGAAACATTTATTTTTCTTAGCGGTTGCCGGAACGTTGGCAGTAGCTTGTAGTGAAGTTAATGAAAATTCTCTTACTGATGGCGATGGTCAAAGAATGCTTCGCACTATCAGTTCGGGCAACGACCGTTTCACTACACGATTGAATAGCGAAACCAGTGAATGGGAGAACGGTGATGCTATTGGTATATATATGTTCGATACGGAAGATAAGAATGTGTTGAACGATGCCCTTAACGTGAAATATACGACGATTGGCGAGGGGCTTACGGCGAACTTCTCGTCCGATCCCGGAATAGCAATCTATGATATGCCTACGAATTTCGTAGCCTATTATCCGCATACTACATCTGCAGATGTTATTGATGCCACAGCAGCACTTTATAAAGTAGATGTAAGCGATCAGTCTGACGGTATCTCTGCCCACGATTTAATGTGGGCAAAGGCTGCCAACCAGTCAACGGAATCATTGTTGGCAGGTGGATTGGCATTCACTTTCCATCATAAGTTAGTGCTTCTACGTGTTAAGATTACGAATGAAAACGTGTCGAATGTGACAAGTATAACGGTAGGGGGGATGAATACCACAGCTACTTTCAGCCTGATAGACGGGAAATTGACTAACATGGATACGCAGAAGTCTATTTCCCTGCAAAACAGGAGATAAATCTTTTATTGGTATCATGTTGCCTGCTGAAGAGTTGATAAATAAAATGTCGCTCACTATCATGGCAGACGGTGGTAAGTATCAGTACACAGTGCCTGAAGGCAGCAAGATAGATAAGTTTGTTGCAGGCTATGAGTATACCTTCAATATCAATGTAGGAAAAGAGACTAGCGGAGAAATAGGCGGTGGTTCCGGCAGCAACACACCTTGGGGTGATGGTGGCAGCGAGGATGGCGACGGTGATAAAGTTTCAGAGAATGAAGCAATTCCTGCTGATTATGCTCAAAAGCGATTAATGCAGAAACAAACCTGTCGACAATATTGTCCGGTGCTTCCGGTAAAGTTGCGTTAGTATTTGCTGCCAATGCAGAAGGTTATACCTTTAGCGATGCAATGGTAGTGCCCGAAAGTAACAGAGTTGTTACTGATTGGTGATACAGAAAACAAGTGAAGATGAATCTGAAACAGATACAATATACCAGTCTTCAAAGATAGCATTGAATAACTTAGATATTACAGGTGATAACTCAACCGCTCTTGACTAACAATGAAACTGCCCAACTCGCTACTGATGCTGTGGTAGATTTCAAAGAAGTGTAACTTTAGTAACATGAAGACTGTTTGTGACTGGTCAACCGGAGATAACGGGGCACAAAACTTACTTTTCTGCTGTAGTGATCGATGATTGTCTGTTTGCCAATATGCAAAATGTCTTCAACTATTATGGTTCTAAAGCAATCACTATCACTAACTCTACACTTTATAAAATGACAGAACGCGTTATTTACGTGAAAGATGCCAATAGTGTAGTTATCACTGTCGAAAATTGCACATTGGCAGATATGGCAAAGACTCCATTTGAAAGCCGATATGCGAATGGTAATCTCTATTATAAGAATAATATTTCGGCCTGCTTCGTTACAAGTAACCCTAACATAGGCTATAAAATGGATGTACGGAATTCTCCGGTAACTATGCAGCGGCAGCTACCGAAGCCGGACAGATGCCTGTATTGAATGTACATGGAAAAGCAATTGATACCAATACTTTTCCTAATGCCTGGATAGATACGTCCAAAACAGTTACCGAACTGTTTGAAGATGCAGGAAACGGCAACTTCAAACTGAGAATTGATGCTCAAGTAGGTGACCCGCGTTGGTATAAGAATGTAAAATAACCATTGAATTACTCTTGTAATACTGATTAAACATTACAGTTATGAAATTATTTCATTCATTATTATATCCCTTGTTAGGTGGTTTGTTTTGCCTCTCTTGTTCGGATGATGAGCAAGATTCAGGTACAAAACAACCTACTACTGCCGTGGAGAGGTTACCTTCGGTGTAGCCTCACAGGTTTCTCAACCCGTGTCACCCAAGACGGATCGTCATGGAATGACGGAGATAAGATCGGAACATACGTATTGGATATGAAGACTCTTGAACCTGTCACAGAAGCAGCGAATGTACCTTATGTCTGCTCCGGAAGAGGGTGCGTCGGTTTCTTTCACTTCACTACACCGCTGAAAAGTGCAAAATGATGGAACACCGGTGGTTGTGGCATACTATCCGTATAATGCCGATGTACGTAATTTTAATTATCCCGTGCAACTGGCCGCTCAAAAAGAGGAAGTACGGCGTGCGACTTACTATATGCCACGAAAGAAGAATACACCTACTCTCCGGAGAACGAACCCCATATCTCATTAAACTTTACCCATCGTCTGGCAAAGTGATTCTGAAGTTTGTGAATATGGAAAAAAGAACCGTTGGAAGTAAGTGATGTACGGATTGAGGGATGCAAACTGCCGCTTCATTCAATATACAAACAGATGTACTGACGGTTGACGAAAGCTCTGTTGCTACAATCAACCCTTATCACAATGCTACAACAGGATTCTACGAAGCTATCATTCTTCCATCGGCATTGACAGACAGCTATAAAGTGTCTTTCGTATTGGACGATAGAGAGAAAAGTGGATATTTACTAATTTGGACATTGCTTTGCCGCAATTCCACAAAAGGTTATAGCTACACATTCGCACTCTACATAGACGACAGCGGCTTTGTAGAAATGGGACATCTTGAAAATGTGGAAGGCGGAAACTCATCAGCTCCCTGGGAAGACGGAAGCAGTGAGGACGGAACGGCCGAAGGTGACAAGACTCCTGTATCAGGATATGCCTTCACACCTGCCGACGGCACGCAGCAAAACACTAGCAGATACCGAACTGAAAAATCGCCTTTGAAGCACTGCACCCGAACTTGGTACGAGTGGTTGTATCCGCATCTATCGTATGAGCGACCATAAACAGGTAGATGAAATCAATATGGCAGAACGCAGACAGTCTATCGTAAACGGTCAGACCCAACTGAATACGTGGATGGATATTATCGGCGTTACGCCTACCGGTTCTTCCGTTAGTCGTCGTATCGTCAATTATTATCCGGCACGGGTGGAAGGTAAGGCTTCATTATCAAGCCTCATCAACAGCGCACAACCGACACCGAATATTATGTAACCATCGAACAGGCAGCAGTGAAACAAACAAGACTTCAAGAGGTATATGGCCGTGCATGGACGTTCAAGACGAAGCCGGCACCAGCATTGACCGGACCGAACTATGAGGTGAAAATTAGTCACACACCGACCCCAATGCTGACTTCTATACTTTGCAAGGTGCTATTGACTTCTGTGCCACACATGTCATTTGAATGCTGCTAAGACATTCGGATGGATGACGGTATCTATCAGGAGATTATCTACTTGCGTCAAAGCAACATCACAGTAAAGGAAATGCTAGTGATAATACGGCTGTCAATATTCAATATGATAACAGCAATGATATTAACGGTGGTATAGGCGGCGGAACCAATATCGATCAGTTTGCCCTACCGGCACTATTGTGCCCTCTTCCGGAAGGTCGTTCGGTGGTGACTCGATGGTAACAGTGATAAATCCGCTTTGAAAATGTGACGATAGAGAATGCGTATGGCTGGACACTAGGCAGAAATGGTCAGGCCGAGGCACTTTATATTAACAACAAATCGGCTGCTTTTATCAATTGCCGTGTCTTGAGTTTTCAGGATACTTTTGCTTCCCGGTGGAGGTTACAACTGGTTCAAAGATTGTTTCATAGCCGGAGCTACCGATTTCATCTGGGGGGGGTCGGGTAAGGTGGTACTGTTTGAAGATTGTCAGATCCATGCACCTAGCGGTACACGTGCTGTAATGCAAGCGCGTGTCAGTGCGGGTTACTTGGGTTATGTATTCTTGAACAGCCGTTTCACGGTAGGCGAAGGCGTTACTAACTCTACTTTGATTTATCAGTTTGAGCCGGACAATCTGACCTTCTTAAACTGTACGTTTGCCGATGTACGGTCAACTTTGTAGGAGAGAATAAACTGCTGACACCGGTGTGTACCTACTGTTGCCACCGGCTGCAAGCTTTACAACTGCAAGACTGAATCGGGTTCTGATATTTATCAATCTATTCCGGCAACGGTGCGCAATACAGTGCTGCAACTTAGTAAGGAACAATACGATCAATGCTTCGGTACGTGAAAACCATCATGAGTTGGGATGGCTATACCGATGTGGCTTGGTTCAAATAATAAAATGTTTAGGTAAAGATACGATGAATAAGATTTGAATCGAATGACTCGCTTGGTATCGGTCATCATAGGACTATTTTGTGCTTGTCGAGGGTACTGCCAAAGCAGGTGGATGTGGAGACAGATTTGAAGGCAATGTATGCAGAACCTTCCTTTCTCCATGCCCGCCATAGAGCGTCCCGTTTTTCCCGATTATCAGGTAAATATCTGTGATTTCGGAGCAAAAAGCGATGGGGTGACGCTGAACACGGAGGCTATTAATAAGGCTATCAAAGTAGTGCACGACAAAGGAGGGGGTAAAAAGTAATCATTCCGGAAGGTTTGTGGCTCACAGGCCCCATTTGTGAAAAAAAAAGTAACGTCAATTGCATGCAGAAAAGAATGCTTTGATTGTGTTTTAGCGGTGACACCTCGTTGTATCCGAGTTATTACGACTTCATTTGAAGGACTGGATACACGGCGCTGCCAGTCGCCTATCTCGGCAATGAATGCAGAAAACATAGCTATTACCGGTTTATGGCGTTTTGATGGAGCCTTGGGGAGACAGATGGCGTCCTGTGAAGAAGGATAAAATGACGGACAGACAGTGGAAGAATCTGGTGAACTCCGGTGGTAATGTGGATGAGAACGGCAAGGTGTGGTATCCTAAATGAAGGGGGCATTGAAAAGCATCCGTTCTCATGTCTGGCCAGGGGAATCCCAACAGGCGGAAATCACGAGTGAAGAATGGGAGTAGATGAAAAGTTGGCTGCGTCCTGTACTGCTAAGTATTGTGAAAGAGTAAAAAAGGTGCTTCTGGAAGGCGTGACTTTCAAAAACTCTCCGAGCTGGTGTCTTCATCCGCTTTCGTGCGAATCTTTGATATTGAATGATGATAAAGGTGTTCAATCCCTGGTACTGCAGAACGGAGACGCGCTCGATATTGGGAATGCAAAGAATGTGCTGATTGCCAACTGTTTCTTTTTGATGCGAGGGAGATGATGCAATCTGCCTGAAGTCTGGTAAAGACGAAGATGGCCGTCACAGAGGTGAACCTTGTGAGAATGTGATTGTGAGAAAACAATACCGTTTTGCATGGTCATGGCGGGATTCGTAATTGGTAGTGAGATGTCCGAGGGAGTGAAGAATGTATATGTGTCTGAATGTTCTTTATCGGTACGGATGTCGGGTTGCGGTTTAAAAGTGCCCGTGGACGTGGTGGCGTCGTGGAGAATATTTACATCATCAATATAAATATGATTGATATTCTAATGATGTGTTTTGATTGCCGATTTATATTATGCGGCCAAAAGTGCCCCGGTGAACCGATTCCGAGTGTGAGTGAAGAGGGCTACTGCTTTTTAGGAACATCTATATCTCGGATGTACGGCAGGGGAGCAGGACGGCGGCGTATCTGAACGGGACTTCCTGAAATGCCGATTGAGAATATTTCCATCAAGAATATGGTGGTTACTGGTGCTAAAAGAGGGTATTGTAGTGAATCAGTGGCAAAGCTCAACATCGAGAATGTTGAAATTGACACTCTGACCAATCCATGATACAGATCGAAAATACAACGGATATCACCATTAACGGAAAAAAGATCTGGGAACGATTTCAAGAGAAACGGTTGCTGACCAAGAACTAACTGTACTACTCGTTTTTTATACTGTTTTTATTGTCAATCTGTCAGAACGGAAGTTAAAGAAGTGAATTACAGTATAATATATGTTGACAATAGAAGCTGACAATAGGCTGACAATAAGAATTAAGAGTTCTATTGTCAGCCTGTTTTATTATAGTTATGCTGACATCTTGGAATTGCATTGTTTTAAGGTTCTGATATAGTTGCATTCGTATGCCTGTACAGTTGAGTAAGTATGTCTGTATAGTTGAGTAAGTATACCTATTATAGTTTGATTAGTGTGCCGGTATATAGTTGGGCAAAGGTGCCACTATCTTTACCCCTACACGGCCGTGGTAGCTTCTCACGGCCGTGGTGAGATACTACAGCGTGGAAAGATCGTCACGGCCGTAGAGAACTAACAAGAATGATGTCTTTAGCAGAACGATAACGGCACCTTAGTTGAACAACTAACGGTCGTCTTTGCCGGAATAATGCAGAGAAGCCCCCGGTAAGTAGGGATAATAGCTGCATAGTGCAGTTTTAAACAATAATAGGCTGACAATAAAAGACGAAAATCTTTATTGTCAGCCTATTATCCTTTCTATTGTCAGTGGGTAATAGCTTGAAAACAATCACTTTATGAAGCCATAACTCTTGGCCTGACAATAAAAAACCATTTTTTATAAATTCTCAATGTACGCTTCAAAAGTTCCATTAACCCGGCCTCAAATTGAATGTAATAGCATTGCCTATTGAATCTGAATACTGCACGTTTGCAAGTCTTTTTCATTTGAACTGTTTCCGTAAAAAGTATCTATATGTTCCGTTTAAAGGACGTATGGTATTGGTCGCTGCATCAAACCATTCGAAAGAATCGTACGGAAACTCTATCTGGACGTTCTGTGTCTTACCTCTAGCAATGCTAACCCGTTGAAACCACGAA
>VOFD01001081.1_pt1 | contig 14557 bp, 39 predicted proteins | sample 5384101 | NCBI WGS metagenome assembly VOFD01 (sample SAMN12384723, study PRJNA508395) | human gut metagenome | isolation source: healthy gut C | host: Homo sapiens
AAATTCACTATGATCAATATAAAGTTCTATATTTTAGCCATAATTTCACTTTCATTTTTAATACCATAAGTCATAATTCTTGCTTTCTGTAGTCGCTTTAAATTCAGCAAAAACTTCTTCATCTTTATTTAAAACAGCAATCGAATTTGTAGATAACATTGAAAATAATTTTTCTTACTTTCAATATATTGTCTTCTAGTTCCATGAAAATCTAAATGTTCATCAGAAATATTTGTTAAAACAGCAATATTAAAATCGACTGCATCAATTCTTTTAAGTGCCAAACCATGACTACTTGCTTCCATGGCAACAACCTTAACACCACGTCTTGCCATATCAAACAATTTCTTTTGTACATATAAAGTTTCTGGCGTCGTATAAAGGGCACTGTTCTTCTACCCCCGTCATACTCTAAAAGAAATTGTTCCCATGTAAGCTGCTTTACAATAATGATCCATCACACTTTTAACCATTGAAGCAACAACTGTTTTACCACTTGTTCCAGTCACTCCAACAACACGCATTTTCTTACTTGGATAATCATAGAATACATTAGAAACTCTATTTAATTCATCTAAAGCATCTGCTACCTTAATATAAATAATGCCTGGTTGTTTTTCTATATCCTTGCTATGAACAATAACTTTTGCTCCTTGAAAAATAGCATCATCCACATAACGATGTCCATCTACACTCAATCCTTCAATACAAAAGAATATAGAATAGGGTTTTACATATCTTGAATCACTATGAATTGAGTATATTTTTCATATCATTATCAATATCAAACAACTCATTTAATCGTTTCATTATACCACTCTTCCAATTAACATTTCATCATATGAATCAATTATAACATTCTTCAATTGACCTATCAATTGTTCATCACTTTGTACTTTTATAAGTAAATAATTATCTCCATGTCCCACATAATATCCATGATCTTCTTTTTCAAAAAGAACTCTTAAAGTTTTACCAATTTGAGATTTTGCATAATTTTCATTTAACTCATGAGATAATGCAATCAATCGATTAACTCTTTCATGTTTAATTTTTCATCAACTTGTACCATACGTGCTGCTGGTGTTCCTTTACGCATAGAATAAGGGAAAACATGAAGTTGTGTATATCCCACTTTTTAATAAATTCATAAGTTTTTTCAAACTCTTCTTCGCTTTCTCCAGGAAAACCAACAATGACATCTGTTGTAAAAACAATATCAGGAATCAATCTTCTAATTTTTGATAATTTTTCATAATATTGTTCACAATTATATTTTCTATTCATACGTTTAAGTGTTTCATCACACCCAGCTTGAAGCGGTACATGTAAATGATCCACAATAATTTTAGATTTTGAAATTAAATCAATAATATCATCAGTAATTTGACTTGTTTCAATAGAAGAAATACGAAGTCTCTTTAATCCTTTTATTTTTGTTAAATCTACTAATAAATCATAAAAACTATAATTTTCTAAATCTTCACCATATCCTGCTGTATGAATCCCTGTTAAAACAATTTCTACATATCCTTTAACTACTAATTCCTTTGCTTGTTTAATAACACTTTCTGGTTTTCTAGATCGCACTCTTCCTCTAGCATAAGGAATAATACAATATGTACAGAAATTATTACATCCATCTTGAATCTTTAAATAAGCTCTCGTATGTAAAAACGATCAATATTCAAATCTTCAAATTTTCTTAATTGTTTAACTTCAGAAACTTTCACAATTCTTTCATGTGTTTGTTGATACTTTTCTACTAAATCAACAATTTCATTTCTAAATTGTGTCCCTAAATGATACTTACACGCTTCAATTGCTTCAATATCTTGAGGTGCTACTTGACTATAACATCCAACAACACAAACAGTTGCTTGAGGATTTTTTACGAATTGCTTTGCGTATCATTTGACGAGATTTACTATCTCCTGTATTTGTGACAGTACATGTATTAACAACATAAACATCTGCCACTTCTTTAAAATCAACTTCTTCATATCCAGATTCTTCAAACATATTTAACATTGCTTGAGATTCATAGGAATTAACTTTTTACATCCTAATGTATGGAATGCAACTTTCATTCTTTCACCTACTTTAATTTTTTCATAATTTTTTATGTACTTTATCACTTAAATAATTTAATTCATGTAATTGATTTATAAATTTTTGAGGTTGTTTATAATAAGTCATAACTTCTCTTATATCATCTAAAGATGTATTTCCTTGGAAATATTTATCAATTATTGGAAAACTATCTACTAAACCATATTCTTTCTTATCAAAATATAGATTTTCTTTAAACCATCATAATAATAATATTCATAATTTTCATCTTCAGCTATTCCTTTTAAAAGAAGAAAAAGCAGAACGTAATACTTTTTAAACCATAAAGTTGATAAGGAATTTCTATATTTCTTTGATAATTTTTAACATACAATTGATGTTGTTTAATGTTAATAACATATAATTATTTAAATATCTTTCATTTACAAAAGGTTCTAAATAAGGAATTAAAATAATTTGTTGATCAGCTTTCATAAGTTTTAAATTTTTTAACGTTTCACTAATAATACTATTAAACATTTTTGTTTTTCTTCATAATTTAAATATTGAATAGCATCTTGTGTCTCATAAACAAATCTCTTATATTCCCCTTCTATTTTTGTCTTATTATAAATACCATTTAAAATCACTTCATATTTAAACATTTCTTCTTCATTTGTCATTTTAAAAGCAAAACCATCTTCAAGAAAAAGTATCTTTTGTCCTTCAATAAAGACGAAACAAATCACATTTTTTTAATTTTAACTCTACCCCATATTTCTTTAATAATTTAATCATTTTGTAAGCTCCCTTGAATAACCAATGACACTCATTAAATAAAGTGGTGCTGTTTCACTTCTTAAAAAAATACGGTTACCTAATGAACAACATTTAACGCCCATCTCGTTTAATTCTTGAATTTCACTTTCATCAAAGCCACCTTCACAACCAACAATAATCAATAATTGATCTCCTGCTTTTAATTGTTGTAAAGTATGAAATAATTCACCATGTTCATGTTGTTTAGCAGTTTCTTCATAAGCCACTAAATTATAATCTTTTAAATAGGGTTTTAATTCTTTAATTGTTTTTACTTCTTCTATTGAAGGTATTCTATTTCTTCCTGATTGTTCACTTGCTTCTTTTAATATTTTTTGATAGCGGGGCAGTTTTTTATTGAATTTGTCTTTAGTAAGTTTAACAACACATCTTTTAGAACTTAATGGAATAATATGATGAACTCCTAACTCACAAGCTTTTTGTAAAACAAATTCAAATTTATCTCCTTTAGGTAAAAGCATAAACAAGTGTAACTTCTACATCTAATTCATTATTAATATCTAATTTTTCAATTGGTAAAATTGTACCTTCTTGAACATTTTCAATTAAACATAAATATTGAATATGTTTTAAGTCTACACAAATAATTTGATCACCATTTTTATTACGCATTACTTTTCTATATGATGTTGATCACTACTTTCTATTTTGAAAGATTTATTTAATTCGATATTTTCATTTATAAAATATTTTTGCATCGTCTTTCACCCCAACATATTCTAGCATAATATTTCCCCAAGAAAAAACAATTTTACATTTTTATTTATATTCCTACAATTTCAAAAAAGAAAAGTACGATTTTTCGTACTTAATTAGCTATTATTTTCTTTCTAAATACAAAATAGTTTTATAAAAAAGAAGTAGCTTTTATACTACTTCCTTATTGAGCTTTTAAAACAAATCCATCTTGATAATCAACTTCTACATGTTGTCCTTGATGAACTGTTCCTTTAATAATTTCTTTAGCAAGTTTTGTTTCAATTTGAGATTGAATAAATCTCTTTAATGGTCTTGCTCCATAGATTGGATCAAATCCTTCTTCTTGAATCATTTGATAAGCTTTGATCAGTTAAAGAAATCGTAATCTTTTTATCTTGTAAACGATGGACTAATTGACCAATAAATTTATCAATAATTTTTCTTACTACTGAACTATCTAATGAATTAAACATAACAATTTCATCAATACGATTTAAGAATTCTGGTTTAAAGTGCGCTTTTTAATTCTTCTTTGACAAGTTTTCTATTTTCTTCATTATTTCCTTCTAATAAATATTGAGAACCAATATTGCTTGTCATGATAATAATTGTATTTTTAAAGCTAACTGTATTACCTTTACTATCTGTAATACGTCCATCATCTAAGACTTGAAGTAAGATATTGAAAACATCAGGATGGGCTTTTTCAATTTCATCCAATAATACAATACTATAAGGATGACGTCTTACTGCTTCTGTTAATTGTCCACCTTCTTCATAACCGACATATCCCGGAGGAGCTCCTACTAAACGAGAGACACTAAATTTTTTCCATATATTCAGACATATCAATACGCACAATATTCTTTTCAGTATCAAATAATTGTTCTGCTAAAGCTTTAGCCACTTCTGTTTTACCAACCCCAGTTGGACCTAAGAATAAGAAGGAACCAATTGGTTTTTCTTCATCATTGATACCAGCACGGCTACGTAAGATAGCATCTGTTACTTTAGTGATTGCATCATCTTGACCAATAACACGTACTTTTAATGTATCATCTAAGGCTAAAAGTTTTCTCTTTCAGAAGCCATTAATTTATTCATTGGAATACCTGTCCATCTTGAAATAACTTCTGAGACATTATCAACAGTTACTTTTTCTTGAAGTAAAGCATCATCCGATTCTTTTTGCTTCAAGATCAGCAATTTCTTTGGTGATTTTTGGAATATCACCATATTGAAGTTTAGAAGCTTCTTGTAAATTACCTTCTTGCATATATTTATCTTGTAAAGCTACAAGTTTATTTTTTTTGATTCTTTAATTCTTTAATATGATCTAATGAAGACTTTTCTTCTTTCCATTTTGCTTTTTTAATGCTGTTTCTTGTTCAGTTAAAGAAGCAATACGTTCTTTAATATCATTTAAACGTTTTACATTATCTTCATTACTATCTTCTTTTTCAATCGAAATTCTTTCCATTTCTAATCGATTCTTTTCACGTGTAATACCATCTAATTCTTCTGGTAAAGAATCAATTTCCATACGAATTGAAGCACACGCTTCATCGATTAAATCGATGGCTTTATCTGGTAAGAAACGATCCGTAATATATCTTTGTGATAAATTAACAGCCCCAATAATAGCACTATCATTGATTTTAACCCCATGATGTCTTTCAAAAGAATCTTTTTAAACCACGTAAGATAGCAATACTATCATCAATTGTTGGTTCATCAACTTGTACCTTTGGAAACGTCTTTCAAGAGCTGCATCTTTTTCAATATATTGTCTATATTCATCTAAAGTCGTTGCTCCAATACAATGAAGTTCACCACGAGCCAACATTGGTTTTAATAAGTTAGCAGCATCCATCGCACCATCTGTTTTACCAGCACCAACTAATTGATGGATTTCATCAATAAATAAGATGATATTTCCATTTGCTTTTTTAATTTCACCTAAAACTGCTTTCAATCTTTCTTCAAATTCACCACGGTATTTAGCACCAGCTACAAGTGAACCTAAATCAAGTTCATATAAAGTTTTATTTTGTAAAGAAATTGGTACATCATTTTTTATAAATACGCCATGCCAATCCTTCAACGATGGCTGTTTTACCAACACCTGGTTCACCAATTAAAATTGGATTATTTTTTGTTTTACGTGACAAGATTTGAATGACACGACGAATTTCATCATCACGTCCAATAACTGGATCTAATTTTCCATTTTCCACATCTTTTGTTAAGTCACGTCCATATTTTTCTAATACTTCATAAGTATTTTCTGGATTTGGATTGTCTACCATATGATCACCCGCATTTCTAAAATCACCTTTTTTGTATCCTTTTTATTCATACCTTCTTGGTTCAATAAATCTTTGACCCAATTTTCATTTATTTCAAATAAAGCCATAATGACATGTTCTACAGACATATATTCATCTTTAAACGATGTCATTTGACTATTTTTTTTCGCAAGTAAATCATTTAAGCTATAGCTTATTCTCATGCTATTGACATCAATATTTTCAAGTGTCGTTTTTTGTTGAAGCCTTTGTTCTAATACTTGAATGAAATGATTTTTATCTTTATTTAGCTTAGATAACACCCTTGGAAAAAATACCACTACTATCATTCAATAAAACATACAATACATGTTCAATGTCAATTACTTGATGCTTATAACTTAATGCTAATTGACTTGCTTTTTGAATTGCCTCTTGCATCTTGGCTGTAAATTTTTCGATATCCATGTTATCACTCTCCTTTAGCACTCCTTTATCCCTAGTGCTAATTTTATTATATTCATATTTTTAGCACTGTCAACACTAAAGTGCTAAAAAATAAAATTTATTATAAAAAAGGGAAACATGATTTCCCTTTTAATGAAGTAATTTCATAACATCTTCTTCACTATTAATATTAAGAATATTAACTGTTAACTCGTCTAATTGTTCAATGCTTGTATTTGATAATTGTTCTTCTAAACTTCTTGATATACTTCCTAGTTTTACTTTTTAAAAGTGTTTCTAAAGTACTAAGTTTTCCAGTCTCAAAATACCGACTTTTAATGTTTCTAATGTTTGCACAAGCGTACTAATAAATGTACTTTCATCAACGTCAAGAGGTAAAGCATTTTTCGCAAATTCACATTCTGCAAGATAACTAGCTTGTTTAAAGATTTCATCTGTTTTTTCAATTCCAAAATTCTTAAATAAAACATCATTCATACAATATTCTAACAATCAATAAACAAGTACAAGCATTTCTTCTCCTAAATGTTCTCTTCCTTTTTTAATATTTCCTAATTTCTTCAATTCAAATTTATAATGGCTTTCAGGAGATACTTCAAATATATTTTTCATACTTATCCTCCAAACATCTAAATATATATTTATTTTATTGTATCATTATAATTTCAAATTACAATTTGTAAGAATTGATATGATAAAATTAACATAATCAATAATTTATATCTTGTTCCTTTATATTAGTGATATAATACACATAAAAAAGGAGGATTTTTATGAATAATATAACAATAAGTGAATCTATTAAATATATTGGGTTGATGATACAACATTAGATCTTTTTGAAAGTCAATATATTGTACCTAATGGGGTTAGTTATAACTCTTATCTTATTTTTAGATGAAAAGATTGCAGTTATGGATACAGTTGATGCAAGAAAGACAAAAAAGAATGGTTTGATAATTTAGATAAGGAATTAAAGGAACATGTTCCTGATTATTTGATTGTTTCTCATTTAGAACCTGATCATTCCGCAAATATTCAATTATTTACAGAAAAGTATAAAGAAGCAAAACTTGTTTTAAGTGCCAAAGCAAAAAGCGATGCTTCCTCAATTTTTAATATTGAAGGATTAGATGAAAGATGTATTGTGGTTAAAGAAGGAGAAGAATTAGATTTAGGAAATCATCATTTGAAATTTATCATGGCACCGATGGTGCATTGGCCTGAAGTAATGGTTGAATATGAAACAACTGAAAAATATTATTCTCAGCAGACGGCTTTGGTAAATTTGGGGCTTTATCACATGATGAAGATTGGGCTTGTGAAGCAAGACGTTATTATTTTTAATATTGTTGGTAAATATGGGGCTCCTGTACAAAACTTTATTAAAAAAAAGCCAGCACTTTAGATATTAAAATGATTTGTCCTTTACATGGTCCTATTTTAAAAGATAATTTAGGATATTATATTGATAAATACCAAATTTGGAGTAGTTATCAAAGTGAAGATGAAGCGTGTTTTTAGTGGCCAGTGCTTCTATCCATGGAAATACCAAAGAAGTGGCTTTAAAAGTAGTTGATTTATTAAAAGAAAAAGGTGTTAAAGTTGCCTTCACTGATCTTACAAGAGATGACATGGCTGAAGCAGTTGAAGATGCTTTTAGATATTCTAAAATGATTTTAGCTGAGCTACTTATGATGGTGGTGTCTTTAGTCCAATGGAAGATTTCTTACATAGATTACAACATAAAGGATATCAAAATAAAACTGTTGGACTTATTGAAAAATGGTTCTTGGGCTCCTCTTTGCAAATAAAGTGATGAAAGATATGCTTACTCAATGAAAAATATTACTATTTGTGAAAATACGGTCACAATTAAATCTACTTATAAAGATGAAAATCAAGAGGCAATTAATCAACTTGTTGAAGAAATATGTCATTAAAAAAATCAGCTATTGCTGATTTTTTTATATGATTTTTCCTTCAAAATGATCAAGTTCATGTTGAATGATTTGAGCTGTATACCCCTTTTAAACGTTTTAATTTTCTTTTTAAAATCTTGATCTAAATAACTTACTTTGATACTTTCATATCTTTGTGTCTTTCTTACACCTTGTAATGATAGACAACCTTTCTTCTGTTTGATACGTTTTTCCACTTGTTTTTAAAATAACAGGATTAATTAAAAATAAGATATTTATTTTCATCTAAAACAACCATCATTGTTTTTTAAATATCCAATCATATTCGCTGCCATACCAACACATTGTTCTTTGTAAGCTTGAATTGTTTCTAATAATTCATTGGCGATATATAAATCCTCTTTTGTACATGACTTTGATTTTTGTTTTAAAAAGAATTCATCTTTAATAATTTCTTTAACCATTTTTACCACTTATTATAATGAACAACAGCTTCATCATAATATTCTTCTTTCTCTTTAATTTCATCTAGAGGATAACCAAAAGCAATAATTGAATGAGGAATTTGATCATTTGGTAAATCAAACAATTTACTTTGGGCAAAAACACGATCCATTTGTGGCCATGTACCAAGCCAAACACTTCCAATACCTAAAGACCAAGTTGCTAAAATCATATTTTTGTCCAGCAATAGAACCATCTACAGCAAAATAATCTTTAGAGAATTTAAATGCTTTTTGAGTAATCTCCACAAATTAAAATAGCAAAAGCACATTCAAGTAATGGTTTCGCTGGTACACCATTTGCTTGATACATTTTATGAAGAACTTCTGGATCGTCAACAACGATAAATGACCAATCTTTTGAATTAACACATGTTGGTCCTGACATTCCTGCTTTTAAGATTGTTTTGATGTCTTTTTCATCTACTTTTGATTTTTAAATTGTCGAACACTTTTTCTTGTAAAAATTGTTTCTAATGTATTCATTATTGCACCTCTTTATATTTAATTGCTCTTGAAGGTTTTGAAGCAAAGCTTTTTGATTTGAGGAACAATTGTTGTAAAGTGTTTTGTTTGATTATGTTCATCAATTGCTTCTTGATTTTGCCATTCTTCAATAAAAGTAAAATGACTATCATCATTAATATCTTGATAAAGATGATAAGAGATATTTCCTTTTTCTTCTCTACTTAAAATAATAAGTTCTTTTGTAAGTTTTAAAAATTCTTCTTGATATTCTTCTTTAATATAATTTTCTGCAACAATTTTAATCATAGTATACCTCCGTTAGTTGATATATCAACAATATAATAAAATATTCTATTTGTCAAAAAAAATGCTATGCACTGCATAACATTTTAAAAAGTCTAAAGCTTCTTTTACAACATCAATTGGCATATCTTGATCTGTCCATAATTTAAATGAAGCGACTCCTTGATAAAGCATCATTCCTAGACCATTAATTGTTTTACATCCTATTTTTTCAGCTTCTTCTAATAATTTTGTTTTTTCTGGCATATAAATAACATCTGAAACAATTAAATCTTTTTCTTAAATAAGAAGTATCTGGTAAAACCATTTTTCCCTTCTAATTTACCCATACCTACATTTGTTGCATTTGTAAAAATAATTGACTCATTGATTTCTTTTCTTAATGTTTCATGATCATTTAAATCAAATAATTGTGCTTTACATTGAGTTTGTGAATTGATTTTTCTACATTTTCTAAAGCACGATCCCATGAAGCATCTTTAATATTGAAAATACTGATTTCTTTAACACCATCTAATGCAGCTTGCATGACGATTGCAGTAGCTGCTCCACCTGCACCAACAATTGTCATCTTTTTTACCAATAATATCAATTCCTTGATCTTTTAAAGCTGTCATATAACCTGTTCCATCTGTAATAGTTCCAGTTAAAACACCATGATCATTAATAACAGTATTAATAGCGCCACACATTTTAGCAATTGGTGTAATATGATCTAAATATTGACCAATTGTTGTTTTATAAGGCATTGAAACATTCCATCCTCTTACATTTAAAGCTTTGAAACCTTTTACTGCATCTTCTAATTGATCTGGTTGAATATCAAAAGCTAAATATGCATAATCTAAGCCTAAAGCACGGCATGCAGCATTATGCATCACTGGTGATTTAGAATGTCTAATTGGTGTAGCAATAAGCCCTAATAATTCTGTATGTCCTGTAATTCTCTTTTCCATTTTTATTTCCCCATATATTAATAAAAAGTCTCTTCATCCCATAAGGACGAAAGAGACCATCGCGTTACCACCTTACTTCGTTATTATTTCACAACAATAACCTTACTAAGTACCTACATACTCATACACGTTAACGGGTGTTACCGGAGATATTTACTAACTTCAATACTCTACTCCAAGAGGAATTCAATCATCAAACATAACTTTTTTTTCACCAACCAAAAGCTCTCTACTTATGTTTTAATCATCTACTACTTCTTTTCACTGTATTTATTTGTATTAAACCACTTCATCATTTATTTGTCAAAGATTTTTATATCTATTAATATACCTAATAAAAGATATCGCCTACTATGACGATATCTTCTTAATTAAGCTGTTTTCTTTTATTTAAATAAATTAAAACTATCAAACTTCCTACCAATAATAAAGTAATACCTATAATATTTGTATTATCACCTGTATTTACCTTTTTAACTTCTTGTTTATTTTCAGCTTTTACATTTTCTTTGATTATTTGATATGGTATCTTTCTTTTCATTATTATCTTTTGTTTGTTCTTTAATGATTAAAGTTGTTGTTGCATAACCATCTTCAAAATAAACCTTGACCTCATGATTACCAACAGGTAATGATTCTAAATATTCCTTATTAAACGTAACAATTGTTGATCCTTTTATCACTTTATAATTTGTCTTAGAAACTTCTTTTCCATCTACTTCAACTTTTACATTTTCTGTATATTCATGATCTATTCGTATTGAAATATCTTTTCCACTTTTCTTAACAAAAGTTCCTCCTTCACTCTTCAATAACTTTATATATGATAGGTTTCTTTACAAGTCCTTCAATAGCTTTATTAATTGCATCTGCATAACCATCTACCGTTGCTTGTTCGGTAATATTCTTTCCTTCTTCTACTAAAGCAAGAGCATCTTTTAATGTCTTTACTGTTTCATCTGCATAGATACTTAAATCACTTGGCACTTTTGCTTTTGCTTCATTGACTTTTTTGTGTAGTCAGCAGGTTTATATTTTAAACCTACAATAGCATTTTCAATTGATGTTGCATAACCATTAACAGCAATTTGTTCAGTAACATCCTTATCTTCTACAACAGCTGCTAAAGTATCTTGTAATGCTTTTTACCGATTCATCCGTATAAACGCTTAAATCAGCTGGTACTTTTGATTTTGCTTCATTAACTTTTGTATAATCAGCTTTTTTGAATTGTTACTGTTCCTTGCGTGTTACTTTTAGAATTCACATATAATTGGTTGCCTTCTTTTAAAATAATGTTTCCTTTTTTTATTGTTAAATTTCCATTTGCCAACGCTATACCTATTGAACTGTCTTTAAAATCTATTGTACCTGTTGTTTCAATGTAAACGTCTTTTTTGTATGTATTATTTCCTGAACACATTCCATATAATTTGGCTGATACATCAATATTCCCTCCAGTTATCTTTATTCCTGTCGTTGGATTTGGATGTCCTGTTCCTGTAGCAAATATACCTACTCTGTTTGAAATAATATCTACTGTCCCACTAGATATTTCGATACTTCCACATGCATAGAGTCCATCTGTCCAACCATCGTCACTTACCTGTGAGGTATCAACTTTGACATATCCACCGTCAACTTTTATAGTTTGCATAGTAATTATGCTGCCTCCAATAGCATTAACTGTTCCACTTTCAAATAAAAGATCATTAGCATCTATTGTTGGTAATTCTTTCTTAGAGTTTAATTCTAATAATCCATTGCCACCAAATATAATAAATCCGGACCATCCTTTTTTGCCATAAATGACTGTTTTGCTAGATATAAGCTTGTTATTTCCATTTGATACAATATGTATATCTCTATCAGATGGTAAAACAATGCTCTTGTTATCACCCGTATTAAAATTCACATTTGTTAATGTTAATGTATTTGTAGTTGAATTCCAACTCCATCTTCTTCTTTATTTTCCTCATCTTGAATAAATTTGCTTACGTCTAATGTTGTTGTTCTTTCTATCGTACTTGTCGCAAATACTTTTGTTGGACAAAGCATATAGCTACGATCATCAACAACATTGATAAAAATATTTTTTGATTTTCATTTGAATTATTCCTTTCTTTTTCTTAATTGAGACTTATTGTACCATATTAAATCATTAAATAATGAGACTATGTGTCTCCTTTGTCTAAATTGTAGCGTAAGCTCTTTCAATTGTCAATTATTGACATAATAAAAAGATGTTTTCACATCTCTTTTTTCATCCAAGTATGTGGACAATATTCATCATAATCTATTTCACCATAAGCTTTAAAGCCTAATTTTTCATAAAAAGGTTTAGCTTTGTAATTGCGCATGTAAACAAACATTTCCTTGAATTAAAGAACAGGCAGTTTTAACAATATATTGTCCTACTTTTTTTCCTCGATATTCTTTTAATAACTGCAATTCTTCCAAGCACATTTGACTTTAAAGATTCATCATAATAAAAACGACATGTTCCTATCGGTTGATTATTTCCAAAAACAACAAGATGTTGACAAAGATCATCTAAATCATCAAATTCATCTTTAAATCCTTGTTCTTCCATAAAAACTTTAATTCTAATTTCTTTTGCTTCTTGAGGCAATTGATCATAAATTTTATAATTCATATTTTTCTCCTATAATAACATTGTTGCGACAACAATTGGAATTGTAATCACTGATAATAAAGTTGAAACAACAATATTTCTTGTAACGATTTTTACATTTGCATTATATTGTGTTGCCAGCATTAAAACCATTGATCCTACTGGCATCGCATTTGTAATAATTGTAATATTAGCGTAATAAGCATCAATGTGTAATAAACGACACATGATCATTGTTACAAAAGGAACAATCATTAAACGAACAAAAAGCAAAGACATAACTACGCCAATCTGTAAAACTATCTTTAATAGGATAAACAGCTAATGATGAACCAATCATCATCATTGAAAGTGGAGCTGTAAGTGAACCAACACTATTAATCGTATCCATAAGTACACTAGGAAGTTGAATATCGAATAAGTAAATAAATATTCTACAAAAATCAAAATAATTCCTGGTGTTAATAATTGTTTAAAAATTTAATTTAAATTCACTATCGTCTCCTTTTGTTAGACACATAATAGCGTATGTATACACAAAAAAGTTAAAAGCCATATGAATAAGTGATGCATAGAAAAACAGCTTCTTGTCCAAAAACATCTAATAAAACAGGATATCCCATAAATCCTGTATTCGCAAAACGACCATACATTCATAAACAGGCCAATCTTTTTTAGAAATGGAAAGATTCGATTAATGATTTTCCCTAAAATAATAAAAAACCGATATACATTAAAATACCTGCACCTATCATTAAAAAGACAATACTTTTTATTACTTCCTTCAACCCCCGCAATAGAACTAATAATCAACATTGGTGAAGCAACATTGACAATTAAAAGCTGATATTTTTTATTTGTATATTCATCAAAAAATATGACATTTAAATAAAACAAATCCTAAAAATAAGTAATAAAAACAATTTTAACATTGTTTGAAAGACAACCATGATATCCATAAATTTCCCCTCTATAAATCCTTACTATCTTATCACAATTCAATTTTTTTCTTTTGTTTTTTCAAAAACTAAAATAATATCATTTTTGCCTGTGTATCATAACAAAAAAATTGTAATAAAAAGGGGTAATCCCAAATTATTACAATCTTTTTTAATTATTCTAACAAAGATTAATATAAATCTTTCTTTGTTCTCTTTTAATTTTAAAAATAAAGTACCTAAACCAATAAAAAATCGGCAGACGGGCATATGACCAAAGCCCACCAAGAGATTGAGTGTGCCTGAAAATGGTGTGCTTGGGCATGCTTCCGCAAAGGAATTAATCCGCATAACAGAGACAATTATTGGAGAAAAAAGGACCTTACACGGTACCTTCACTAATAATGCCGGAACTGCTCAGCAAACAGATTTGAGCGTGCAAAGAGAGGCACCGTCTGGAGCCACGGATTGAAACGAAGTAATGA
>VOFD01002527.1_pt1 | contig 14545 bp, 16 predicted proteins | sample 5384101 | NCBI WGS metagenome assembly VOFD01 (sample SAMN12384723, study PRJNA508395) | human gut metagenome | isolation source: healthy gut C | host: Homo sapiens
CATGTCTTTAAATTTAAAGTTAAATAATTATTTCAAGTTTATATTCTCAGTTAAAAAATACCTATTGAAAACTGTTTTCCCAAACAACCTGATTTTCTAATCAATCTCTGTTATAATGTATGTTTTTACCTTTTAGAATGATTGGCGGCTGCTTTAGCTAACCATCATCCTCACTTACTTTTTTGTTTTGTTTGTTACAAATGTAGCGGTCTTATAAAGCGATTTTTGAGATAAGAATAAAAAATATAAATGATTTAGTGCTAGTGCAAATCATATATAATTGATTCATAGTATAATATACTGGTTGGCTTATCTTAAAAATATAACTATATGTGAACTGTTCAAGGCTCATTCGGCTACATTTTATGAGGATTAATGTTAACTGTTTGTCAAAAGATCACTTTCTATAACCTCTTGATGCCTTTTAATTCTGCTTTATCTTTTACCTCTTTAATGCTGATTGCATAACCACCACCGCTTGCTGCGTGTAAGTTCAGTTTGCTTTTGTTGGTCACAATGCCTTTACGGATGGTATATGCCTGTGGATTATCTTTCCAGTCGGCATCTTTTGCGTCTGCATATACAGTTGCGATGTATTTTTTGTCCGGATCAAGGAAATCAAATATCAGTTTTGAAGAATGACCGTTCTCGTCTGCCGTACAGCCGATATACCAGTCGTTGGTTCCTTTAGCTTTGCGGGCAATGGTAATATAGTCTCCCGGTTCGGCTTCCAGATATTTGGTTTCATCCCAGTCAATGGCTACATCTTTTATGAATTGGAAGGCATCCATGAAGCGTTCATAGTTTTCAGGTATGTCGGCAGCCATTTGTAATGGGCTGTACATTGTTACATACAGGGCCAGTTGGCGTGCCAAAGTAGAACGTACCTGTGAATTGTTGGTAGGATTCATTTTGTTACAGCGGGTTTCAAAGATACCCGGAGTGTAGTCCATCGGACCACCTATTAATCGTGTGAAAGGCAAGATGGTAGTATGGTTTACGTTGTTACCGCCAAATGATTCATATTCAGTTCCGCGTGCCGATTCGTTACCGATCAGGTTGGGATAGGTGCGGCATATTCCGGTAGGGCGTACAGCTTCGTGGGCGTTTACCATGATTTTGTAGTCCGCTGCTTTTTTCACCGCATACAGATAGTGGTTATCCATCCATTGTCCATAGTGGTGTTCGCCACGTGGAATAATGTTGCCTACATAGCCACTTTTTACAGAATTATATCCGTTGTCTACCATGAATTGGTATGCCTGATCCATGTGGCGTTCATAGTTACGTACAGAAGCTGAAGTTTCATGATGCATCATCAGTTTTACGCCTTTGCTTGCAGCGTAGCTTTGAAGTTCTTTCACATTGAAGTCGGGATAGGGAGTTACAAAATCAAACACATAATCTTTGCTTTTTCCGAACCAGTCTTCCCAACCTTCATTCAGCCTTCTACCAATACTTGGTCGAATCCATGCTCTGCTGCAAAATCAATGTAACGTTTTACGTTGGCAGTGTTGGCAGAGTGTTTGCCGTTAGGTTTTGTTTTGTTGTAATCTGTTTCACCCAGTTTTACACTGGATAAGTCGTCCGTGTAAGCCCATGAGCCTTTTCCCGTAATCATATCCCACCATACGCCGATGTATTTCACAGGCTTGATCGGGGAAGTGTCTGCTATTTTGCAAGGTTCGTTCAGGTTTAACGTAATGCGTGAGGCAAGAATGTTGCGGGCATCATCACTAACGATGACGGTACGCCATGGTGAAGTGCAGGGAGTCTGCATATATCCTTTGTCACCTTGTGCGTCCGGAGTCAGCCATGATTCGAAAATCATGTTCTTGTCATCCAGGTTGAGGTGCATGCACGAATAGTCCACCAAGGCCGCCTCGTGCAGGTTGATGTACAGACCGTCGTCTGTTTTCATCATCAGGGCAGTTTGTACACCGGTGGGGCTGAATGCGGTTTGCGAGGAGTTCTCCGTATAAGCCTTTGAAAACAATCCTCTGATTTCCGACAGGCGGGAAACGGTATAGTCATATTCCTGTGTGTCATAATCTCCCGGAATCCAGTAAGCGGTGTGGTCACCTGCCATGGCAAATTGTGAATGTTCTTCTTTGATCACGAAATAGTTCAAGTTCTTCTGCTGCGGAAATTCATAGCGGAAACCCAGACCGTCGTTGAACAGGCGGAAACGGATGATTATAAATCTGTCATTGGCAGGCTGGTTCAATGTGACCGCCAATTCATTATAATGGTTACGGATTTCTTTTTTCTTCTCCCCATACCGGCTGCCATGTTTCATCGTTGGTAGATGTCGGACATCCTTTATCTCGAAACCGTTATAAAGGTTTGTCTTGATGTCCAGTTTGTCTATGTCTTTTTATCAGTCCATTCGAAGTCGGTTTTGGCGTTTGCGTCTTCTTTTTTAATTCCAACCCCAATTTACTGGGTTTGATAACTTCCTTTGTTTATAGGTCAGTTCATACGTGGGAGTGCCCTGACCATCTAGAGTAAATGTCATCTCCAGATTACCATCCGGAGAGTTCAGTTTTTGTTGTGCATTTGCAATGAATGAGATACAGAGAAATGCGATAAGTGAAAGATTCTTTACTGGTATTAAATTATAAGCTTTTTACTGGTTGTTTTAAAATTCTAAAACTAGCATTTCACGCCCCGGAAGTGTTAGGTTTTTATTCAAGTCGATATTTTGATCCGTTAAAACATCATGGGCTGATGTTGTTGGAAGTACTTCTTTGTATGGAGTCAGGTTTATGGTTTGCGTTTTGTCTGTTCCATTCATGAGAACCGTTATCGATTTGTTTCCGTATTTTCGTTCATAAACGTAAATCCCTTTGTTGGGAGCGAAGTGTTTCAATCTGCCTTTGGCTATGACTTCATTCCCTTTTCTCCATTGGAGTAATTTCTGCATATAAGTAAAGGCTTCATTTTGCTGCGGAGTACGGTTAGCCTCATTGAAACAGTTGCGTGGGTCATTTTTCCAACCTCCGGGGAAATCACAACGTAACAGACCGTCGCCATTGGCTTTATCTGCAGCCATCAGAATTTCTGTCCCATAATAAATCTGGGGAATGCCACGTGTGGTCAGCAGGAATACAAGTGCTTGTTTGTAGCGGTCAATATTTTGCGTGGCTTCTTCATTTAAATAAAAGCGTGAAGTATCATGGTTATCAAGGAAAACGAGCAGATTCATCGGATCTGCATATACCAAATCCTGAGTAAGATAATCGTAAAGACGATATAATCCGCCGTTCCAGTCAGTTGTTTCTTCGTCAAAGGCTTTGTTCATTTGTTCCATCAGCGGGAAATCCATCACGGTACGGAGATTGGAGTTTCTGGGAGCAGCCAGTCTGCTGTCTTTCTGCCAGAAAGAAACCAGCACATTACTGTTCAACCAAGTTTCACCTACTATGTTGAAATCAGGGTACTCATCGGTCACGGCTTTACACCATTCTGACATCATGTCGAAATCTGCGTAAGGATGTGTGTCTTGACGGATGCCGTTAATCCCTGCATATTCTATCCACCAGATACTGCTTTGGATCAAATAGCGGGCTACATGGCGGTTGCGTTGGTTCAAGTCGGGCATTGATTCTGTAAACCATCCGTCTACGGCTATCTTGCGTTCATAATCAGAAGCGTGGATATCCTGTACACTCGCTGTTTTATAAGAAGTTTGTGTGTAGTTTCCTTTAAAATTGAACCAGTCTTTGGAAGGCATATCTTTGAAAAGATAGTTTTCGCTGCCACAATGGTTGAAAATCATATCCATAACAACTTTCATTCCTTTGCTGTGTGCTTGTTCTACCAGCTTGCAGAATTCTTCATTGCTACCTAATCTGCGGTCTACTTGATAATAATCGGTAATGGCATAGCCATGATAGGATCCTTCTTTCATGTCATTTTCCTGTATGGGGTTCAGCCAGATTGCCGTAACTCCCAAGTTGGAGAGATAATCCAGATTATTTTCAATACCTGCGAGGTCGCCCCCGTGACGGGCGAACGGATCGTTACGGTCTACCTTTGCTTCCAACATTTCCGGTACGACATCGTTCGAGGGATTTCCGTTGGCGAAGCGGTCTGGCATAATCAGATATAATACGTCACCCGAGTTGAAGCCTTCCACGTTGGAAGCATCTGCCTTACGCTGTTTTATTTCATATGGCACAACAGTTTGCTTTTTACCTTGTTTCAGTGTAATATGAAAAGTCTGCGGAGTAGCTTCCGATAAATCCATATATAAGATTAAGTAATTGGGATTTTCTTGTTTCACAACATCTTTCAGAAGAATGTCTTTAGAAGAGATGCTTACATCACTGGAGGAAATATTGTCGCCATACAGTAGGATCTGTAGTTCGGGATTCTTCATATCCGCCCACCAGAAGGTTGGGGCTACTTTTTTAATTATGGCTGCGGACACTGTGTGTTGCAAACCGAATAACGCGAGTAATGCCATAAGTGCGAATGTTCTTTTCATAATATATAGAAATTAGTGTTTATATCTTCATTTCATTTGGATGTTGCAAATGTAGGAGTGGAATAGCTGAGATTTGAGTACTAGAATAAAAATATAAATGTTTTATAGATTCAACTTATTGATAATTAGGCGCATTTGTCTTTGCTGTATTGCTGAAAATATAAACGTCAATGAAAATATTTTCGTTGAAAAACTTTATTCTAATTACTTATATTTATATATTTGTGAATCTATAATAAGTATATAAGATGAAGAATGTAACCTATTTCTTTATATTGTTTTTGTTGACTTTGACAACTCCTTTGTTTGCTGATAAAAACAGCAATGAAGAAGTGTTGAAAAGGTTGGATCGGGTCATAGATAATAAGACCGCTTGTCATGTACAGAAGGAAAAAGAGATTGTGGATTTAAAGCAACGTCTTCACCGTTCTAAAGATAATAGGGAGAAATATGAACTTTGCGGTTCTTTGTTTAACGCTTATCTGCATTATCAAGCTGATTCCGCATTGTATTATATTAATGGAAAAATGAATTTGTTGCCTCTGTTGAATCATCCGGAGTTAAAGAATGAGATTGTCATTAACCGTGCCGAGGTGATGGGGGTGATGGGAATGTATAACGAGGCTTTGGAACAATTGGAGCGGGTAGACCCGTTGGAATTGGAACGGGAGACTTTGGCTTATTATTACCGGACCTATCGGGCTTATTATGGTTGGGTGGCCGATTATACCACCAATGATGCCGAAAAAGTGAAATATTTGAAAAAGACCGATGCTTACAGGGATTCTATTCTTATTGCTACTGATCCTTGTGTGGACAGGAGCATTGTATGGGCCGAGAAAAAGATTATTAATGGCAGGGTGGATTCTGCTTTGGTTATATTGTCGGACCTATTGAAAGAAACGCCGGATGAACGGCAAAAAAAGGGTATATTTACTATACTTTATCCGAGGCTTACGATATGCGGGGAGATATTCAGAAAGAAATTTATTATCTGGCCTTGACCGCTATTACAGATTTGAAATCGTCTATTCGTGAATATGCATCCTTACAGAAATTGGCTCAACTGATGTATGAGGTAGGTGATTTGGATCGTGCTTATAAGTATTTGAATTGTTCAATGGAGGATGCGGTAGCCTGTAATGCCCGTTTGCGGTTTATTGAGGTAACGCAGTTCTTTCCTATTATTGATAAAGCATATAAATTGAAAGAAGAAAAAGAGAGGCAGATTTCCCGTACTCTTTTAATCAGTGTCAGTTTGCTTTCTTTATTTTTGCTTGCTGCTATTTTTTATCTGTACCGATGGATGAAGAAATTATCAGTGATGCGCCGTAATCTGAGTCTGGCTAATCAACAGATGCAGGAAGTAAATGCTGAGTTGGCACAGACGGGGAAGATCAAGGAAGTATACATTGCCCGTTATTTGGACAGATGTGTGATTTATCTGGACAAGTTGGAGTTTTATCGTCGTTCTTTGGCGAAACTGGCAATGGCCTCCCGTATAGACGATTTGTTTAAAGCGATTAAATCCGAGCAGTTCATACGAGATGAACGGAAGGATTTTTATAATGAGTTTGATAAGTCTTTCCTGGAGTTATTTCCTCATTTCATTACTTCTTTTAATGAGTTATTGGTAGAGGAAGGAAGAATATATCCCAAATCGGGCGAGTTGCTGACTACGGAATTGCGTATATTTGCTTTGATCCGTCTGGGAGTGACTGATAGTAATCGGATTGCCCATTTCTTGGGGTATTCTTTGGCAACGATTTATAATTATCGCAGCAAGATGCGTAATAAGGCGATAGGAAACAAGGAAACTTTTGAACAGGAAGTGATGAACCTTTGAACAAAGATGGATGTTCAAAGACGTTCATCTTTGTTCCGTTAGTTTGTTGAAGTATTTGTCTATCTGATAAGTTGATCTGGCGCTATATCTTGATTTTAGGTTGCTTTCCGCTTTATATAGTATACCGGAAGTAATATTGAATCGTTCTAACGCGATATAAAATTGCAATGTGTCATTGTTTAAATCATCTTCTAGGAAAAATAAATTTCTGATTGTTTCTTGATAAGCTTTCCCTTGGTAGTGCATTTGTCTGGCTTTGGTGTAATTTTTTGTTTGTTTACGTTCTGGATGCACTCAACCTGTTTTTTATATTCAATGCTTTGTTGCAGAAATAGACACATCGGCCATCAGTGCAATGAAACGAACTACAGTTCGCTTTCAGTATAAGGCTCAAACTCTTATTATAAAATATTTCAGTAGAATATCTATGCTTTTGGAAAAAAGTTGTCATACGCTTGATTTTTATAAAACAAAATATCACCCAGTTTCCGGTAAAAGTCCGCCGCTACCAAAAAGTTGGAATAAGGATTGAACATATTATGAAAATTTTTACATGTTTCAGTCAAATGGGCGTAACGGATACCTGTTGTATCTATCTTTTCCAAAGTATATAAACGGGCAACCAAAGCCAAGTGCAGGGTTCTCATATTGTCGAACAAAGTTCGATATGTCGGAGCAAACCGTTTCAACAAAAGTATCAGTTCTTCATAAACGATAAAAGCGGAATTATCTGTTTTGCGTTTTTCGTGAGCAAGCCCTAATTTCAACATCGTACGGTTCAGGAAAGAGATGTAGTTTAACTGCTGTATGCCTCCCTCCTGTTTTTTGATGACCGGCATGACATATTCCATGCTTTTTTTTTCATATTCACGGATGGCATCCGAATAATTTTCTTCCTGTATATAGGTATCCCCTAATGAATGATGGATACTGGCTTGGGAATATTGTTTCACTCCTTGTTCGTGTTCGTTGTACTTCAGCAGCCGCATATAATGGTTCTTGATGTTTTGCATTTCATCCAGTGAAAAGTTAAACAGGGCGGAAACCTCGCCTGAAATCTTGGAATGATAGGAAATCTCTTCCGCAATCCGCATCGGGAATTTATAATGGAACAGACCACAAGCGATAGAAGTTAGATGGGTGTGGTTCATAAAGTCAATGATGGATCCGATGTATTCCCTTATTTCTGGTGTCTTGTTTATTTCCTGCACTTCAGGAGTCTGTTCTAGATTGCGCCACGAAAAACCATTGTTATGTAATTTGAAGATGTGTGAAATTAGAAAAAGAGGAGGACACCAACAGCTTATCGCCATATAGATTGGAGCGGTTGATAATGGTCTGCATGATGGGATAGGTCAGGTGATGGATGAAATTCACCTTCTCTTGGGTATAATAGCCAAAAGATAGGTAAGAGTCACTCTCTTTTATGTCATAGTTTTTTTGTTTCTTATCCTTCCATTGATAAATTCTGCTGATTTTGTTTTCTTTTTTCTAGGTATTTCCCTTTACGTATGTTCTTTTCAAAAAATAGAGTCATCTTTTTAGGTGATCCATTGCTTACATAAGTAAGGTAACTGATGAAGTGATAAAGAAAAAGAATCTCTTTCCAAATCCGTTGTCTGTAAAGGGCTTCGTTCGGCGTTCCATTCGTTTTCATAATATCGCTGTCCTGTCGTTATGCGATAGTAGTAATAGTTTTTCAAGCAATAAATATTCTTCTGGTCGTATTTCCTTGTGGCTGCATGTGCTATCAAGTCCTCGATATGAGGGGGCATCAACTGTTTGCATATAAACTGTTCGGTCATTTAGTTGCTGTTGTTGGTATTCCGGCTGCTGGTCAGGAAGCTGTCCACATTAATCACTCCGCTGAAGATGCTGCTGATGGAAAAATCCCTGTCGGACATGTCCGCCTGATAAGCCTCGTACATTTCCCTGCCGGCAATGAAAATAAAATAAGCCCGGCGGTAGAGAAAAAGAATTTCATGTTGGCAATGATGCGTAACACTTCTTGTTTGCGCGTGCGCGAAGACACCTTTTGTTCGGGTCGGACAGATAATTTCTCAAACTCGGGCAAAGTTTCGGAGTGTTCATGTCGCTTGGCGGAATCCGTCTTGTCCAGTTCATCGAAAATAATCACTATCTTTCTTTTTTTCTCCCACTATCAGGTCCAGCACTTCTATCAAGTCATATTCTATTTCCTGCGCAGTGGCAGGCATTATATTTCTGCTTTTCCTGTTTTTATTTGCGGCTTCAGTTTCTCCCACTCCAAGCCGAATGTGTTATCCGATTCTACTTGTATCGAGGCATTCAGCCTTTGCACAATGTTGCGCAGTTTGACGATGGCACGTACTTCCGACTTGTAACCAGCCAGAAGATGCATTGCGATAAGTGTTCCCAGCATACCTGCCAAAACAAGGAAAGCTATATCCTTTTTATCATCGATTCAAAAATAAGCAAAAATAGCCGCAAACATTAGCATCCAAAGGAAAAGGTAATGCTTGACCGAATAATATAGCCGCATCCATTTATTCTCGTTCATCAACAAGCCCAACAGGTGTTTTACGATAATGCACAGAATTTCCACTTCTTCTATATTCTCTTGCCCTAAATTGATGGTAAGGGGAACATAACGTACCTGTTTTCTTCCCGCTGCAAGTCTTTCATCAGCTTGCCCACTAAGCTCGATTTGCCGGCACCTCGATAGCCGGTTACCAGATAAGAACCGCTGTTCGCCTCATTGTATTTAATCAGTTGTACAGTTGGTGCATGGGATTGGATTTACCGATATACTTGGGATCCACCTTCTCGTCCATGGCACTTGTTGTGGGACGATGGAAGAAATGAAAGTTCTCCAGCAAGATATTGATACGGGCATTGCGGGAACTGTAGTGGTCAAACGGATTGTGCCTCATTATTTCTGATAGTTAGAGAGGGTTTTGCTTTTTTTACAAAGAAAATTAGTACAACAAATAGTAACACATAACAAACAACTGAAATCAATATAAGCCCTATGCCCCAACATACTTCTACACAATATGCTCCAACAATATGAAGCAATATCAATAGTGTCCAAATGCACAATGTCACCGAGCCGATAGCCCAATTGATTTTGGAAGGCGAATAGGCTCCCCCCTCAGGTTTTAAGATACATCCACTGAATTTCTTTTCATTGATTTTTGTCTTAAAATCTTTCAAATTATCGAATTGAAAGGAACCTATTTTGTTTTGAACTTCCATTTCGTTTATATAATTGTCATCTTCTTCATAAGCCGCAATGGCGCATTCGTAAACTTCGGCCCATGCTTTCGAAGCTTTGGCCATCATGATCCATAACAAGGAGAGAGCCGTGCCGATAAGGGAGATAAAAATAGCGGCTCCATGGGCTATAAGCCAATAAGTATCCGAAGGAGTATCTGTAGGCATTCGTAATGCAGACAGCATATCCGCCGCCAAGCAACCGTAGGCCGAGAAACACAGTACAATAAATGCAGTGAGAAAAACAGAACGTTGCCACAGGTGGGTGATTTCAAAATCGCGGCAATGCCAGTATGCGCGATAAATGTCTTTGAAGTCAACTTGATAGATTCTGCAATCACGACATCTTTTGTAATCTTTAGTTCTTTCGGAGCCATAACGGAATCAGCTATGGATTGACCACTCTCCTTCAATGTCTGAATAAGTTTTTCAAGTGTCATAGTGTCAGATCTTTAAATGAAAAGAAAGCGGAGAGAGAAATCTTTAGATTCAATCAAATTGATTCTCTCTCCGCTTGGAAGTTTATCCTAAAGTCTTAATAAAGGACCATTGGTTCCCGATGGGATTACTGAGCAGGATAAGGATTCAAAGTTACAGTGATTGTATCTTTTACTACCTCATCTGTTGAAGTAGTGATAGTCAAAGTCACTTTCACAGGAGTTGCAACAGATACTTTGTTTGCGTCACCGGTAACAGCAGTAAGAGTGATGTCTTTACTTCCTGTTGCTGTCAAGTAGCTAGCATGTTTAGCTTCAACTTCACAAGCAACACTTTTGATAGCGTCCATCTCACCAGAGATGTTATCTACACGGTAATAGATGTTCTTGTCATTCTTATCAGCAGCTTTACCATATTTCACAGTTACTATGTTACCACTACCAGAGATGATAGAAATACCAGCAGGCATAACTGTTGTGAAGTTTTTTGCTATTAGCGAACATTACCTTGAAGTCATCAATTTTGAACTGTGCACCTGCGTAAGTTACCTTAGCTCCTGTCAATGTATAAGCCTTATTGTATTCAGTAACATTGTCAATAAACTTGATAGTACCCTCTACAATATCAATCTTACCCTCTTCTGCTTTAACAGATTTGTACCCATTCACTGTACCAGTAGAGAAAATTTGGTCATTAGAGATTGTTTTACCATAAACTGTTATCACACCATCTTTGTTGTATGACGGGTTGAATGTATAAGCAGCTTTCAATGTTGCATCGCTCGGTTTTTCGATAGTGAACGGCAAGTTCAGAATAGCAATTTCTTTACTATTTGAACTACCCTTAACAGTTGCATGGACAGCAACTTTGGCTGTAAACTCACCACCCAATTCGATGAAATCATTCAGTCTATTGTTATAGTTATTTATGAAGTAAACCTTAACACCTGCTATTTTCTTAGCTTCGCTTGTCGTTTTACCTTCAGAATCGACTGCCACAACATTGCTAAGTAAGTTAATATTTTTCTCCATGGTCTTTCCTGTCTGAGGATCTTCATATACCCATTTTACCTCAGGATAGTAAGCCAAGCCAGCATATTCATCATTCCAAATAAGGCGTTGGTCGTTACCCATAGCATCGAAGTAAGGCTTCAAGTCAGCGGTGAATGCTTGTTCAGTATCTTTAGTCACTTCTGTTGCCACATGATTCTTGCTTACGATAGAAGTGATTTCTTCCGGTTTTGATTCCTCTTCATTGAATTTCACATAAATATTATATGAATACACTTTACCGAACACATTCAGATAATGTACAGTAAAGTCAACCTGTCCTGCTGCTTTGTCATTGAAATTAATGGTCATGCCATCGAAAGAGATTCCATAACGGATAGAGTCAGCCTTTGCCTGATCAGTATTAGCCATTGTGATGTATGAATCAAATAATTGACCTACTTGATATCTCTGAGGAACAATAGTTACCGATTCACCAGGTTTAGCCTTCACTGTGTTTGAGAATATTTCGTTTCCTTCTTCATTGATAGAGTATGTACCAAAATAAATCCTGTTATTTTCAGCTTCAGTTAAACGGAATACAAAACTATTATTGAACACTGAGTAAACATTTTCGTTCACAACCACTGAAGCTTGAAGAGATTGAATATCTGCGTATTCTTCAACCACTTCATCATTTACAACAATACTTTCTACAGGAAATTCATACAATCCCACAGGAGAAGCAGCTCTAGCATCAGTAACAGGAGTCGCCTTACCCAATTTGATAGGTAATTCCTCACCCTTGGTATTAACAACCTTCACAGTCTTTCCAGACAAATCATACGAAGCCGGAGAGATCTGAACCAGAACAGAGCTAGCAGTCTGTCCTATCATATACTCACCCTTAGCCGGTTTATCTTTTGAACCGCCTTCCCATGTCGGCCAATTGGTTCCTTCTTTTGCAATGCTGTAAGTAACATTAAAATTAGCATTCAATACATTAATTTGTGCCAAACCTTCGTTCAACGGCAGACGGATTTCTTTTGCATTTTGGCCATCTTTTACCGTTTTCTTTCTTCACTTCAGGTGTTGCATCCTGACCTACAGCTTTCACGGTAGTCTTTTCGCCATCACATACCCAGAAGCCATCTTCTGAGATAGTCCATTCTGTACCGGCAGCACCTGCTTCACCATCTTTACCGTTAGTGATGTTGTAAGTCTGACCATCGGACATGGTGATAACCACTCCGTCAGCAGAAGAAGTTACACTGGTAATCCACTTACCTTCATTAATCTTGCTTTCCAAAGCTGCAATTTGTGACTTCAGATCGTTCAACGTATTGTCGATACGATCAATGTCATCATCGTAGTCTTTACAAGACACAAATGTTCCTGTTGACGAAACCATTAAGGCTCCGAACAGGATTGCACTTAAAAACTTTTTGTTCATAATAGAAAAACTTTAAATTTATAAATTTAAAAAACTAAAATTGGTTATACATACCATTTATTATAAAAGGGCTTAATTGTTTTCCTCCTGTTTCAGCGGATTCCTCTCGTGTGCCACATACTGCCGGGGCGTCATGCCCGTCACTTTTCCGAACGCCACATAGAAAGGGCTTTTCGAACCGAAGCCGCTGCGTACGGGAACTTCCTCTATGGGGCATCGTCCGCTGCGGAGCAGCTCTTTGGCGTATTCCACTCGGTAAGTGTTTACTAGTTCTTTCAGGTTACAGCCGAAATAGCGGTTCACCACATTACTTAAATAAGTCTGGTTTGTCTCCAGCATCGCACTCAGTGTCTTCAGCGAAAGAGAGGAATCGAGGAATACTTGACGCACTTCCATCAGGTATAATATACCTTTATATATAAGAGCATCTATCCGGCGGACGTCCGTCCGCAACGCAAACTCCTTCTCCCATCGGCGAGAGGCGGCACGATAGAGCAAAGTCTTTTGGCGCACCGAAGTGTAGCGGGTCTTTTTACGTCGCAGAAACAGGTATTCCATTCAATTCTTTTTTCGTTTTTTTATTTGCTTATTTTGTCGATCTCTTAGTAAGAGATCGACAAAATAGATGTAATATGCATAAAATCAAATAATTAAATCAGTGAGAAGTGGGCTGTTGAGAGAAAGATTAAATAAGAAAAAAGGCTTTTTTTTGCTTTAGATCGTATTTTTTTAATGAAAAGTGTATTAGTTATCAAAACTTTCCTTATTTTTGCACGAGAATTATATATCTCTTACTAAGAGATCGATAAAAACCTATCTTGTATTTTGTAGCCTAAACAGGTAAAAATCAATTATTTATCTCTTCGTTTTATTATATACTTGGGCGCAGAATGTAACTCATGTGTCAGAAATGAGTACCGCTTTGTACTTTATTATATGGCGTATGATTTTTTCTATCGGCATCCAGAATTCATGGAGAAGTTGGAATAATGCTGGACGGAATGAAGATGAATGTGTCAAAACCAAAATGACAGCTTTGAAAAGTTGCAGATAGTAATTATAACGCGTAAAAAGGGGCGTATCAAACTCTGTATTGAGTAATGATACGATCCTTTTCTTTAGTCTTTTTTAGGATGCTCAAATTTCAGATTATAAGTTCATGTTTTCAAAAACAGAGTTTTGACACCGCGGAGTGAATTTCAGTTTCGGGAAACAGAACATTGACCGGTGGTGATGGAATGAGCATATCTTACTTTCGGGGAAATGCTTTACCTCTCTTTGATAATACTTACACAGCCGGCACCGATAATCAGGAACACTCCAGCCAATACCAGCATGTTTACTTCCGGAGCGACACTACCCGGACTGGTAAACATCTTCAGTACGATACCGGTAAAGGGAAGGGCCAGCATGGCTGCCCATGCGCAACCATATTGATTATGGATAAAAAAATGGAGATATCAATGGATGAAGGATGAATCATCGGGAAATGCCCAAAAAGCATATTGATTATTGTGCGGATTGTGTATCCAGTACCACTCTGGAAACACCGTTTGTCATGGTTGTTATGACCGGTGTGTCGAACACATTCAAAGCAACTGTTCCATTGGTGTAAGTCCACATGAACATGAAGGCTGCCCAGCAGAAAAATTGTACCAGTCCTACTGTCCAAAAAAGGCTTTGGGAGCCTTGACCAGCAATTTGAACATATTTGTCTTTTCTTTTTTTGCTTTCATGGGTGATGCCATGATATGCTGCATATTCTTCGGGAGGAAATTTACTTTGGCCGAAGTATAGATCACGCATAGAATCAGTATCAATGCGCCGATGTAGAAAGAATAGATGACAGAGTCGGGAATAATACCTTTGGGAGCAATATTACTGATGCCGATGGCGGCAAAAATAAACGGGAAAAGATATCCTGCCAGACTGCCGGCATTACAGAGAAAACTCTGAATGGAGTAAGCCAGTCCTTTTTGTTTTTCATTCACCATATCGCCCACCATCCATGGCTTCCTGATACCAGAATTCGTTGTGGCGGCGGTAATAATAATCGTTGTACAGACGGTTGA
>VOFD01002865.1_pt1 | contig 14489 bp, 17 predicted proteins | sample 5384101 | NCBI WGS metagenome assembly VOFD01 (sample SAMN12384723, study PRJNA508395) | human gut metagenome | isolation source: healthy gut C | host: Homo sapiens
GGTTAGGTAGATGCCCGTTCGCGCTCTTGCTCACAGTGCCTGCTCCTCGGTGCTCGATATACCGATCGCGTTGAAATCGCCGTCGGTACCTAAGATGATTCTTGTTGTTGCTGCCGGTGACGAAGCAGGGGATGCTATTTCCCTCGTATGCCGTTTTGAGGACCAGCCGCACCCGCCGTAGACCCTTCTGGCACGGAGCGAAGCGATTACTTCCTTTTATTTTCGTCTTGTTGGCCTTCGCACGAGGGAGTGCAGTACCACCTCTTCCCTGCCGGAATAGACCACGATGGCGATGTTGTCCGTGGGGCGGAGTAATAACCACCAGCATGGAGAATCCGGTTTTGAGCAGTTCGGTTTCGTCGATGGCCGCCATGAGCCCGATACGTCTATCAGAGAACATAGTTATCGGGGAAAGCCGGTCGTCAGATGGCTTTCCCTTGATGCCGAGGCGCATGAGCAGATGTCCTTCGTGCCACGGACATGCTGCGACTTCATGGGTAAGTGCGATGTTGTGTCCTGGTGGCGGGTTCCGGACAGTCGAACGTGAAATAGTTGAGGAACTCTTCGATTCGACCGTGGCAGCCGGCGGATTCTGTCCGTGGTTGAGCCATCGGCGCATGTTGCTGTAGGAGGTGCCGTCGCAGTCTACCGAGAAGGTCGGACACGGAGCCTGCGATGTGTTTACGAAAGGATTTTCCCTGTAGTCGGTGTATCTGTCACTCGGACGGAAGGGCCTCGCCGGGGGGTCCCGGAGGGGAGTCCCGGGACAGTAGTCGTTTTGTTCCAGACTGCATGCAGTCGATGCCAGCACTGCGACTACGGCCAGGGCCGGGAACAGCGTGCGTAACAGGGTTTGTTTTCTCATGGTTCTTCGGGTTTAGGTTCTTTTTCCGTTAATAAGATGCGCTGGGAGAGAGGTTTTGTTGCATGGGTGCGGTATTTTGCAGGTCGGTACCGTGAATGTTGGACGGGAATGGCGGTTTTAGCAGGCAGCCGCTGTTTTTTATCGGAATCTTTCCCTGCGGGATGTTTTTTGATTTTTTCGTTATCTTTAACGGGTGTAACCATTGTGGTACAGTCGGTGTGTCGGGCGGCATCCGACGGTACGGTTTGCCTATGGCGGCTTTTCTTGATATTGCAAAAAAGTTTTCCGGGCCTCGTGCGGGACGGTTTCCGCAGCATGCCTCTGGGGCGTACGTTGTGGTTCGTGGTACTGCTCAAACTCTTCATCATGTTCGCTGTCCTGCGGGCTTTTTTCCCGAACTTCCTCAATTCCAATTTCGATACGGAGCGGGGAGAAATCCGTTTATGTAGGCAACGAACTCGTGGAAAGAGGTAGATAACCGGGGGACGGTCCGGTCGTCCCCGTATATATAGTAACCGTTAATCTGTTTCACAGATGGAATTCTTGACTGCTTCATTAGTAGGATGGTCGCGGGCGCAGTTCGCCATGACGGCCATGTACCACTGGGTTTTCGTCCCGCTGACGCTCGGACTGGGCATTATCATGGCGGTGATGGAGACTCTTTACGTACGGACGGGCAAGGAGGAGTGGAAGTCGGCGGCCAGATTCTGGATGCGGCTGTTCGGCATCAATTTCGCGTTCGGTATCGCAACCGGCCTCGTGCTCGAATTTCAGTTCGGAACCAACTGGTCCAATTACAGCCTGGTTCGTGGGGGATATCTTCGGGGCGCCTCTCGCCATAGAGGCCATACTCGCCTTCTTCATGGAGGCTACTTTCATCTCGCTCATGTTTTCGGATGGAAGAAGCTGAGCCGGGGGCTCACCTTGCTTCCACGTGGCTCACGGTAGCCGGAGCCACCATTTCGGCGTTATGGATACTGGTGGCCAACGCTTGGATGCAGTATCCGGTCGGGATGGAGTTCAATCCCGATACCGTCCGCAACGAAATGCACGACTTCTGGTCGATACTGCTTTCGCCCGTCGCTGTTAACAAGTTCTGCCACACGGTGCTGTCGGGCTGGGTGCTCGGGGCCCTCTTCGTGACGGGCATCAGCGCGTGGTTCCTGCTCCGTCGGAGGAATACCGATTTCGCCGTCAGGAGCATGAAGGTTGGGACGGTGTTCGGGGTAGTCGCTTCGCTGCTTGTCATCGCAACGGGACACATGTCGGCTTATAACGTAGCTCATCACCAGCCCATGAAATTGGCGGCCATGGAGGCTCACTACGAGGGATACGAAGGGGTCGAGCTGATAGGCGTGGGCATCATCAACCCGCAGAAGAAATCGTGGGACGACGGCGTGCAGCCCGTGGTGGGGCGTATCGCCTTCCCCAAGATGCTCTCCTTCCTCGGTTTCTCGGATTTCAACGCTTTCGTGCCCGGTATCCGGGATATCATCGAAGGGGGGTACGAACTGCCGGACGGGGAGACGGCTCTTTCCTTCGAGGAGAAACGGGCCCGCGGCAGGCTCGCCATACAGGCCCTGGCCGATTACCGCACGGCGGTCGAGGCCGGCGACGATGAGGCGGCGGCCCTTTACAAGGAGGAGCTGCGCCGCAACTACGCCTACTTCGGTTACGGCTACCTCGAAACTCCCGAAGACCTCATTCCGCCGGTCGGGCTGACTTTCTATTCGTTCCGCATCATGGTCATCCTCGGCATGTGGTTCATCCTGCTCTTCCTGGTGGCCGGATTCTTCGTATGGAAACGGGACGTCGCCCGGCAGCGCTGGCTGTTGTGGGTGGCGTTGCTCACCATTCCGCTGGGTTATCTGGCGGGCGAATTCGGTTGGGTAGTGGCCGAGGTCGGGCGGCAGCCGTGGGCCATTCAGGATATCCTGCCCGTACAGGCGGCCATATCGAGCATATCGGCCGAGTCGGTACGGCTTACTTTCTTCATCTTCCTCGTCCTCTTTACGGCGCTCTTCGTGGCCGAGGTGCGCATTATGCTGCGCCAGATAAAGAGGGGACCCGTGGAGGAGATAGCCGCGGGTACTACGGATATTGACAAACAGGAAAAATAGACGGTCATGATAACATACGCTTTTTTACAACATTACTGGTGGTTCCTCATATCGCTGCTCGGCGGACTGCTCGCGTTCCTGCTCTTCGTGCAGGGCGGCCAGTCCATGCTCTTCTCGCTTCCGGGGAACGACGGCCAGAAGAAAGTCATGCTCTCGGTACTGGGCCGCAAGTGGGAATATACCTTCACCACGCTCGTCACCTTCGGCGGCGCTCTGTTCGCCTCCTTTCCGCTCTTTTATTCCACGAGTTTCGGCGGCGCGTACTGGCTCTGGATGCTCATCCTCCTGTCGTTCGTGCTGCAGGCGGTTTCATACGAGTTCCGTTCCCGGCCCGGCAACGTGTTCGGGACGAAGACGTACGACATCTTCCTTTTCATCAACGGCCTGCTCGGTACGCTGCTTGTCGGCGTCGTGATAGGGACGTTCTTTACGGGGTCCGACTTTACGGTGGCCAGAGACAACATCACGACGGTCGGAGCTCCGGTGATAAGCCGTTGGGAAACGCATGGCACGGGCTGGAGTCCATCGCGAATCTCCGCAACCTCTGCCTCGGTGCGGCGGTGCTCTTCCTTGCACGGACGCTCGCCCTGCTGCTCTTCATCAACCGGGCCGGCGACGAGGAGCTGCGGGCACGGTGCCGGCGCGGCCTGTGGTACAATGCCCTGCCTTTCGTCGTCTTCTTCCTCGTGTTCGTGATATGGACTTTCCTCGGCAGCGGGTATGCGGTGAATTCCGCGACGGGCGAGGTGTTCATGCAGGAGCATAAATATTTCCTGAACATGGTGGAGATGCCTGCCGTCGGCATCGCATTCGTGCTGGGCGTAGCGGGCGTGCTGTACGGCATCGTCGTTTCGCTCGCCTGCGCAGATGTCCGTCACGGGATATGGGCTGCGGGCATCGGGACGGTCGTGACCGTCACCTGTCTGCGGCTGTGCGCGGGTTACAACGGGACGGCCTTCTATCCCTCTTCTGCCGACCTGCAGAGTTCGCTGACCATCTTCAATGCCTCGTCGAGTTTCTTTACCCTGAAGGTGATGTCGGTGGTGTCGCTGCTCATCCCCTTCGTGCTCGCTTACATCGTGTACGCATGGCGTTCGCTCGAAAAGAGGCGTGCGACGCTGGAGGATGCCGAGAACGACGGGCATCCGTGATGCCTTGCGGCGGTATTGCCGTTATGTATATGAAAGGGGGCGCCCGTCGGGCCCCCCTTTCCTGTCCGTTCCGTTGCTGTGCGGTCCGTGATTGGGAAGGCGGATGAGGGGATGTTTTTTTGTACCGGTGCGTTTTTTTTCGTACCGCTGCCCCGTCTCGGCGGCATATTTGCAGGGATAAAGTCGGGGACTGCGGTGCGGTCTCCGGGACAAGACAGATATTAACCAAATATTTTACTGTATTATGAAACGGAAATTGGTAGCCGTGTTGGTGATTGCCGCTGCGGCGGCAGCCTGGCCGCAGGGTGCGGAGGCCTGTACGGGCATTACATTGAAGGCCAAGGACGGTGCGTACGTTGTGGCACGCACGATAGAGTGGGGTGGCAGTAACCTGAACAGCCGCTATGTGGTCGTACCCAGAGGGTATTCCCAGCATTCCTATACGCCGCAGGGTACGGACGGTATGGAATTTACCGCACGTTACGGCTATGTGGGTATGGCGGTCGAGCAGGAGGAGTTCGTGGCCGAAGGACTGAACGAAGCGGGACTCTCCGCAGGGTTGTTCTATTTTCCCGGTTACGGGCGTTATGAGGCGTTCGATGCCTCGAAGAAATCCTCCAGCATCGCCGATTTGCAGCTCGTGCCGTGGATATTGGGCAGTTGTGCGACCGTAGAGGAGGTAAAGGCCGCAGTGGGAAAGGTGCATGTGGTCGCTGTTTATCCCGACGCTTCGACCGTACACTGGCGCTTTGCGGACGCTTCGGGCCGCCAACTGGTGCTGGAGATAATCGACGGCGAACCGATATTCTATGAAAACGAACTCGGCGTACTGACCAACTCCCGGATTTGAGTGGCAATTACCAACCTGAACAACTATGTCAATCTCTATCCCGGTGCCGCTCCTTCCCAGATGCTCGGCGCTCTTCGGCTGAGTCCCTTCGGGGCAGGCAGCGGTTTCCTTGGTATTCCCGGCGACATCACGCCCCCGTCGCGCTTCGTCCGGGCGGCTTTCTACCAGACCTCCGCACCGGAGCAGGCTACTGCTGCGGACGCTGTGACGCAGTGTTTCCATATTCTGAACAATTTCGATATCCCGATAGGCATTGAGACCGATCGGGGCGGCAAACCGACGGATATTCCGAGCGCGACGCAGTGGACGGCGGTCACCGACGTGAAGAACCGGGTGATTTATTACCGGACGATGTACGACAGCAACATCCGGGCGTTCGACCTTCGTTCGATAGATTTCGCTGCGATATCCTACCGTTCCGAACCGCTCGACAAGACGGCGGAACAGCCCGTGCAGTTCATCCGGGTGCGTTAACGGCTTGCGAAGAGATATATGACAGGAGAGGGGAAACGATTTCGACCGTTTCCCCCTCTCCTGTCTTTCGTGCGTGCCGGTTATCGGCCGTTGGGAATCTCGCACTCCATGCCGCCGGCTGCGGCCATCGTCGCCAGGCGGTGCACCACTTTGGTGCGGCAGACGAGCGCTGCACGGTAGGCATGCCAGTTGGCAATCGGCTGGCGTGCGACGCCGGAGTCGATAGCGGCTTGGGCCACTGCACAGGTTACCTCGGTGATAAGCCTCGGGTCGAGGGCCTTCGGGATGAGGTATTCGCGGCCGAAGTCGATGTGTTCCTTGTTGTAGGCGGTCAGCACCATGTCCGGTACCGGTTGTTTGGCGAGTTCGGCCAGTGCGTGTACGGCGGCTACCTTCATCTCTTCGTTGATCTTGCTTGCGCGCACGTCGAGCGCGCCGCGGAAGATGAACGGGAAGCCGGAGACGTTGTTCACCTGATTGGGATAGTCGGAACGGCCGGTGGCGAAGATGATGTCGCCGCGCGACTCCATGGCGTTCTCGTAGGATATTTCGGGATTCGGATTGGCGAGTGCGAAGACAATTGGATTCGCGGCCATGGAACGTACCATGTCGGGTGTGAGTACGTCGGCGACCGAGAGTCCGAGAAATACGTCGGCTCCTTTCAGCGCCTCTTCGAGCGTGCGGATGTCGCGGTCGGCCGCGAACCGGGCCTTCATGCCGTCCAGGCCCGGCCGGTCGCGCCTTATCACCCCTTTGCTGTCGCACATGACGAGGTTGTCGGGCTTTACGCCGAGTGTGATGTACATCCTGGAGCAGGAGACGGCGGCGGCTCCTGCACCGTTCACCACGACCCGAACGTCGCCTATCTTCTTTCCGGCCACCTCCAGCGCATTGAGCAGGGCTGCGGCGGAGATAATAGCCGTGCCGTGCTGGTCGTCGTGCATCACGGGGATGTCGAGTTCGCTGCGCAGCCGCTCTTCGATGACGAAACACTCCGGGGCTTTGATATCCTCCAGGTTGATGCCGCCGAAGGTGGGAGAGATGTTCTTGACCGTCCGGATGAATTCGTCCGCGTCGTGCGTATCCACCTCGATGTCGAAAACGTCTATGTCGGCGAATGTTTTGAAAAGCAGTCCTTTTCCTTCCATGACGGGTTTGCCGGCCAGCGCTCCGATGTCGCCCAGACCGAGTACTGCCGTTCCGTTGGAGATGACGGCCACCAGATTGGTCTTCGAGGTATATTTGTATGCGTCCTCGGGGTTCTTCTCTATTTCGAGGCACGGATAGGCTACGCCGGGGGAGTAGGCCAGCGACAGGTCGCGCTGCGACCCGAACGGTTTGATGGGGATGACTTCGAGTTTGCCGGGCCGGCCCTCGGAATGGTATTTTCAGGGCAGCCTCTTTCAGTTTTGTATGCTCTTTCTTCATGGTCGTTTCCTTTCTCCGGTCTTCCGCAGTGTGCGGAAACCGGCGCAAATCTACCAATTATTCTCCGGATTTTCATATAGCGTTCCGTACTCCCCTTTCCGTGCGGTACCTTCCGCCTGTCCGTACGGTTTTCCGGTTCGCAGGTATGGCCGCTGCGGAATGCTCCGTACATCCTGTACTCCTCCCGTCAGGGGGCCGGCGCCTTTTCCGGGCATTTTTCCCGCTTCTCCGCAGGAGAAAGAGGCGTGGCGTCGATAGCGTCGGACGGGGACGGTGTCCGAAAATTCCGAAGCATATATGGAAAACACTCAATCGTAATTATGAATTGTGAGTGATGTCGGCGAACCGACTGTCGGCAGGGACAAGGATGTTGCAGGGGTGTTTTGCGGGGAGCATGCTGCGAAGCGGTGCCGTCCATGCGGGGCTCGGCCCGAAAGAAGAGGACGATGTTTTAACGGCTTGACCGTATGCCGTAACCGGATGGGAGGGACGGCAAACTCGGCCGACCGCTTCGGAATGTCTTTCCGAACGGCCCCTGTACTGTGCAGCGCTTGGTACGATACCGGTCCGTACGGTAAAACCACCCTATTTGCAGCTCTCCCGCATTCGCTATTAAACGTTGGATAAAACGTTGGATAAAACGTTGATTTTCACATGCAAAGATAAACATGGAAAACTATTTATACATAGAAAAAGACTAACATTTTTTCAACCAAAAACATAAGGGGCCTGTTTGCCCTCTCTATTCAAGTTTATAGAGAGCTTTTTTCGACATACCTTTTTTATCCAACGTTTAAATCGTGATATTTTTCGTTTAATGTCTTGTTAATGAGCGATTTATATTTCGATTAAGCGATGGAGCGTTCGGTTGTACCCGTAATTGCCGGACAGGAGGGCGGCAGGGAGGCGGGTGGGCGGACGGTTCTGAACTGATAAAAAATGGATGTATGAGAAAATTTGTCTTGTTGCTTCTTCTCGGAACGATGCTGGGGGCGGGGAGCGCGGTCGCACAGAAGGTGGCGGTAAAGACGAATATTCCCTATTGGGCAACGACCACTCCCAATTTGGGATTCGAATTCGGGCTGGGTGCGCGGACGACGCTCGATATAAGCGGCGGATACAATTTCTGGACGCTTAACCGGGAGGCTAACCGTAAGATTAAGCATTTCGTGGTGATGCCGGAGGTCCGTTGGTGGCTTTGCGAACGTTTCAACGGGCATTTCTTCGGTCTGCATGCCGGTTACACCGAATATAACATCAGCAACGTGCGTATCCCGTTCCGGCCGGCCTCGTCGAAAGACCACCGTTACCAGGGGTGGGGGACAGGCGTGGGCATCTCCTACGGATATTCATGGATTATAGGCCGCCGGTGGAACCTGGAGGCGACGGTGGGTGTGGGATATGTCTATACCGACTACGACAAATACGACTGCGTGACCTGCGGAACCTTTCGCGGTACCAATACCAAACACTACTTCGGCCCGACGAAGATAGGCATTTCGTTCGTCTACATAATTAAATAATAATACGATAAAGCGATGAAATACAGATACTGCACACTTCTGCTGATGTTGGCGTGCTGCTCTGCGGCGGCGCATGCCCAAAAGAGCGGAAAGGAGATTACCTATCTTCCTGCCGTCGAAATCCGCGACGGGGCGGTCGAGAAAGAGGCCCGCGAGGTACGCCTGACGATGACGGTGGACCTGAGCGAAATGCGGCTCCGAACGCAGCACACGATGGCGCTGGACACCCGTGCTCGTGTCGCGCGACGGCAGCCGGGAGGCCGCCTTTCCGCCGATTGTGGTGGACGGTAAGGCGCGAAACAATGTGTATCTGCGTGCCCGGCGCCTCGAAAGCGTGGAGCCTGCCGCCCTATCACGACGGTGAAGCGCAGGTAATCATCCGGCGCCGCAACGGCAGGGAGCAGATTTACGATTACGCCGCCTCGTTGCCCTACCAGCGCTGGATGCTCGAAGGGCGTATCGAAATGCGCGAACAGGTGTACGGCTGCGTGAATTGCGGCGAAGGCGAGGCGGAAGCGCTGCTGATGCCCCGCGTGCTGCCGGAGTTCATACCGGAGTATCGTCTCGATTCCATCGCCCCGGAACCGGAACCGGTGAAGGTGCGTGCCGAGACCCGTACCGCACGCCTTCAGTTCCGTCAAGACAGTTACCGGATAAGACCCGACTACAAGAACAACCGGGCCGACGCTGGATACCGTATCCAACTCCATCCGTCTGGTGAGGGAGAACGACGACGTGAAGATAACGGGCATCTTCATCACCGGTTATGCCTCGCCCGAAGGCAGCGAGGCGCATAACCTCACCCTGTCGGAGAACCGAGCCAAAGCGTTGGCCGATTACATCCGCCGTCACGATGCGATAGAGGCCGACATGCTCCATGTCGCGTGGATGGGCGAGGACTGGGAAGGGCTCGTGCGCGCGAGCTCGGCAACTATCCGGAACTGCTCGGACGCGACCGGATTCTGGAACTTATCGAACGGTATCCCGACAACCGCGATTACTGCGACCTCCAGTTCCAGAGACTTCAGCCTGCGGAGATATACCAGCGGCTGCTGAACGAGGTCTACCCGGCCCTGCGCCGCAACGAATACCGTATCGAATACAATGTCCGCAACTTCAATATCGAGGAGGCCCGCCGGATGGTGCGCGAACGGCCCGACCTGCTGAGCCTTACCGAAATGTACAAGGTGGCCGCCTCCTACGGAAAGGGTACCCCCGGATACGAGGAGGTGATGGCCGCTGCCGCCCGCTGTTTCCCCTATGAACCGGCGGTGCTGAACGACCGGGCATTGGATGCCATGGCGGCGGGACACTATGCCGAAGCCGTGGAACTGCTCGAAGGAGTGGCTTCCGCCGATGAACCCGTGCTGCTCAACACGCTCGGTGTCGCATACGCCGGTGCCGGCGAACCGTACAAGGCCGAAAGCGCTTTCCTGCGCGCCTCGGAAGCGGGTTGCAGGGATGCGGCCCATAACCTGCAGCAGGTGCGCGGTGTGATAGACCAACTTTGATTCTCCCGATACACGGACTGAAAATTCATTTTAATTAACCTTTAAAACAAAAAAAGAGTATGAAACTTGGAAACATTGTGCTGGCAGGTGCAGCCCTGACCGTGGCGTTGGCTTCCTGCAGCCAGAAAGAGGAAGGCGTCGCAGTATCCGGCAATCCGAAAGCGGTGACCGTATCGTTCGCCAATGTCACCCGTTCGGCCGGCGACAAGGTGGATAAAGACAAGACCGCCCTGTACGAGGATTTTTACGTACTGTTTACCGACGATGCCGGTAAAATCTACAAGGGAAAGAGTGCGGACCTTACCACGGATGCACCCATCTATTTCGCCAATGCGGCCGCAGCGGGCGATATGACTTTCCACCTGCTCGACAACAGCGTGAAAAAGGTGTATGTAATCGCCAACCCGACCGATGAAATTAAGACCGCAGCCGATGCGGCGACCGGTATCAATGAAATCGAAAGCGTTGTCGTGGCTGCCGCAGCACAGCAGAGCGTCAATCCCAACGACAATGCCGACCTTGTGCTCTACGGCGTATGCGAATCGCTGGTAGATGCGGGTACCGCCGATGACAAGGGCCATGAGGATTATTATACGGCAACCGTGAACATCAAGCCGCTGGTAGCACGTATCCAGATAGGTGCCTTCACCTGCGACTTCACCGATACGGAAGGCATCACGGCCTACGACATCGAGCAGGTGGCTCTGAACAACTACTATACGACCTGCACCCTCGGCGGTACGCCGGGCGGCCTGAACAATACGCCCATCACCGGTAACGTGTTCGATTTCTTCGCCGATGCCGACAGGCCTGCGTGGAGTCACGATGAGGCGACCATCCATCTGGACAACAGCGACGTGGAAGGTGGCAGCAACACGCATGCGTTGGCCGATGACGCGAATTTCTGTTACGACATCTTCCCCCGGTGTGACGCCTCAGGCTCCTCGTACAGGCAACGATACGACCGATGCGGGCAGTCCGTTCCCTACTATCTGGCAACGGAAGGATTCAGCGGTCTGAGCGACAATACCTTCAAGGCAGGTTACATCTATAATGTGAACTTCTCGTTCAAGTGGAACGACCCGCTGACTCGGAGAAGTGCGTTACCGTGAATGTGACCGTCGAGCCGTGGACGGTGGAGGCGATTACGCCTGAGTTCTAATTCATCCGATTTATCACGGAAGCGGGAACGTTCCGCCTCCCGCTTCCGTTTTTTCCATTACGTAAACATACAAGGACTTATATGAAATTGGGGAATACTGTTTTCTGCCTGTTGCTGCTCGGAGGGCTCTCCACCTCCTGCATACGCGAGGACTTGAGCGACTGCTTCAGCACCAATACGCTGCTGCTGAGCTATAAGGGCGATGGAGAGACCGAGATTTTCGGCGACAAGATTTGTCGGGTCGAAATGTATGTTTTCGATGCGGAGAACCGTTGCGTTGCCAACGGCGTGCTTCCCCCGAACGAAGTGGAGGCACGGGCGGCGAAACTGCCGCAGCTGAAGCCCGGAGACTACCGTATCGTCTGTCTGGGCAATACCCACCATACCCAGGTGGGCAACGTCGCTTCGTGCGATTTCAGCCGGATTACCTTTGCCGACGGCGGCTATTTCGCCGGGGAGACCGTTTCCGGCAACGATTCGCTCTATTATGCGACCACGCCCTTTACGGTGGAACCTTTCACCGGCAGGGAGGACGACAACAAGACACGGCTCGTCGAGTTCGCCAGGCTCGCACTACGACGTATCGGTCGAGGTAGCCGGTATTCCCGATGCAGGAATGAATGCTGCGGCCGCTTCGATGCCGACACTTGAGATTTGCGGTGTATCGCCCTGCACCGACTTTGAGAACCGCGCTTGCGGAGAGGCGACGGATTATCTGCTCGAAACCGAATACGACGGCGGCAGCAATCTGCTGACCGCACGCACCAATATAATGCGCCATACGGACCATTCGCAGGTGGGCGTCTGTCTGCGTTCCCCCGACGGCAGGACGCTGCTGGCGGAGGTCAATCTGGCCGAGTTCCTGGCCGAAAACCCGGTCATCGACTGCTCCCGCAACGAAGTGCTTATCCCCATACGCATGGAATTCGTATCGGGGAAGGTGGTCGACCGTTCCGGAATGGTACATAGAGGATGTGAAACCCGAATTTTAAGGAACGATAATTATGCGAAGAATAGGATTTATCTTGTTTGTTTCCCTGTTGGCCGGTGCCTGCTGCGCCGCCCTGGCCGGATGTGCGAAGGGCGAGGGGCCGGTGTCCGGCGAGGAAATCAACGTGGCGGTACAGGTGAACGTGGATGCCCGTGCGGTGGAGAGTACGGACGGTACGCCGACTGCCGCGGAGGCGGAGCTGCACTCGCCCGCGTCTACGCCTTCATCGGCGACGAGCTGGTCGGATACTATTTCAATGACGCGGAGGTAGCCGATTCGTTCCTTATGGAGATGGCCGTGCGTTCGCTCTCGATGCAGACCGTCGACTTCTATGTGATTGCCAACGAGGCCGCCATGGTGAAGCCCGGTTCGTCGGAAAACCTGACGGAGGATACCCCCAGGAGTGTGCTCGATTCCTATACCTTTACCGCGCTCGATACGGCGAACGGTCTCCCGATGTTTTACCGGGACCGGGTGGAGATAGATGTGGCGACCGATGCCGACGATAACCCGCAGACCCTGCCCGGACATGCAGGGCATACGCTGCTGAAGCAGGAGCTCGATTTCCCGCTGCGGCGCCCCGTCGCCAAACTCGGTGTCTTTTGCGGCCAAGGGAGGCCGGCGAATCCGCCGCTCTGACCGTCACGGGACTGACCTTGCTGAAGGAGGGTACCCGGATGTACAACTACCTGATGCCGCAGAACGAAACCGTACTCGGGAGCATCGGGACCATGTCGGAGGATATCCTCCTTTCGGCGGCGAACGGCGAGGTGACGGCGGCGCCTGCGGAGGGCATTTCCGATGCCGAACGCAAGAATCCGGAGAACTATACCCCGTGCTGGCCGTTCCCTTCTATCCTTTCGAGAATCCGTTCGGAAGCGGCGACTGGAGCCTGCCCGACGCCGAGGGCCGGGGCAACGTGCTTCGGATAGACTATACGTTCGGCGGAGAGGTACGTTCGGGGGACGGTTTATCTGCCGCCGATGCTCCGGAACCACTACTATGCGGTGTGCTGCCTGATGCGGAACGACGGAAAGATTGCCGTGGAGTATCTCGTGGCCGACTGGGACGACGCACCCGCATGGGACGATATGGAGTTCGCTTATCCGACCTATGACAATCCGCTCATGCCCTTGTCGGGCAGCGTGGCGGATATGAAGAATCCGACGGTCTATTGTTCCCTCAACGATACCAATCCGGAGGCCGGCGACTTCTCCGTGAGGTTCCGCATGACGGCGCCGGCCCAGCAGGAGTGGAAAGCCACCCTGATGGATGCTTCGCCGGCCGATTTCGAGGTCAGGGGTTTATCAGGGCGGCGAGGAGGTAACGAATCCTACGGCCTCGGAGGAGTGGTACACGATTACCGTACGGGCACTGAATCCCGATATGGTGGGGCAGACGGTGCGGCTCGGCATCGCCATCACGCCGACCTGGCTGGCTCCGGGCGAGACCACCCTGTTGCTGATAAACGGACTGACGGACGCCATTGCGTGGCCCGACAGCGGCAATATGCCGGAGTATATTGAGATAGAGCAGATTCCCAATCCGAACGATTAACCGAATGAAACGATGAAGACAGTATTGTATCGTATTGCCTGCTGTGCGGCTGCCGTTATGCTGGCGGCCTGTAGCAAAACGGGTGACCTTCTTCCCGGCTGCGGGTCGGGCGACAACATCGTTCTCGATGTGTCGTCGGCGGGGCCGTCAGCCGTGGAGGCGTCGGGCGCCGAAGTCGCCGTCAGCCATATCGACGTGCTCATCTTCGCCGGCGACGAGGCCTTCGCGTAGTCCATGAACGCGTGATATGTCGGGAGGCGGCTGCCGCCGGCGGAAAGATAATCCTTTTCGGCAAAGCGCAGCAGTTTTGCCGAAAATGTCGGATATTGGGTATATGAAGCGTTTGACACGACAAGCGATCTAAAGAATCAAGAGGCCTTCGATGCAGGCAGAATGAAACCAAACGACAGGCGAGAAAATGCTGGAACTGGATCAAGAGAAAATGACATTGAAACACAGGAAGAACTGTCGGATTATTCGAGCGTGAGGGCTATCAGGTAACACAGGCGACGGTTTCCGGGACATCCGGGAACTAAAGCTCACCAAGGTTGCAATGAGCAACGCAGGCAGAAATATCGCTGCGCTTGGTGAGACGGACGAAAATCTGTCGCAGAAATATGCGCGTGTCTCCACGACGGATTTGTATCCATGGATATGGCGCAGAATATTCTAATAAGACCGTTTTTGCATGGCGATGGCGGTGGCGGCTGCGTTAGATGCCATGCATATGCACGAGATCGTGGGCCGCATTGCGGGGGATGACACCATCATGCGCGATCCGCAGTGTGGGATGATACCGTTGCGGGTGATGAAACCGCTTGAAAAGCTTGTGGAAGACTAGACGGGATTCTTTTGGG
>VOFD01002316.1_pt1 | contig 14484 bp, 11 predicted proteins | sample 5384101 | NCBI WGS metagenome assembly VOFD01 (sample SAMN12384723, study PRJNA508395) | human gut metagenome | isolation source: healthy gut C | host: Homo sapiens
TGTTCGGGCGAGGTGTAGAAGATTTCGGAGCGGTACTGGTCGCCGATGTCGGGCCCTTGGCGGTCGATCTGCGTAGGGTCGTGGATCTCGAAGAAGAGGCGTGCGAGCGTTTCGTAGGAGACCTTCGACGTATCGAAGGTCACGCGCACCGCTTCGGCGTGTCCCGTGGTATGGCTGCACACCTCCTCGTAGGTAGGGCGGTCGGTGCGGCCGCCGGTGTAACCCGCTTCGACCGAGAGGACGCCGGGCTGTTGTTCCAGCAGGTATTCCACGCCCCAGAAACAACCGCCGGCGAAGATCGCCGTTTCGGTCGTGGCGGCCGCCTCGGAGGAGGTTCGGTCGGACGGCTCCGCGGCCGGCACGAAGTCGAGCGAGAGGGAGTTGACGCAGTGGCGCGTATTCTTGTCGGTAAAGCGTTCACCCGTGAAGACATGCCCCAGATGCGCCCCGCAGCGGGCGCAGGTGATCTCGGTGCGGCGGCCGTCGGCGTCGGGCGTGCGGTGTACCGCACCTGCGATCTCGTCGTCGAAGGCGGGCCAGCCGCACCCCGCATCGAACTTGTCCTCCGAACGGTAGAGCGGCGCGCCGCACTGGCGGCAGCGGTAGAGGCCGCGCTCGCTGTGCTTGTAGTATTTTCCCGTGAAGGGAGCCTCGGTTCCCTTGTCGACGATGATCCGGCGTTCGTCGGGTGTGAGCGGTTTCATGGTTTGTGCATTTACCGTGAGGAGAATTCCCATGAGGGCGATTCCCCCTGCGATGATTCGTTTCATAACGCTCTGTCGGATGTGCAACAATCGCGCCGTGCGCGCCCTACAACAGCGATATTGCGCCTTGCACGGCGTAGAGGACAGCCACGTAGCGCAGCGCCTTGCCCGCGAACATGGCCAGCGTGGTGATCCACACGTTGCTGCGCATGAGTCCCAGCAGGATGGCGATCGCTTCGCCGACGTAGGGCAAGAAGGCGAAAAAGGCGCTCCATGCCCCCTTTCCTGCGAGGAAGCGTCCGGCACGGTCGAGTTGTTTTTCGCCGATGCCGAGGTAGCGGCCGAACCATTCGCGTTTGCCCAGATGACCGATCCAGTAGCAGGTCATGCCGCCTGCGGTGTTGCCCGTGGCGGCTGCCAGCAGGCAGAGTGCGGGGTCGAGTCCCAAGCGGACGAGTACGACCATCACCGCTTCCGAACTGAACGGGACGATGCTCCCCGCCACGAAGGCCGAGAGGAAAAGTCCCCAATAGCCCCAGTCGATGCAGAGCTGCGTGGCCGTGTCCAGAAATCCTTCCATGTCATTCGTCGCTTTGTTGCGGCAGGTCGTCGAGCAGTGCCGTCAGCGAGTCGTAGAGCGGCACGCCGTAGCGCCGGCAGGTGATGCGCACGTTGTCGTAGCGGTAGTAGTCGGGGCTGCACGCCACGAACAGCTTGCCCGAACGGGCGTAAAGTCCCATTTCGAGCAGCGAGATCGGCGAGCGGCTGTCGCCCAGCAGATTCATTACGATGAGGTCGGCCGCTTCGAGGTGCGCCAGCTCCCACGCGACCTGATACTCCATTTCGGCCGGCGAGGCATGGAACTCCCGACGGCGGGGGTTGAAGAAGAGCCAGCGGCCGCCGATGCTGTCGCGGAAGCGGGCGACGAGAGCCGCCTGCCAGTCGGAGCTGCGTCCCATGTCGATCGTGCCGGCGAGGAAGACCTTGCGGTACTGCGTCGAGTCGACCGTGTGCGACCGCCAGCGGGGCTGGTATTCGGCCACGTCGTCGGCCGGCGTTTCGGCGGCTCGTATGCCGGTCGGCCGGGAACCGCCGCCGCAGCCGGCGAGCAGTCCGGCCAGCAGGAGGACGAGGAGGGTTGCAGGGCGGTTCATCGGAGCGTGTCGTCGAGCGGCCACGGCCGCAGTTCGTAGAGTTGGTTGCGCAGGCGCGGCGTGAAGCCCGCTTCGCGGATCGCCTGCTGGATGCCTTCGGCGTCGAAGCGGTTGTCGGCGCCGGCCGACGAGACGACGTGCTCCTCGATCATGATCGACCCCATGTCGTTGGCGCCGCTGTGGAGCGCCGCCTGCGCCGTCTGGCGGCCGACGGTGAGCCACGACGCCTGTATGTTGGGGATGTTGTTCAGGATCAGCCGGCTGGCGGCGATGATGCGGATGTATTCCAGCGGCGAGAAATCGGTCGATATCCCTTCGGCTTCGAGCCGCGTGCCCGTCGAGCGGAAGATCCACGGGATGAAGGCCAGAAAGCCGGGCTTCCCTTCGGGGCAGCGCGCTTGCAGATCGCGGATCGCGAGCAGGTGGTCGACGCGCTGGCGCGGCTGCTCGACGTGGCCGTACATCATCGTGGCCGACGTGGCCAGCCCCAGCGTATGGGCTTCGTGCATCACCGCGAGCCACGACGCCACCGAGGGCTTGGCGGGCGAGATCGCGCGCCGCACGTCGGGGTCGAGGATTTCGGCTCCGGCGCCCGGCAGCGAATCCAGTCCGGCGGCCATGAGCCGGCGCAGCGTTTCGAGCGTCGTCAGACCGCTGATGCGGGCGATGTGGGCCACTTCGGGCGCACCGAGCGCATGAAGCCGGATCCGGGGGAACATCCGTTTCAGGTCGCGGAACAACTCTTCGTAGAAGTCGATGCCGAGCTGCGGATGCAGCCCGCCCTGCAACAACAGCTGGTCGCCGCCCAGCGCAAGCGTTTGTGCGATCTTTTCGCGGTACTCCTCGCGCGAGGTGACGAAGGCGCGCTGCGTATCGTGGGGCTTGCAGTGGAAATTGCAGAACTTGCAGCCCGAGATGCAGACGTTGGTGATATTGACGTTGCGGTCGATCTGCCACGTCACGACCGTCGGGTCGGCGACCGTCGCACGCCGTACGGCGTCGGCCGCTGCGGCCAGCTCCTGCACGGGCGTGCATTCGTAGAGCGCATAGGCTTCGTCGCGCGTGAGCGGCTCGCGCCGCACGGCCTTGTCGAGTATGCGGTCGGTCGTCATGTCAGCGGCGGCGTTTTACCTGCGGGCTCCGGCGGCCTCGCTGCGGGGTGTCGGTGCGGGGTGCGTCGGGCAGCACCATGTCGAAGTCGAGCTGGCGTTTTTGCAGATCGGCGCGCTTGACGCGGATGCGCACGGCATCGCCCAGCGTGAAGCGCCGGCCCGTCGAGCGGCCCGTCACGGTGTATTCGGCCGGATCGAAGTCGTAGAAATCGTCGTGCATGTCGCGCATGGCCACCAGCCCTTCGATGTGGTTCTCGTCGATCTCGACGAAGATGCCCCACTCGGTGATGCCCGATATGTGGCCGGCGAACTCCTCGCCCAGGCGTGCCTGCATGAACTCCACCATCTTGTATTTGATCGAGGCGCGTTCGGCCTCGGCGGCGATCACTTCGCGTTCCGAGGCGTGCTCGCACAGCGCTTCGAATGTCGCCTTGTCGGTCGTCTTGCCGCCTTCGAGGTAGCGTGCCAGCAGGCGGTGCACCATCATGTCGGGATAGCGGCGGATCGGCGAAGTGAAGTGGGTGTAGTAGGGGAAGGCCAGTCCGTAGTGGCCGATGTTGTTGGTGGTGTAGTAGGCTTTGGCCATCGAACGTACGGCCAGCGTCGTGACGACGTTCTCTTCGGGGCGGCCCTTGACCTTCTGGAAGAGCTTGTTCATCTCCTTGGCGACGGGACGGCCCTCGAGGCCTTGAAGACGTGCCCGAAGCGCAGGATGAACTGCCGGAAGCTCTGCAACTTGTCGACGTTCGGTTCGTCGTGGACGCGGTAGACCATCGTGCGGCCCGACTTGCGTCCTCTGACCTTGCCGCAGAACTCGGCAACGCGGCGGTTGGCCAGCAGCATGAACTCCTCGATCATCTGGTTGGCCTCCTTCTGTTCCTTGAAATAGACGCCCAGCGGCCGGCCCTTCTCGTCGAGCCGGAATTTGGCCTCGGCGCGGTCGAAGCTGATCGCGCCGTTGCGGAACCGCTCGCGGCGCATGGCCTGCGCCAGCCGGTTGAGCGTAAGTATCTCTTCGGCGTAGTCGCCCCGGCCGGTCTCGATCACCTGCTGCGCCTCCTCGTAGGCGAAGCGGCGGTCGGAGTAGATCACCGTGCGGCCGAACCATTCGTCGAGGATTTCGAGGTTCTCATTGAGGGTGAAGACCGCCGAGAAACAGAGGCTCGCCTCGTGCGGGCGCAGCGAGCAGAGCTCGTTCGACAGCCGCTCGGGGAGCATCGGCACGGTGCGGTCTACCAGGTAGACCGACGTGCCGCGTTCCACGGCTTCGTCGTCGATCACCGAATGCGGCCGCACGTAGTGCGTCACGTCGGCGATATGCACGCCCACCTCCCACACGCCGTCGCGGACTTTGCGGACCGACAGCGCGTCGTCGAAGTCCTTGGCGTCGGCCGGATCGACGGTGAAGGTCACCGTCTGCCGGAAGTCGCGCCGCTCGGCGTAGTCTTTGCGGGTGATGCGCCCGTCGATGGCTTCGGCTGCCGCCTCGACCTCCGGCTCGAAGCGGTAGGGGAGGTCGTATTCGGCCAGAATGGCGTGCATCTCGGTGTCGTTCTCGCCCGCCTTACCCAGAATGTCGACCAGTTCGCCCACGGGGCTTTTCGAGCCGGGCGCCCATTCGGCGATGCGTACGACGACCTTATCGCCGTTTTTCACGTTCGGGCAGTCGCGCTTGTGGAGGTAGACGTCGACGGGCATCTTGCGCGAGTCGATACGCACGAAGACATTGTGTTCGTTGACTTCGGCCGTGCCGACGTAGCGTTTGCGGCTGCGTTCGACGATCGCGGTGATCTCGCCTTCGGGGGCGTTGGAACCCCGTGCCTTGCGCGTGAGCACCAGTTGCACGCGGTCGCCGTCGAGAGCGTTCAGCGAGTTGCGCGAGTGGATGTAGACCTGCTGCTCCATGCCTTCGACATGCACGAACATCGAGCCGGTATTCAGCATCTCGACCGTGCCTTCGAGTCGGGGCCGCTGGGCGGGGCTCAGGCGGTATTTGTCGCGCGGGCAGCTCTCGATGACGCCCGTTGCGAGCAGTTGTTCGACGATCTGCATCGTCTCGCGGCGGCCCTCCTTGCTTGCGCCGCCCGATGCCGAAGCGAGGTGGCGCAGCGAGAATTTGTTGTCGGGCAGCTGCCGGAACAGTTCCAAGATCAGCGCGGCGCGTTCGTCGCCGTTATGGGTTTGTTTTTTCGTTCTTGTCATTTTTCATTCAACAGTTTGAGGGCCAGCGCCTGCATGAAGGCTATGCCCGTGGTGATGGCCTTCTCGTCGGGCGAGAAGGTCGATGTATGCGGTTTCCCCGACGCCGCGCCGACGCCCAGCCGGTAGAACAGCGACGGATAGCGGTGGTGTAGAACCCGAAGTCCTCGGCCGTCGTGCGCAGCGGCAGGTCGACGGCCTGCCACCGCTCGGCGGCCAGGCTGCGGGCGAGCGAGGCGAGGGCGGGGTCGTTGACCACGCAGGGATAGCCCCGCCCGATGTCGACGGCCGTCCGTGTGCCGTACCGGCGGTCGGTGGAGGCGGCGATGTTGCGAATGCGCTGGTGGATGATTTCGCGCTCACGCTCGTCGAACGTGCGCAGCGTCCCTTCGAGCCGGACGTCGTCGGGGACGACGTTCGTCGCGCCGTCGGCCTCGATGCGGCCGATCGAGAGGACGCGCTCCGGCAGGTTGAGGGCGATGAGTCCGCCGACGAGTTCGGCGGCGGCGGCTACGGGGTCGCGCAATTGATTGCGCAGTGCGGCGTGGCCCCCTGTGCCGTGTACGGTGAAGCGCAGTTCGTCGCTCGAAGCCATGTATTTGCCCGCGCGGAATCCGAAGGTGCCCACTTCGAGCGACGGTTCGACGTGCTCGCCTACCACGGCCCGCACGTCGTATCCGTCGAAAGGCTTTTCGGCCAGCACCAGCGACGCTCCTCCGGGGTTGCACTCCTCGCCCGGCTGGAACAGCCCGAGAAGCGTCCCCTCGAAATCGCGCGAACGATTGAGCTCCTGCAAGACACCCATCAGCACGGCCGTGTGGACGTCGTGGCCGCAGGCGTGCATCACCCCGTCGTTGAGCGAGCGCCACGCCACGTCGGCCTGTTCGCGTGATCGGCAGCGCGTCGATGTCGGCGCGCAGGACGACCGCACGACGAAGATCGCCGCGGCCTTCGATGCGTGCCAGGACGCCCGTGCGGGCGACGGTGCGGTGGGCGATGCCCAGCCCGTCGAGCGTGCGGGCGATGAGGTCGTGCGTCCCGGTCTCGCGGAACGAGAGTTCGGGACGGCGGTGCAGCGCACGGCGGAAAGCGATGATGTCGAGCTCGTCGGCCATGGTCAGAATACCTCCTTGATGATTTGGCGCACGTTCTCGGCGCGGCCCATGGTGTAGAAGTGGATCACCGGTACGCCGGCGGCTTTCAGCCGGCGGCACTGGTCGACGGCCCACTCCACGCCGATGCGGCGGATCGCTTCGGGGCGGTCGGCGTGCGCCCGGACTTCGCTGTGCAGTGCTTCGGGCAGTTCGATGGCGAAGGTTTCGGGGAGCAGCGTGAGCTGCCGCAGCGTCGAGAGGGGTTTCACGCCCGGGATGACCGGCACGTCGATCCCCGCTTCGCGGCAGCGGCCGATGAAGGCCAGGATGCGGTCGGCGTCGTAGCAGATCTGCGTCATGACGTAGTCGGCGCCGGCGTCGACCTTGGCTTTGAGGTGGCGCAGGTCGCTTTCGGCGTCGAGGGCGTCGACGTGTTTTTCGGGATAGCCCGCCACGCCGATCGAGAATTTCGAGTGGTGGCACTCCTCCACTTCGCCGTCGACGAACTCGCCGCGGTTCATCGCCGCGATCTGCCGCACGAGGTCGATGGCGTGGGAGTGCCCCTGCGGATGGGGCATGAAATGGCGTTCGTTGGGGCCGCAGTCGCCGCGCAGCGCCAGCACGTTGTGCAGCCCGAGGAAGTCCATGTCGATGAGCGCGTCCTCGATGTCGTAGTTCGACAGCCCGCCGCAGATCAGGTGCGGCACCACCTCGATGCCGAAGCGGTCGCGGATCGCGGCCGAGATGCCCACCGTGCCGGGACGCCGCCGCATCCGGTGCCACTCGATGTGGCCGTCGGGGGTAAGCGTCTCCTTGATGCTCTCGCGGTGGAAGGTGACGTTGATGAAGGCGGGGTCGAATTCGCGCAGGGCTTCGATCGTGGTGAAGACGCTGCGGGTGCCGTCGCCTTTGAGCGGCGGCAGCAATTCGAACGAGAAGCGGGTCGTCTCCCGTGCGGAGGTTTCGCGGATGATATCCAGTACGTTCATGTTCAGACGTTGTTCGGAATGATTTTTTCAACGGTTTCGACTGCCAGTCCGCGCCGTTCGGCGTAGTCGCGCAGCTGTTCGGCGTCGATCTGTCCGACGGAGAAATAGCGGGCATCGGAGAAGAACAACCCGCAGAGCGCTTCGCCGGGCGAGATCATCCAGTTCTCCGTCAGCCGCATGCGGGTCGTCTGTTCGACGGCGAGCAGATCGAAGATCTCGCGTTTGAGCGAGTGGTCGGGCGAGGCGGGGTAGCCGAAGGCCATGCGCCGGCCGCGGTATTCGCCCGCGATGACCTGCTGCGGCGTCGGCGCCTCTGCGGTTTCGTAGCCCCACATCTGCCGCCGCACGAAGCTGTGCACCACTTCGGCGAAGGCTTCGGTGAGGCGGTCGGCGAGCAGCTTGGCCATGATGGCCGAGTAGTCGTCGCCCTCGGAGCGGAACTTGTCGCAAAGCTCTTGCAGGCCGATTCCGGCCGTGAGGGCGAAGGCGCCGATGTAGTCGGTCGCGCCGTCGCGCCGGTCGGCGATGAAGTCGGACAGGCAGAGGTTTTCGGCGCCGCGCGTCTGGTTGCGAAGCATGGGCAGCGTATGGCGGCGTCCCTTCGCATCGGTGAGGAGGATGTCGTCCCCGCGGCTGACGGCGGGGTAGATTCCCACGACGCCTTGCAGCGTGAGGAGCCGTTCGTCGGCGATGCGGTGCAGCAACGCCTGTGCGTCGTCGAAGAGTTTGCGGGCTTCGTCGCCCCGTTCGGGGTGGTCGAAGAGGTCGGGGCAGCGTCCTTTGAGCCCCCATGCGGGGAAGAAGAAGTTCCAGTCGATGAAGGGTTCGACGTCGGCGATGTCGAAGTCGGGGAAGACGAGCCGTCCCGTGTGGGCTGCGGGCGCGATCTGCGATACGGGACGCGGGCGGCGGTTGCGGCGGGCATCGGCGACGGGGATCAGATCACGCAGCCGTTCGCGGCGCAGGTAGTCGTCGCGCAGCCGTTGCTGGCGGGCCTGCACCTCGGCGACATAGGTTTCGCAATCGGGACCCAGCAGGGCCGCGAGGATGCGGTTGTTCTCGCTCGCATCGCGCGAGTGGATGACCGGTGCCGCCGTGCAGGGGGCGATCTTCACGGCCGTGTGGAGGTCGGAGGTGGTGGCTCCGCCGATGATGAAGGGGATGTGCAGCGAGCGGCGTTCGGCCTCCTCGACCACGTGGATCATTTCGTCGAGCGACGGGGTGATCAGGCCGCTCAGGCAGATCGCGTCGGCGCCCCATGCGGCCGCTTCGTCGACGATGCGCTGCGATTCGACCATGACGCCCAGGTCGCGGATCTCGTAGCCGTTGCAGGCCATGACCACCGCGACGATGTTTTTGCCGATGTCGTGGACGTCGCCCTTGACCGTGGCCACGATCACCTTGCCCGCCGACTTTCGGCCGGCGGCGTTCTGTTCGATATAGGGGGTGAGCACCCCGACGGCGCGTTTCATCACGCGCGCCGACTTGACGACCTGCGGCAGGAACATCTTGCCCTGGCCGAAGAGTTCGCCTACGCGCGCCATCGCACGCATCAGCAGCCGGTCGATCACCTGCATCGGGTCGCCCAGTTCGCGGTAGGCTTCGAGCGTGTCGGTCTCGATGTGGTCGGTCACTCCTCTGAGCAGAGCGTATTCGATGCGTTCCGGCAGCGGCCGGGTGCGCCACGCCTCCTCGTGTGCGGCTCCTTCGGCCGCGGTGTCGGTGCGGAGGTGCTGTGCGTAGTCGATGAGCCGCTCGGCAGCGTCGGCACGGCGGCAGAGGACCACGTCCTCGACCCGCGCGAGCAGTTCGGGTTCGATCTCGCTGTAAACCTGCAACAGCTGGGGATTGACGATGCCCATGTCCATTCCGCGCTGCGATGGCGTGGTAGAGGAAGACCGAGTGCATCGCCTCGCGCACGGCGTTGTTGCCGCGGAAGGCGAACGAGAGGTTCGACACCCCGCCCGACACCTTGGCGTGGGGCAGATGTTCCTTGATCCAGCGCGTAGCTTCGATGAAGTCGAGCGCATAGCGGTCGTGCGCCTCGATGCCCGTGGCGACGGCCAGTACGTTGGGGTCGAAAACGATGTCTTCGGGCGGGAATCTCGCATCGGTGAGCAGCTTGTAGGCGCGTCCGGCCACCTCGATCTTGCGTTCGTAGGTGTCGGCCTGCCCCCGTTCGTCGAAGAGCATCACCACGGCCGCCGCGCCGTAGCGGCGGATGGCAGCGGCACGTTCCAAAAAGGTGCCTTCGCCCTCTTTGAGCGAGATCGAGTTGACGACGCTCTTGCCCTGCACGACTTGCAGACCGGCTTCGAGCACCTCCCATTTCGACGAGTCGATCATCACCGGCACGCGGGCGATCTCGGGCTCCGAGGCCATGAGGTTCAGAAAGTGGCGCATGGCCTGCGGCCCGTCGATCAGGCCGTCGTCCATGCAGACGTCGACGAGCTGCGCTCCGGCGTCGACCTGTGCGCGGGCCACGGTGAGCGCTTCGTCGTAGTCGCCTTCGCGGATGAGACGGGCGAACTTCGCCGAGCCGGCCACGTTGGTGCGCTCGCCGATGTTGACGAAGTTGGCCTCGGGGACGATGCGCAGCGGTTCGAGACCGCTCAGGACCGTGATATGGCGCGGTGCGGGGAGACGCCGCGGCGCGTAGTCGCCCGCGATCTTCGCAAGTTCGAAGATATGTTCGGGGGTGGTGCCGCAACAGCCGCCGATGATGTCGACCAGCCCGCGCCGCATGTACTCGGCGCAGTCGGCGGCGAACATCGCCGGCGTCTCGTCGTAGCCGCCCATGATGTTCGGAAGGCCGGCGTTGGGGTGCGTCGAGATGCGCGTCTCGGCCACGGCGGCCAGCCGTTCCAGATAGGGGAGCAGCTGCTTGGCACCGTAGGCGCAGTTGAGCCCGACCGAAAGCGGCCGTGCATGGGCTACCGAAGCGTAGAAGGCCTCGACGGTCTGTCCCGAAAGGGTGCGTCCCGATGCGTCGGAGAGCGTGCCGGAGATCATCACCGGCGTGCGGATGCCGCGTGTGCGGCACTCGTCGTCGACGGCGGCCAGCGCAGCCTTGGCGTTGAGCGTGTCGAAGACCGTTTCGATAAGCAGCAGGTCGGCGCCCCCGTCCAGCAATCCCCGCACCTGCTCGCGGTAGGCGGCGCACATCTCGGCGAACGTGATGTCGCGCGCGGCGGGATCGTTGACGTCCGCCGACATCGAGAGCGTGCGGTTGGTGGGGCCGATCGAGCCGGCGACGAAGCGCGGTTTGAGCGGGTTGCGTGCGGTGAAGGCGTCGGCTGCTGCGCGGGCCGCGCCGGCTGCTGCGCGGGCGATTTCGTAGGCGCAGCCCTCCAGACCGTAGTCGGCCAGCGAGACGGCGTTGGCATTGAACGAATCGGTTTCGATGATGTCGGCGCCTGCGGCGAGGTATTTTTCGTGGATTTCGCGCACCACGTCGGGGCAGGTCAGCGCCAGCAGGTCGTTGCAGCCGCGCAGCTGCCGTTCCCAGTCGCGGAACCGTTCGCCGCGGTAGGCCGCTTCGTCCAGCCCGTAGCCTTGCACCATCGTGCCGAAGCCGCCGTCGAGCAGCAGGATGCGTTCGTCGAGTATCTCTTCGATCGGTTTTCTCATTTTTTGACGATTTCGATTTCAAACAACCGGCTCCAATTCTTTCCCGTGACGAAAATGCGCCGCGTGGCTGCGTCGTAGGCGATGCCGTTGAGTACGTCGGTCACGGGGGTGATCTCCTCTTCGGGCAGCAGTCCCGCGAGGTCCACGACCCCTTCGACCGTCCCCGTAGCGGGATCGATGATGACGATCTGGTCGGTGGTGTAGACGTTGGCCCAGATCTTTCCTTCGATCCATTCCAGTTCGTTGAGGAACTGCACGGGGCGGCCGGCGGCCGTGACCGTGATCTTGCGTCCGCGCCGGAACGTAGCGGGATCGACCTCCCAGATGTGCTCCGAACCGTCGCTCAGATAGAGCGTCTCTCCGTCGGTGGCGAGCCCCCAGCCTTCGCCGGCATAGCGTACGTCGCGCAGTTTCTTGAACGTCTGCGCATCGTAGATGTGGGCCGTGTTGTTCTGCCACGTGAGCTGATAGATACGGTCTTTTACGCGGGCGATTCCCTCGCCGAATTCGCTCTGAGGCAGGCGGACGAGTACGTCGGCGCGACCTGTCGGGAGGTCGAGCCGCTGAATCGCGGAGGCGCCGCTGGCCGGTGCCTTCCCCACAGGAAGCCGTCGTCGAAATAGAGCCCCTGCGTGTAGCTCGTCGTCAGGTGCGGATAGCTCGCCTTGACGACGTAGGTATACTGCATGGGTTCGACGGGAGCCTGTGCGGCCGTTGTCGACGGTGCCGGACGCCGCCCGGCGCAGCCTGCGGCCAGAGCCAGCAAAAGAATCGGTAAACTCGGTTTCACGTTTCTAATATGTATATAATTTTACAAAAATACGAATTAAAAACGAAAATGAAAAATTGCAGGTCGTCCTTCGTCTTTTTCCGCAGTAGCAGGCGGGGTATTCGGAGCGGATTGAGAGGTGTTTAGGGGTTGGATAACCGGCTGGAATTTAAGCGCTGGCATTCGACTTGTGTTATCCGATTAAAACTATGCATTTTGCTGAACAACACGGAACTCCATTTAAAATCGATAATCAATATTGCAAATGATGAAAAAAGCAGTAACTTTGCGATCGAAGAAATCTCTTACTAACGTAGAGTTGCACGTATTTACGACCTGCAAGGGCAGGTATAGTTTTCGGTAGACCAATATTGTTATCTTGTAAATGGTTGATTTATAAAGATATATTTATTTTTGGTCTAAGTGGGGATTTTGCCTAAATTGAACGCTCATCTGAAAATCGTGGCGGAGAGAGATGGAAATATACAGTGGTTTGTCCTTAATTATATCCCTTCGATAGTTGCAAGACATGAAACTGCCGAGGCCGTGGTCGGACGATTCAATAAGGTCAACGATGAGGAATTGGAACTTTTCGCTCCGACTTTTGTGAAGATGGTCGAAACCGGAGGCAAATTGAAACGTATCGAAACACCTTTGATGTTTCATTATGTTTTCGTGCGGGGAAGTTTGGGATGTGTCAAAAATCTTTGTTCTCAGACGAATGGCTTCTCGTTCGTGCTGAGCCATTTGGACTCGCCCCGTTATCTTTCTGTTACCGATCAGTCGATGGAGGCTTTCAAGACAGTTGCCCGTTATTACGCAAATCAGATTCCGTGTTTTTCGACGGAGGAGATCGATCTCGAAGAGGGTGATTATGTCGAAGTGGTACAAGGAGCTTTTTCGGGGTTGAAAGGAAGATATATCTCCAAAAACGCGGACGCAGCGGCAATTTGCTTATCGCAGTGACGCAAGATCTGGCCGCAACGGTGTATGCCGTTAAAGCAGATTATCTGAGAGTTCTCGAATTTGCCAAAAACAGCAAACGGGCCTATGATCAGGTCGAGGCTTTTATACCTCGTCTTTTTGCGGCGATGAGAGTTTACCGCAGCGGAGGGAAACTCGACGCCGGCCTGATCGCTCCGCTGGTCGTCTTTTGCCGAAGATTCGATTCCGTAAAATTCGATAACGCCAAGTTTGAGGCGAAACTTCAGCTGCTTTTGATGACGGCATGCAAGATTCTGGGCGATGCGGATGGTTTCCGGAAAGCGCAGGCGAGTTTTTCAAAACTCGCAGTGAATCTAACCAATCGATGGACGAAAGCATTGGCGGCCCTTTGCCTCTCGGTCATGTCGTGCGACGCCGAGGGCATTGCACACGGGCGGGAATTTCTTCCAGAGAGTAGCGGCGGCGAGTCGAAGGCGCAGGCAGAACTTCGTGCCGAATACGAATACTACCTTGCCGACAGGTCTTGACGACTTATATATTCTTTTGCCTTAAAAGACGGTATTATTACCGTTTCTGATAGCGGGTGTCGACTTACGATGTTAGTCGGTATAATTAATTATATCATAAAAATAATATAAGAGAATATGTCCATGTTTAAAGACAAAGTCCTGCTGATTACAGGAGGTACGGGTTCGTTCGGCAATGCCGTGCTGAAACGTTTTCTTGATTCGGATGTCAAAGAGATCCGGATTTTTTCGCGTGACGAGAAGAAGCAGGACGAGATGCGCCACCGTCTCAATAATTCCAAGTTGAATTTTATCATCGGCGATGTCCGGGATTTCGAAAGCATAGACTCTGCGATGGCAGGTGTCGATTATGTATTCTCGGCCGCGGCGCTCAAACAGGTGCCTTCTTGCGAGTTTTATCCGATCCAGGCCGTACGAACGAATATTTTGGGTTCTGAAAATGTGTTGGAAGCGGCAGTTCGCAATAGCGTAAAACGTGTAGTTGTCCCTATCTACCGATAAGGCGGCTTATCCGATCAATACGATGGGTATGACCAAAGCGTTGATGGAGAAACTGGCGATTTCCAAGGCGCGTGATCCTCGGGCGAAAGAGGCTGGAACAGTTATCTGTGCGACGCGCTACGGTAACGTGATGTGTTCGCGAGGATCGATTATTCCTCTGTTTATCGACCAGATCAACGCCGGTCTGCCGATGACTGTCACCGTGCCTGAAATGACGCGTTTCATGATGTCGCTGGACGAGGCTGTCGATTTGGTGCTGTTTGCATTCGAACACGCCGAGCCCGGAGACTTGTTCGTTCAGAAAGCACCCGCAGCGACTATCGAAGTTTTGGCACAGGCTATTAAGGAGATATTCGGAGTCGACAACCCGATCAAAATAATCGGAGCGCGCCACGGAGAAAAGATGTATGAAACGCTTTGTACGTCTGAGGAGATGGGTAAAGCCGAAGATCTCGGCAATTTCTACAGAATTCCGGCCGATCTCCGCGATTTGAACTATTCGCAGTATGTCGACGAATTCGGACATCGGGTCGACTGTAAGCAGTATAATTCAGACAATACGCATCGCCTCGATGTCGAGCAGATGAAAGAAATGCTCCTGAAACTCGATTATGTACGCGAAGAACTCGCTAAATTCAAGGCAAAGGCATGATACCATTGGTCAAACCGTATATGCCTCCGCGCGAGGTGTTGATGCCGGCGTTGGAGCAGATTCTGTATAGCGGATATATCGCTACGGGACAGGCTGTCGATGATTTCGAGATGGAGTTCCGTCGATTTATCGGCAATCCGAATATGCTTTCGCTGCATTCCGGAACGGATGCGCTTCATCTGGCCTTTATTCGACGGCCGAGCCTACC
>VOFD01002228.1_pt1 | contig 14477 bp, 22 predicted proteins | sample 5384101 | NCBI WGS metagenome assembly VOFD01 (sample SAMN12384723, study PRJNA508395) | human gut metagenome | isolation source: healthy gut C | host: Homo sapiens
TCTTAGGTAGGTTGAAAACTTTGTTCAATCCGGGCTTACGAATGTCAAGGCCTACTATCACGACTTTTTTTCCCTAACAAAGAAAGGCTGATAGCCAGATTGGCGGATATAAAAGATTTTCCTTCACCACTAACTGTAGAAGTTACCAAAATTACATTCTTACCATTTTCAAGCATAAACTGAAGATTGGTACGGACATTACGGAAGGTTTCGCTCATCAAATTGTTCTGATTCTCAAATACGGCAATAGCTCCCATCTTTTCATCTGCCAATGGAATATCACCAACAACAGGGAGCGAAGTCAATTTTTTCAACATCAGCACGACCTTCTATCTTAAATTTGGTCAGACCGATCAAATAAATAACACCTACCGGAATACCTATTCCAAATACCAAAGCCGCCAAATAAATCGTCATCCGTTTCGGGGAAATCGGGTACTGTCCGCCTGTGCCTCGTCAATAATCTTGGCATTATTGGCTATGGCAGCCAAGACAATGGCATTCTCCTCACGTTTCTGAAGCAGCATTAGATACAGTCCCGATTTGATTTCCTGCTGGCGGGCAATGCTTACAAACTGACGTTCCTGAGTCGGGGCGTCACTGATACGACGGGAATAACGACTCGCTTCACGATCCAAATCAGCTTTCGTTATTTCAAGTCCTTTCAACGTGGCATCCAGAGTGGTCTGTATATTACTGCGCATAGCACGAATACTGGTATTAAGGTTGACAATCGCCGGGTTACTTTCCGTTGAGGTACGTAACAGGCGTTTACGTTCGGCCACCATCTCATTATACCGGTCAATCGCCCCCGCTACCCCGGCATCCTGCAAACCGACATTCGCAGGCAGCACTTCGTATTCACTACCCTGCAAATATTTTTTCAAATCCATTACAAGATTAATCTGTGTCTGATTTTCCACCCGCTTTCTTTTCATATTCGGCATTACCAGTTAAGGCAATCTGAGCCTCACTTGTTAAATCAGTGATACCCGCACTACGCTTGAAATTCTCCAGATCGCGTTCCGTGCTACCCAATTCTTTTGAGATGATATCAATACGCTCATCAATGAACTCGCCCGTTCTCTGGGCTACCTCATTCTTGTCATTGTTAGCATTGATATTATACATCTCAAGCAGTTTGTCTATATAGTCCTTGCCACGCTGGGTATTAGAATTCTTAAGTGAAACGGTCACGACGGAAGTCGCCTTCGAGGTAGGGGTTATCAACAGGGAACCGGCATAACCTTTCGCTACAGCAAAAGGCCTGTTAATATAAGCCGTAATATGACGTTCTGTTGTTACACTTTCCGGACGAAGTGATGACAAAGTATCATTGTTCGCAAAAAAAGCAACCGTACCTTCATCGGTAGGAAATACGGCAGGCAATTTCTCAAGATGTTTCCGGTACTCCTTTTTTTCCCACCTTGACCTGCACATCCATTGCACCGGCAGGTTGCAGAAGCATATCTATCTCCATTGTCTGCGGAAGCCTGTCCGCTTCCTGAGGGGTCAGACTGACCAAAACCGGAGAAGTACGATACAATTCCTTGTTTGGAAACTTATCTTCGTCCATATAGGTCACAAACAAGCCTAAAGAACTGACTACCTCCCTTGCCAATGTTCTGGATTTTAGCACTTCAATTTCATTCTCTATATTACTTGATGAAGAGACAAAACCGTTTAGCCCCATCTTTTCCAGTTCGGAAGACATATTCGCACCGCCACCCTTCTTTTTTCATCCTTAATCAGAACAGTGGCAGAAATATTATATACAGGTGTTGTCAGACGTAGATATCCCCATGCTAAAAGCAACACAAACTATTACCGAAACTACGAACCATGGCCAATGAATCAGATAGCGGAAAAGGATTTCCTGAATATTGATCTGTTCTTCGGATTGTACCCCCGTTTTTTCTTTTCTTTCCTCAACCATACGATGTTATTATCTGAAGATTGTTACTAATAAACTTGCCAATGAAATTAAAATAGAAGTAGCCGAAAACCATATACTTGTACTATTACTGATATCCGAATTGCGAGCCTTTGCCTTATTCGGAGTCACATAAACAATATCATTCTGCTGCAACCAATAGTAAGGAGAAAGAAGAGTTTCAGCCTTATTAAGATCCAGTGTTATGATTTGTTGTTTACCATTGGCATCTTCACGAATCAACTTTACATTGTCACGGATTCCATAAATGGTCATATCACCTGCCATGGCCAAAGCTTCCAATAAATTCACTTTCTCATTGCTGATAGTAAATGTACCGGGACTAGCGACTTCTCCTAATACGGAGATTTTGTAATTGACCATGCGTGCAGTAACAATCGGAGTTTCTTTTATGTAGGGGTTTCAACTTTTCCACTATCATTTGCTCTACCTCCTTTTTGGTCAGTCCCCCGACTTTCAATGTCCCCAATACAGGAAAATTGATATTCCCTCGTTATCCACCAGATAAGTCTGTTGGGAGGATTGGGAAGCGCCCTGTGAATTTCCGGCAGTCAAACCAGCAGAACCAGTCATTCCGAGGTTGAAAGGAGCCGCCAATTCAGGGTTCGTACATGATACCATGATAGTAAGTTGATCCTCAGGCATTATTCTAGCATCATACAGGGTTTCCTGTTGGGTAACCTGTCCCACAATTTCAGAATCCTGCAGGTAGGGAACTTTCTTGTATGACTGGCAGGAAGCAAGCAAAAAGAGTGCAAACAAGCAGGGAAGTATCCCACCGACTTTTTTTTTTCTGTATACTTGTAGCAATGCAAAATGAATTGTTCATAATATATTCTAGTTTATTATTCTTTATCCAACACCTCAAACCTCGGAGAATTCTTCGATTTGAACTCGGGCACCACCTTCTTCATCAACCGGACGGTATCCATGATCTTGACGGCACGGGACAACCTCTCGAACTCAGAATAAGTGTCAAGGATATCGGAATATTCATACCGGCGAACCTTAGCTATCATTATCTTCTTATTTTCGGTAGGAATCGTATTCTCCTTATCGCTCAGGACTTCTTCATAAAGCTTCTCACCCGGACGCAAGCCCGTAAACTTGATCTCAATATCTTCACCAGGACGATAGCCAGCCAATTCAATCATACGGGTGGCCAGATCGACGATCTTGACTGCCTTGCCCATCTCAAAGACAAAAATCTCATTGCCTTCCCCATAGTGGCAGCCTCCATTACCAGACGACAAGCCTCGGGAATAGTCATAAAGAAACGGATGATATCAGGGTGAGTCACTGTGACAGGACCTCCATTCTCTATCTGTTCCTTGAAACGGGGAATGACGGAACCGTTACTGCCCAATACATTTCCGAAACGCGTTGTGATGAATTTGGTACGCCCTTGCACTTTCCCCTCACGGATGGCACAACCCAGACTCTGCACGTAGATCTCGGCAAGGCGCTTGGAGCAGCCCATCACATTCGTTGGGTTAACAGCCTTGTCAGTAGAAACCATTATCATCTTCTCCGCACCGTATTCAACGGCCATGTCCGCAACCTGGCGGGAGCCGGTGACATTCACCAAAACCGCCTCACAGGGGTTTTCCTCCATCAAAGGAACATGCTTGTAGGCGGCGGCGTGGAAGACCACCTGGGGATGGTAATTTTCGAATACCATACGCACGCGCTCTTTAACACGGACGTCACCGATGACAGGAATGAAATCTATATCGGGATAATTCTTCTCGAATTCAAGACGCACATTATGCAAAGGGGTCTCAGCGGAATCAAACATGACAAGTTTACGGATGCCCAGACCGACAAGCTGGCGGCAAAGTTCGCTGCCTATGCTGCCTGCTGCACCGGTCACCAAAACGACTTTACCACGGAATTCCGCAGCCACCTGGCGAAGGTTGATATTGATTTCCGCACGGCCCAAAAGGTCCTCGATCTTGATGGGACGGACCCACTGGTGGAAGTTACCGTCAGAATCGGCCTCACTGATCGTCGGGGCTATCAGGGTCTTGAGATCATTGCTCTTGCAGTATTCCAAAAGACGGTTTTCCTCAAGACGGGTATCCTCATAACGGGAAAACAAAATACCTTTAATGCCACGCTTACGGATGATGTAATCCACATCGGAATCGTTTTCAAAATAATAAATGGGAAGATCGGCCAAACGGCGGCGGCTGTTGTTCCTGCCATAAACATAAAAGCCTGCCACCTTGTAATGGGAACTGTCCCTGAGACGAAGCTTCAGCGCCACACTCTCCTCGTCGGTGCCATAGATAAGGATACGGGTGTTCTTCTTGTTCACCCAGTCCAGCAATAGATCGTACGTGATGATGAGTGAAACACGAAAGACTGTCAGCGCAACCAGGGTCAGAAGACCGTCGAGAAGAAGGCAGGAAAAACGGTATTTATCGAACGCGGACGTTTCGGGGATAACCCAGAAAGAAACGGCAAGCAGGCAGACAGACTTGAACAATACGGCACACATGACACGCCAGAGCTCACGGGCCTGGGAAAAACGGATCGTGTTACGATACGTGTGGAACAACAAAGAGCCGACAACACTACCCAGCAAAGAAACGAGAACAAACTGACAAAAACCCAGTCACTCACAGGTATATGTGCCATATAATGAATGACAGCATAAGCGATCAATGAACATACTACTGATATTGTCGTGTCAATACCCAAAATAATCCAATAGCTCAAATAGTTCTTACGAGCGTATTGAGCTATCCCCCTTAATGTCTTTTTCCATTATAGTATAAACGATAAATTGTGTATCAGAGATACAAAGAAATATAATCAGATACTAAAATCAAGATTTCACCGATTCTACATAACCGATAGGCATATCCACACATGCACAGCCTAACAGATTCAGTCGCACGGCAATCTTAGTCTTACCATCTACATTGACCAGTTCACCCACCAGTCCGGTCAGAGGTCCCTTGATGACACGTACTTTTCACCACGCGCCAAAGGGGAGCTGTTCATGCAAACAGCTTCTTCGGAATAATCAAGCATAAAACGGAAACGAGCCATCTGCTCATCGGGGAATCACTGCCGGTGTGCTCTCACCCCGCATCACCATGTAGCGACTAACTGTAGAAAAACTAAGGACTTCCATACGCTCTTTCGGATCAACATGGACAAATACCATCATAGGAAGAAGAACGGCCTCTACTTTTTTACGCCGGTCGCTCCATTGATGAATCTCCTGTTGGACAGGAACAAAATTTTCAATCCCCATTTTGTCCAAACGCTCGGCAACTTTCTTCTCATGATGCATACGCACCATAGCTACATACCAGCGTTTAGAGTGTGCTACGCCTTCCCCTGTCCCATTACTAGGCCCAGCATTTACTGATTTTTGGCTTGTTAAAATCATGTTTTTTTACCCCATATACATCCGTTACTTTTTAGGTAACGGATAAAATGCATCAGAACATACTCTATAACGAAAACGGAAAGAATACAAGTATAAGGAGGGCCAACCGGAAATTTGCTTGATGTTCAGCAGAAAATGAATTTAAAATCGGACAATAAAAGTATAGGGCATGAAAATGAGTTCTTTTCATGCTCCGGGATTTTCTTATACTAAAATTTAAATAAAACGAAAAAAAAATGTAGAATTGCTTGTTTGCTATTTATGTTTTTGGCTATCTTTGCAACAAATTTTACATCCGTTACCTAAAAAGTAATGGATATAGTTTATCACTGATTAACAGTTGATTATCTTTAATTATCCTTTCACATTACAATTTCTGATGTAAGATAAATTTCCTTTATTCACTTCTGTCCTTTCTTCCAGTCCGAAGCCTTTCAAATAAGTCTGTGTGGTTTTTATGGATTTATGTCCCAACGCCTCGCTAATCATTTCGATGGACACTCCCCGATACTTTGGCAATAGTAGCCCACGAATGGCGTAATGTATAAGAGGTGACCGGAGATTTCAGATGCAACGCCCTCGCCAGCTCCTTCAGGCTGTTGTTAAACCAGCGAAGGGCAGACTGATATTCCCGGTAAGCCTTTTCATCCTTCCGTGACTTATCACCACAAAGAATATCAGCAAATAATCCGGACAACCGGGTTGGGACTTCCGAACGCTCCGAAGTCGGTCGATCTTCACCATAGCACTATCCAACACTTCTACACTCATCGGCGTTTTCGTCTTGATACGATTATAGCGAAGTATATTATTTTCAAGAGCCGATTTTTCCAAATGTGCCAGATCGGCAAACGACATTCCACAAAGTTGGAACAGCAGGGAAGCAATGTCCTGAATGCGACGCAAACGTTCCGATCGGGGATCGTCAAACAAAAGCCTATGCAGTTCAGCAGCAGTCAAAGCCCTTCTGACAAACATCGATTCCCCGTATAAGCCTCATGAAACAACCGCGGCACAAAAAGGGGCATTACCCGCTTCCACCCCACGATTGTAAATGCTACGAAGCATACGCATATACGTAGAAATCGTATTAAGCTTCAATCCATTCTCGAGCGGCACGCTACGCCAGCGAAATCGCTCCGGTGCCTATTGTCAATGCAGGCGACGGAGCCAACCAGCATCCTTCTCAAACCATGCTCGACCTCTATTCCATTTATAAGACCCAAGGGACATTGGAAAACCTGAACATCTATCTGGTGGGTGATTTGAAATACGGACGTACGGTACACTCGCTTTTGATGGCAATGCGCCATTTCAACCCCACCTTCCATTTCATTGCTCCCAATGAACTGAAAATGCCGGAAGAATACAAGCTGTATTGCAAGGCGCATCAAATCCGTTACGAAGAGCATACCGATTTCAACGAAGAGACAATTGCCAACGCGGATATTTTGTATATGACGCGTGTGCAACGTGAGCGCTTTACCGACCTGATGGAATATGAACGGGTAAAGGATGTATATATCTTGCGTAACAAAATGCTGGAACATACCCGTCCGAACTTGCGTATCCTGCACCCCCTGCCCCGTGTGAACGAAATTGCTTATGACGTGGACAGTAATCCGAAAGCTTATTATTTCCAACAGGCACAAAACGGGCTGTATGCACGCGAGGCTATCTTGTGTGACGTGTTGGGCATTACCCTGGATGAAGTAAAAGCGGATACCGAACGATTAATGAACTTTTAAATCTTACACCTATATGAGCAATAAGAAAGAATTACAGGTAGCCGCTTTGGAAAACGGTACCGTTATCGACCATATACCTTCAGATAAGTTGTTTACCGTAGTGTCCTTGCTCGATTTGCAACACATGGATAGCAACATTACCATCGGGAACAATTTTGAGAGCAAGAAACTGGGGAAGAAAGGCATCATCAAAATTGCCGGCAGGTTCTTTTCCGATGAGGAAATAAGCCGTCTTTCGGTCGTTGCCCCAAACATGAAACTGAACATCATCCGCAACTATGAGGTGGTGGAAAAGAAAGAAGCCGTTATGCCCGATGAACTGAAAGGCATCGTGCGGTGCAACAACCCCAAATGCATCACCAACAACGAACCGATGCAGACATGGTTCCACTTGGCAGACAAGGAACACGGCATATTGAAATGCCATTATTGCGAAAAAGAGCAACAAGTGGACAACATTAAACTAATCTGATAAGACAATGAAGCAAGACTGGAAACCAGGCACAATGATTTATCCCCTTCCGGCTGTACTCGTGAGTTGCGGGAGCACGGAAGAGGAATACAATATCCTGACGGTAGCATGGGTAGGGACAATTTGCACGAACCCGCCTATGTGCTATATCTCAGTCCGTCCGGAACGCCATTCCTATCCGATATTGAAAAAGAACATGGAATTTGTCATCAACCTTACGACAAAAGACATGGCATACGCAACGGACTGGTGCGGCGTACGTTCGGGAAAAGATTACAACAAGTTTAAAGAAATGCATCTGACTCCGGGAAAAGCATCGATGGTAAAGGCGCCGGTTATTGAAGAATCCCCCCTTTGCATCGAATGCCGGGTGAAAGAAATCATTTCCCTTGGCTCACACGATATGTTTATTGCAGATGTGGTAAACGTAAAGGCTGATGATAAATACTTAGATTCAGAGACCGGGAAATTCGATATGGAAAAGGCGAACCTGCTGGTCTATGAGCATGGAGGATATTATGAAACGGGAAAGAAAATAGGTAAGTTCGGCTGGTCGGTCGAAAAGAAAAAATAATCCTTGCACCATGAGAACGAATGTCTTGATACTGTTATGCATTTTGTGGATCGTCGGATTCTCCGGAAAAGCCCGGGCCGCTTCGCGGAATGCCGAAGGTGATCCCAAGGTAAATATCGGTATCAAGGCTGGATTTAACTCATCCATGTTCATTATTGACCGCATTTCTATAGGAGGTACCGAGTTGGGAAATATTCAAAACAACTATAAGGTCGGTTATTTCGGAGCTTTTTTCTGCCGGTTTAACATGAAGGGACATCATTTCATGCAAACTGAATTATCCTATAATGTTTCAAAAGGAAGCATTTCAATCCCCAGTAGCGCAGAAAATATTTCTTTGCTTCAAGACAATGCTTTAGTAAAGACAGACATTCATTCTATAGATATACCTTTGCTTTACGGATATAAGTTTATAGATAAATATCCGTATGGGATGGCATTCTTTGCCGGCCCTAAGGCAGCTTATATTTGGGAAAAACATAGTGAAAGCGAATATTCCGGATTTTATCAACAAGGCATCCATGAAGAAATAAGGCCATTTATTTTCAGCGGAGTCGTGGGATTGTCTGTTAATGTTTCAAATATCTTTTTTGATTTCCGTTATGAAATCGGGCTGCACAATATGGTTCGTTCCGTATCTTTTGACAAAGACTTGACGGAAACACCTTACGATACACAGGATCTTTCATTGAAACGACGCAGGAACGTATTGAGCTTCTCCGTCGGCGTTATATTTTAAGCATCGAATTATTAATTAAAAGAAATAGGAATATGAAAAGAGACGATTTAATTTTCGACATCATCGAGAAAGAACACCAACGTCAGTTGAAAGGTATTGAACTGATTGCTTCCGAAAACTTCGTAAGTGATGAAGTAATGCAGGCAATGGGTTCATGCCTGACCAACAAATATGCAGAAGGTTATCCCGGCAAACGCTACTACGGCGGATGCGAAGTGGTAGACCAGAGCGAACAAATCGCTATCGACAGACTGAAACAAATATTCGGAGCAGAATGGGCTAATGTACAACCTCACTCCGGGAGCACAGCTAATGCTGCTGTATTTTTGGCCGTTTTGAATCCGGGTGATAAATTTATGGGATTAAATTTGGCCCATGGTGGTCACTTGTCACATGGTTCATTGGTTAACACATCCGGAATTATTTATACTCCGTGCGAATACAACCTGAATCAGGAAACCGGACGCGTTGACTACGATCAGATGGAAGAAGTCGCTTGCGTGAGAAACCCAAAATGATTATCGGTGGTGGTTCTGCATATTCTCGCGAGTGGGACTACAAACGTATGCGTGAAATCGCAGATAAAGTGGGAGCTATCCTGATGATTGACATGGCCCACCCTGCCGGTCTGATCGCTGCCGGAGTGTTCGAAAATCCGGTTAAATATGCTCATATCGTCACTTCAACTACACATAAAACCTTCGCGGACCTCGTGGTGGTGTCATCATGATGGGTAAGGACTTCCCTAACCCATGGGGCAAGAAAACTCCAAAAGGTGAAATCAAGCAATGAATGAATATTGTGTTTTAGCAATACAAACCGGATAATGAGTGATTCCCATTTTCTCAATCAGCTTGATACGACTGCGGGCGATACTGCTATAGGTAATAACGCTGGCTCCGTAAATATTAGTAGCTACCTTTTCGATCTTCTGCTGTATGCTATCTTCTTCTTTTTATAAGTGTAGCGTAAGGATTCTGACGGATTGTTCTCTATGGTATCTACCACCAGGCGAGCCATATCTACTGCTCCCTCTCCTCCTTCACTGAACGCATTGTTGATGGCAAAGCCCACTCCCAACTGTTCGCAATGTTCGCGCAGCAGTTCCATCTCTTCTTCCGTGTCGGATGCGAACTTATTGAAAGCTACAATGATTGTCTGACCGAATGAGCGAAGGTTACGAACGTGTTTGTCGAGATTACGCAATCCCTCTTTCAGTCCTTCCATATTCGGCTCTTTGATACGGTCGAGACTGACACCTCCGTGCATCTTCAATCCTTGCGCCGTAGCGACAATAACAGTGAGACGCGGCTGGAGTCCGCTCTTTCGACACTTGATATTGTAGAACTTCTCCGCACCAAGATCGGCACCGAATCCTGCTTCTGTAATCACATAGTCACCGAAAGTCATCGCCAATTTGGTGGCAAGGATAGAGTTACAACCATGGGCAATATTCGCAAAAGGACCACCATGTACAAAAGCAGCGGTTCCTTCGGTAGTCTGCACTAAATTAGGATGAATCGCATCTTTCAATAACACGGTAATGGCTCCTGCTACTCCCAAATCTTTCACGGTGAAAGGTTGGTCGTCATACGTGAAGCCCAACAGGATATTTTCAATACGGCGACGCAGATCACTCACATCTTTAGAAAGGCAAAGAATTGCCATGATTTCCGAAGCAGGAGTAATATCGAAACCGGACTCTGGGTAATGCCGTTTGATTTAGGTCCGAGGCCGACAACGATGCTACGCAATGAACGGTCGTTCACGTCGAGCACTCTCCGCCAAAGGATTTCTTTCAGTCCGAAACCTTTTGACTGATTCTGGTAGAGATAATTGTCGAGCAAGGCGGCAATCATGTTATGAGCAGAGGTGATGGCATGAAAGTCACCAGTGAAATGGAGGTTAATCTTGTCCATCGGAAGCACTTGTGCATATCCTCCACCGGCTGCTCCCCCTTCATCCCGAAACACGGACCGAGAGACGGCTCACGAAGAGCGACAATCGCATTTTTTCCAATTTTATTCAGTCCCAAAGCGAGACCAATAGATACTGTAGTTTTGCCGATGCCCGCTTTGGTTGCTGTGATAGCAGTTACCAGAATAAGATTGCTTTTCTTCACTTTCTCTTCATCAATCAGTTGTTCGGGGATCTTTGCAATGTAGCGGCCATAATTCTCCACTTCCTCGCGAGGGATTCCGATACCTTCGGCAACTTGCTTAATCTTCTTCAGCTCAATGCTGCGAGCTATTTCTATGTCTGATTTCATACAGAATATGATTAGTTTTATTTTTGAATGAACAAAAGTATAACAAAAAAGCGAAATAGAGAAATTTAAAGTCTATCGGATATTTATATCTCTATTTATCATAAACACTATAAACTCTTTCCACACAACAACTGTTGTAGATAGCATAACCTAAACAACAACTTAATTATGGAATGGATTATTAATCAACTAAGGGTACATCCTGAACTTGCTATTTTCCTTACGCTTTTTGCCGGATTCTGGCTCGGCAGACTCAAAATAGGAAAATTCTCCTTGGGGACAGTCACCAGCGTTCTTCTGGTAGGAGTATTGGTCGGACAACTGAATATCACTGTAGATGGTCCGATGAAAGCCGTGTTCTTTCTGCTTTTCTTATTTGCCGTTGGCTATAAGGTGGGTCCGCAGTTTTTCCGCGGATTGAAGAAAGACGGTTTGCCACAGGTAGGATTCGCCGTATTGATGTGTATCGTCAGCCTGGTAGCCCCGTGGATACTTGCCAAAATCATGGGATATCACGTAGGAGAAGCCGCCGGACTGTTGGCAGGCTCACAAAACAATATCCGCCGTTATCGGCGTGGCAAGCGATACAATCAACCAGCTGGGAATCAACGATGCACAGAAAGCCACGTTCATCAATGCAATTCCGGTAGCTTATGCCGTAACCTATATTTTCGGAACGGCCGGTTCGGCATGGATTCTGGCTTCTCTCGGCCCTAAGATGCTGGGGGGACTGGATAAGGTGAAAGCCGACTGCAAGGAACTGGAGGCTCAAATGGGAACATCGGAAGCTGATGAACCCGGATTTTCCCCGGCTCTTCGTCCGGTTGTGTTCCGTGCTTATAAAATTACCAACGAATGGTTTGGCAAAGGAAAGAAAGTCAGTGAACTCGAAGCTTATTTATGCAAGAATGACAAACGTCTGTTTGTAGAACGGATTCGTCAAAAAAGAATGGTGAAGGAAGTAGATCCGAACCTGATTCTTCACAAGAACGACGAAGTGGTACTTAGCGGACGCCGTGAATTTGTGATTGGGAGAAGAAGACTGGATAGGTCCGGAAGTGATCGATGCACAATTACTTGACTTCCCGGCAGAAACTCTTCCTGTAATGGTGACCCACCGGACTTTTGCCGGAGAAACAGTTTCCAAAATCAGATCGCAGAAGTTTATGCACGGGGTCAGCATCCGGAATATCAAGCGTGCCGGAATCAACGTTCCGGTATTACCTAAGACAATCGTAGATTCGGGAGACATTCTCGAACTTACCGGTCTTAAACATGAAGTGGAAAGTGCTGCCAAACAAATGGGCTATATTGACCGGCCTACCAATCAGACAGATATGATCTTCGTTGGATTGGGTATTTTGCTCGGTGGCCTTTTCGGTGCACTGGCTATTCATCTGGGAGGTGTTCCTATCAGTCTTTCTACCAGTGGAGGCGCATTGATAGCCGGACTTCTGTTCGGTTGGCTACGCAGCAAGCATCCTACTTTCGGAGGTATTCCCGAACCTTCTTTATGGGTATTGAATAATGTAGGGCTGAATATGTTTATCGCAGTGGTCGGTATCGCTGCAGGTCCCAGTTTCATTGCCGGATTCAAGGAAGTAGGCGTCAGCCTGTTTATCGTCGGTGCATTGGCAACGGCTATCCCTCTCCTCGCTGGATTACTGATGGCAAAATATCTGTTCAAGTTCCACCCTGCCCTCACCCTGGGTTGCACAGCCGGAGCACGTACCACAACCGCCGCACTGGGAGCTATTCAGGATGCATTGGGAAGCGACACTCCCGCGTTAGGATACACCGTGACGTATGCAGTCGGTAATACACTACTGATTATCTGGGGAGTAGTCATCGTACTACTTATGTAAAACTAACTAACTAAATATCATTATGGAAAAGAAAACAAATAACCCTGCCATTACCAAAAGTTATGCCAAGAAAATGGAAACCATCAGCCCTTTCGAACTGAAAAACAAACTGATCGATATGGCAGATGAAAGTATCAAGAAAATGGCCCATACCATGCTGAACGCAGGACGAGGCAACCCGAACTGGATTGCGACCGAACCACGCGAAGCCTTTTTTCTGCTGGGACAATTCGGCCTTTGCGAATGTCGTCATGCGTTTTCACTGGAAGAAGGAATAGCAGGTATTCCGCAACAGGAAGGAATAGCCGCCCGTTTCGAGGCTTTCCTCAAAGAAAACGAGAAAGCTCCCGGTGCTAACCTGTTGAAAGAGGGCTATAATTATATGCTGATGGAGCACGCTGCCGATCCGGACAGGCTGGTTCACGAATGGGCGGAATCGGTCATCGGCGACCAGTATCCTGTGCCCGACCGTATTTTACATTTTACGGAGTTAATCGTACAGGATTACCTGGCACAAGAGATGTGTGACCGCCGTCCGCCAAAAGGAACTTTTGACCTTTTCGCAACCGAAGGAGGTACGGCAGCCATGTGTTATCTGTTCGATTCATTGCAGGAGAATTTCCTGTTGAACCAGGGGGGATGCCATTGCTTTAATGATTCCAGTGTTCACTCCTTATATAGAAATCCCGGAACTGCGACGCTATCAGTTCGACGTGACCGAAATTTCTGCTGACCAGATGACTCCTGACGGTTTACATACCTGGCAGTATAAGGATGAAGATATAGACAAGCTGAAAGATCCGCGGATCAAAGCATTATTTATCACCAATCCGAGTAATCCGCCCAGTTATGCGCTTAGTAAAGAGACTACCGAACGTATCATCAACATCGTAAAGAATGACAATCCGAATCTGATGATCATTACGGACGATGTGTACGGAACATTCATACCTCACTTCCGTTCGTTGATGGCGGAGTTGCCGCACAATACACTCTGCGTCTATTCCTTCTCCAAGTATTTCGGAGCCACAGGATGGAGAAATGCTGTGATAGCCCTACACGAAGACAACATCTACGACAAAATGATTGCCCGCCTGTCGGAGGAGCAGAAATCAATCTTGAACAAACGTTATTCCAGTCTTAGTCTACAACCGGAAAAGATGAAATTTATCAATCGTATGGTGGCTGACAGCCGGCAGATTGCATTGAATCATACGGCAGGACTTTCTCTACCTCAACAAATGCAGATGAGTTTGTTTGCCATTTTCTCGCTTCTGGATAAAGAAGACAGTTATAAGAAAAAGATGCAGGAAATTATTCATCGTCGTCTGCATGCGTTGTGGGATGACACAGGTTTCACACTGGTGGAAGATCCGTTACGTGCCGGATATTATTCAGAAATAGATATTATGGTATGGGCGAAGAAATTCTATGGGGATGACTTCGTTGC
>VOFD01002082.1_pt1 | contig 14451 bp, 18 predicted proteins | sample 5384101 | NCBI WGS metagenome assembly VOFD01 (sample SAMN12384723, study PRJNA508395) | human gut metagenome | isolation source: healthy gut C | host: Homo sapiens
TCAGCTTCTTACATCTTCGCTTCTTCTTATGAAGGATACGTTTTACAGAATTGCGTGTATAGATATAGACAATAATTTAATGGAAACTATTACGGTTGCAGATGATGAAATAGACGAGGCGGTACAATTTCGTAAAGATTACAGAAAAACAATTATCGAATTTAGTAATAAGCGTGTGGATAAGGAATATCAGGAACAGTTTCTTGCTATAATGCTTCCGGAAAAAATGAAGGAATTATTTGACGCCGGAGCAGAGTATACGGATATTACGTACAAACGTCTTGTTAAAGATGAATATCAGTGGATTCATTCTGAAATAATACCGCTTGCAGATTATGGTGAGGGAAATCGTAAAGTTATATGGTATGTAAGAGATGTTTCAAAGGAAAAGCTGGCGCTTTTTTATTTTCTATGGGCAGCGTGTATATGAGCTGCTATTATATAAATATTTCTGACCGTTCTTTTTATACAATATTGAGAAACGGGAATTCTATGGATGTATTTGGTGAAACAGGAGATGCAGAAAAAAGATTTTCAGAGTATTGCAATAAGAGTGTTGAAGAAGATTTCAAGGAATATGTACGAGGATTTTTAAGTTTTTCAACTTTATCGGAAAGACTGCAGGAACATGAATTTATATCAATAGAATATAAAGTAAAGGATATCGGCTGGTGCAGGGCAAGTTTTATTGTAGTCAAAAGAGATATAGAAGGGAAATGCCGGTCTGTGTTGTTTGCGGTTCAGGTTATAGATGATGAGAAGAAAAAAAGAACTTGATTACAGACATATGCTTAAAGAAGCTGTGGATAATGCAAACCGGGCAAATCAGGCAAAATCGGATTTTCTTTTCACGTATGAGCCACGATATGCGGACGCCGATGAATGCTATTATCGGAATGACGGAAATTGCTAATATGTATATTGATGATAAAGATAAGGTTTTAGACTGTCTGAAAAAAATATCATCATCAGGCAAACATCTTCTGGCGCTTATTAATGAAGTGCTTGATATGAATAAAATTGAATCAGGCAAACTGGATTTAATTGAAGAAGAGGCTAATATTAAGGAGATTATTAACAATATTATATATATGGTACGAGATTTGGCTTGTGATAAACACCATGAACTGATAGTAGATACCGGTAATATTAAGCATAAAACAGTTATTACGGACGGTGCAAGATTGCAGCAGGCATTGCTGAATTTTATAAGCAATGCGGTTAAATATACGCCTGACGGAGGAAAAATAAGCTGTATTGTATCGGAGTCTACTTCCGATGTTCGTCAGAAAAGTTATTATCAATTTGTAATTGAAGATAATGGTATAGGAATGTCAGATGAATTTATAGAACAGATATTTGAACCGTTTGCAAGGGCAGAGGATACAAGAATTAATAAAATTGAAGGAAGCGGACTTGGAATGCCGATTGCCGGAAGCATTATATCGAAGATGGACGGTGATATTACTGTTGAAAGCAGAATTAATGAAGGTTCAAAATTTACAATAACAATTCCGTTTAATTATGTCTGTACAGATAATGACATGAATGCAGGTAATAGTGAAAGAGAAGAAATTGATATTAAAGCAATGGATTTTTTCAGGATACAAAAATTCTTCTTGCAGAAGATAATGATATTAATGCAGAGATTGCCTGTGAGATACTTGAAATGTCCGGATTTGAAGTAGATGTTGCATGTAATGGAATGGAAGCGCTTGAAAGATACAGGAATAGTTCATTGGGATATTATGACCTGATTCTAATGGATATACAGATGCCTGAGATGAATGGATATGACACAACTGTGGCTATAAGGTCGCTTAATAGGAAAGATGCAAAGGAAGTACCTATATTAGCTATGACTGCCAATGCATTTACAGAGGATGTTATGGCGGCAAAAAAAGTCGGGTATGAATGAGCATATTGCAAAGCCGCTTGATATATCCCAGATGTATAATATACTGACACGATTCCTGAAAAAAATAGATTGATAAAGTATCGTTATTTTACTATAAAAACTCTTATACCACAGCTTTGCAAGTGTTGATGTGCTTGTACTGCGGTATAAGAGTTTTATTTTACTTATACTTCAAAGAGAAGGTCTCCGTATGTCGGAACAGGCCAGAAAGATTTTTCAACAATCATTTCCAACTCGTCAATCGGCGTTCTGAGGTCATCCATTGCGCTGCGGATTTCATCCTTGTAGTATACTGCTAAAGGCTCGCCCTCATCATATTCGTCGGCTTTATCAGTTTTTTCAATAAGAGCCGCAAGAGCTTTTTTAGCATCGGCAAGAAGAGAAGAAGCTTTAACAAGGAGCTCGTTCTGTACAGATACATCCGCGCCTGCACCTGCAGAATTAACTGCATTAATTGACTGTGCAAGACTGGTACAATATCTGATAACTGCAGGTATGTAAAGCTTTGAAGCCATCTCTATCATTGTAAGAGCTTCTATATGAAGGACTTTAGCGTATGTTTCGTAATTAATCTCTTCACGTGAACGCAGTTCTGCTTCTGTATATACATTCTGGCGTTCAAACATTGCAATGCACTCAGGGTCAAGGTAATAACGGGTTGCATCAACAGTAGTCTTAATATTAGGAAGCCCTCTTGATTCAGCTTCGGCAACCCATTCGTCAGAATAACCGTTTCCGTTGAATATAATTCTCTTGTTTTCAGAAAGCGTCTTTCTTATAACTGACTTAACGGCAGTTTCAAATGCTTCACCGCTTAGACCTTCAATCTCATTATTCATTTCGGCAAGCGTGTCTGCAACTATAGAGTTGAGAACTGTGTTAGCGCCTGAAATTGACATTGATGAAGCCACCATACGGAATTCGAATTTGTTTCCTGTGAAAGCAAACGGTGATGTACGGTTTCTGTCGGTTGCATCCTTTCTGAAGTTTGGAAGAGTAGAAACACCCGTATCCATCTTTCCGCCTTTAATACTTGCGGTTGCTTCGCCGTTATTAATAATCTGTTCGACAATATCCTCAAGCTGTTCTCCAAGGAATATTGAAATAATTGCAGGAGGGGCTTCATTAGCGCCGAGTCTGTGGTCATTTCCGGCACATGCGGCTGACAGTCTTAAAAGAGGAGCATATTTATTAACAGCTTTAATTACTGCGCTGAGCATGTAAAGGAACAGAAGATTGTTATGAGGCTCTTTGCCTGGGTCTAACAGATTGATTCCGGTATCTGTAACGACAGACCAGTTGTCATGCTTGCCTGAACCGTTGACGCCTGCAAAAGGCTTTTCGTGCAGGATACATTCGAGACCATGTCTTCTTGCAACCTTTTTTCATAGTTTCCATAACAATCTGATTATGGTCGGTTGCAATATTTGCAGTATTATAGATCGGAGCCATCTCGTGCTGTGCAGGAGCTACCTCGTTATGCTGTGTTTTGGAAAGAATTCCCAGCTTCCATAATTCAATATTAAGCTCATTCATATAAGAAGCAATCTTTTCTCTTATGGAACCGAAGTAATGGTCGTCAAGCTCCTGGCCTTTAGGAGGCATTGCTCCAAAAAAGGGTTCTTCCTGAAAAAATAAGGTCGTCACGCTTAAGGAACTTTTCTCTGTTAATAAGGAAATATTCCTGTTCAGGTCCGACTGAGCAGTTTACCTTTTTAACATCTGTGTGGCCGAAAAGCCTTGCGGTATGTGTTGCCTGCTTGCTTATTGCTTCCATAGAACGAAGAAGAGGAGTTTTTTCTTGTCAAGCGCTTCTCCTGTATATGAGCAAAAGGCTGTTGGAATGCAAAGTGTCACGCCGGCAGCATCTTCACGAAGGAAAGCAGGAGAAGTAATATCCCATGCAGTATATCCTCTTGCTTCAAATGTAGCGCGAAGACCTCCTGAAGGAAATGAAGAAGCGTCAGGTTCTCCTTTTATAAGCTCTTTACCGGAAAACTCAAGAATTGCATCGCTTTCAGATTGTGCGCTGAGGAATGAATCATGCTTTTCTGCCGTAATTCCTGTCATAGGCTGAAACCAATGTGTATAATGAGTAGCTCCTCTTTCAACAGCCCATTCCTTCATTGCATGAGCAATAACATTAGCGATTGTGATGTCAAGCTCGCCGCCGTTTTCTACTATTTCTTTAAATGTAGAGTAGACTTTTTTAGGAAGGCGTTCCTGCATAACTTTGTCGCAGAATACATCAGTTGCAAATACCTGCTTAAGTATGTTGTTCTCCATAATAATCTTTCCTTTCTTAATATGATTAATTTATGTAACTACCATGATAAAATAAAAAATGCCCCAGCAGAAAGCTTGTTCCCCCTATGGTGCATTAATGCTTTCCCTCGGACATCGTTGTCAACGTCTATACATTACCACAATATATGAGAAAGATAAAGAGAAAAAAGTGTAAAAAATAGATGAACATAATATTAAGATGTGGTGGTTCCGTGAATAGTAACAATATTAATGCTGGTACAAAAACAGTGAAAATAATCTGTACATATAATCTGTGGGACCTGCATTTTCTACACTTTCAGATGAATATACGGGATATTCGTTTATTATTTCATCATTAACATATAATGAAGCGGTTCCGATAATTTCACCTTCCGCAACAGGAAGATTGATTTGTTTTGGAATGTTAAGCGTAAGGCGTGCATTGTCGCCGCTGCATAAAAGAACGCTGCATTCTGCATCAAATTTTATATTAACGGATTTCTTGCTGCCGGGCGACATTCCATGCTCGTTGGTTACAATTACCGGATTAAGCTTAATGGCGTCTGAAGCTTCATTTGATGAATATGTACCGGAAAAAGAAGTGTGTAATAGTTAAAATTATTGAATCCGTAGTCCATAAGCGCTGTCGTGTCAGACCATTTATATGACTTGTGAGGAGGCCAGCCGCATGCGAGCACTGCGCTTGTAAGTGTTATATCTCCACGTCTGGCAGCGCCTGCAAAAGCAGTAACCGGCGTCGCCTGTAAATCCCGTTTTTACGCCGAGCGCACCATCATACATTTTAAGAAATGAATCATGGTTATATACTGAAAAAGTTCTTTTTTCGATACATCGGTAAATGTATATGAATCTGTTGAAATTATTTTAAGAAATTCCGGGTTGTTGATTGCATATGCGGTGATAAGACACAATTCACGTGCAGTAGTATAGTGTCCTTCGGCGTCAAGCCCGTTCGGTGTGACAAAATGAGTTGAAGAAAGACCAAGTTCGGAAGCTTTATTATTCATAAGCTGTGCAAATCCTTCTTTGCTTCCGCCTATATGTTCTGCAATAGCTACAGCCGTATCGTTATGTGATTCCAACATAAGTGAATACAAAAGATCTTTTAATATATACTGTTCGCCTTCACATATATTAAGCTGCACGTCCGGCATGGATGCGGCGTATGAGGATACGTTTACAACCGAATCCGGGTCTCCAAGCTCAAGTGCAAGTATGCATGTCATTATTTTAGTAGTGCTTGCCATAGGGAGAGGCGTATCGGCGTCTTTTTGAATATAAAATACGTCCGCTTCCGGCATCGATAAGGCAGCAGGATTTTGAATAAAGTTTTATGGATGAATCTGGTTTTTGGGAGTTAAACTGTGGTGTGATGTTTATATCAGATGGATTTTCTTCCTGTGTTTCGGGAAGCATATAGTGTTCTATATAATATAGGTTGCGGTTAAACATTACGTTGCATAATACCGAAATTGATATGAGTGTACATATAATACTGATTATTTTTGAAAGCATATTGTTAGTCTGGCATATGTTTTTATGTAATAATATGCTGCAGCATCTTATTTTATGATTATTTGTTAAATAAATGACAATATTCTTATTGCTTTTTTTTTCGCCAAAAGATATAGAATATATTCTGAGAAAAATTGTTATAACATTATAATACATGGAGGTCTGATAATGAGCAATGAAGCAAAGTTGTCTGCAAGAGAAAGAATTGAAGCGCTTGTAGACGCAAACAGTTTTGTTGAAATTGGTGCTCTTATTACTAAGAGAAGCACAGATTTCAATATGCAGGAAAAGTCAGTTCCCGGCGATGGGGTTGTTACGGGATACGGCTTGATTGACGGCAGTGTTGTATATGTTTACAGTCAGGATGCTGCGTCAGTCGGCGGATCAATTGGTGAGATGCATGCTAAGAAGATCTGCAATATGTATGATATGGCTATGAAAGCCGGAGCTCCTGTAATCGGTCTTATTGATTGTGCAGGATTAAGACTTCAGGAGGCTACTGATGCTCTTAACGGTTTTGGAAGCATTTATGCAAAGCAGGTTGAAGCATCAGGACTGATTCCGCAGATTTCTGCAGTATTTGGCACATGTGGAGGCGGCCTTGCAGTTTCATCTGTACTTAGTGATTTTACATTTATGGAAAAAGGTGCAAAGCTTTTTGTTAATTCTCCTAATGCACTTTGCGGTAATTATACTGATAAGTGCGATACAAGCGGAGCTGATTTCCAGAGCACAGCTAATACAGTTGATTTTGTATGTGAGGGAGAAGCTGAACTTATTGCCCAGATAAGAGATTTTGTTTCATATCTTCCTGCTAACTGCGAAGATATGGCAATCAGTGAATGTGATGATGACCTTAACCGTCTTGTCCCTGAATTTGCAGCAGATTATGCTGACCCTGCAAAGGCACTGGCAGATATCTCCGACGGAGGAAAATTCGTAGAGGTTAAGTCAGGATACGCAAAAGAGATGGTGACAGGATTTATAAAACTTAACGGTATGACAATAGGTGCCGTTGCTAACAGAAGCGCTGTACTTGATGATGCAGGAAAGGCTTCCGAGACATATGCACCTGTACTTACAACAGCAGGATGCTCTAAAGCAGAAGATTTTATTTATTACTGCGATTCATTCGGTATCCCTGTTCTTACTCTTACTAATGTAACAGGATATGCTGCTACAGTTGAAGAAGAGAAGACTATTGCAGCAGCAGCAGCAAACTTACAGCAGCATTTGTTAATACTGATGTTCCTAAGGTTAATCTTATTACTGAGAAAGCTTACGGAACAGCTTATGTTTCAATGAACTCTAAGCATATCGGTGCAGATATGGTATTCGCACTTGACGGCGCTGAGATTGGTATGATGGATGCTAAGAATGCTGTAAAGATTATGTATGCAGATGAAATTAGTGCTGCTTCTGATAAGACAGCATTTATTGATGAGAAGGCTGCATCATACGCAGAACTTCAGTCAGGTGCCGCACAGGCTGCACAGAGAGGATATGTTGATGTAATCATCAGTCCTGAATCTGTACGTAAGCAGCTTGTTTATGCATTTGAAATGCTATATTAATTATAAGGAGAGGCATTATGAAAAAAAGATTATTATCAATTCTTTCAATATTTGCCTGCTTTTGCGCTTTGTTTATCTTTCAGGCAGCGCCTGTAAGCCATGCATCATCTTATGAATATACTGCAGAAGAATTTTCTCAGTATACTAATCAGTGGATTGAATTGTGGCTTGCCGGAGATATGTCTGCACTTGATGAATTTAATCAGCAGTATATAAGTTATGGAATGAACGTTAATTATGACATTACTGAGGAGGCTTATACAGAAGCAGTTGCCAAAGTAGGTGAATTTAGTGAGTACGGCGAAGCAACATGTACTACAGATGGTGATGTAGTTACGGTAAAACAGCCTGTAGCCTGTACCGGAAAGGATGTTGAATTTACATTTTCGTGGAATATGACTTCTAATGAAATCACCTGGGCTGTTGATTTGGAAAATTCTATTGGTGAAGCAGTTGCAAAAAGCCGGACTTAATACAGTATTAGGTATGGGAACAGTATTTGTGGTATTGATATTTATATCGTTTGTTATTTCACTGTTTGTATTGTTCTCAAGAGATAAGAAGAAAAAGGCTGAGGCAGATGCGGCTGTTGCCGTACAGGAAGAAGCAGTTACTGCTGCAGATGTTTATGAAGCGTCAGATGATGAAGAAATTGCAGCTGTTATTGCAGCGGCGATTGCAGCTTATGAAGCAGATTCGGAAAACTATGAAGTTCCGGCTGATGGACTTTTTGTCCGTTCAATTAAAAAAGAGGAATGAATTAAGGAGGATATTTTGATGAAAAATTATACAATTACCGTTAATGGAAACGTTTATGATGTTACAGTTGATGAGGGAGCAGCAGGAGCAGCTGTAGCAGCGCCTCAGGCACAGGCTCCAAAGGCAGCGCCTGCACCAAAAAAAGCAGCACCTGCAGGAGCAGCAGGAGCAGTTAAAGTAGCAGCGCCTATGCCGGGTAAGATTCTTTCTATCAAGGCAAGTGCAGGACAGGCAGTTAAGAAAGGTGAAGTTCTTCTTATATTAGAAGCTATGAAGATGGAGAATGAGGTTGTTGCACCACAGGATGGTACAGTTGCCAGCATTAATGTTGCAGAGGGTGCGATGGTTGAATCCGGTGATGTTTTAGCTACACTCAATTAATTATAGCTGAATATTATAACCGGGAGGTAATATTACATGGATTATATTTTAGATACATTAAACAATCTGTGGCATCAGACAGCTTTTGTCAGCCTTGGCTGGGGAAATTATCTGATGATTGCAGTAGCTTGTCTTTTTCTCTATCTTGCGATTAAAAAGGGATATGAACCGCTTCTTTTGGTTCCGATAGCATTTGGTATGCTTTTGGTTAATATTTATCCTGATATTATGGCAGATGGAAGTGAAGGAACAGAAGGATTATTTCATTTCTTCTTCAGGCTTGATGAATGGTCTATTCTTCCTTCTCTGATTTTCCTCGGAGTTGGAGCAATGACTGACTTTGGACCGCTTATTGCTAATCCAAAAGTTTTCTTTTGGGAGCAGCGGCACAGTTTGGTATATTTACCGCATATCTTTTAGCAATTGGAATGGATGCTGTATTCCCTGTACTTGACTTTAATGATAAGGCAGCGGCAGCTATATCAATTATTGGTGGAGCAGACGGACCTACATCTATATTCCTTGCCGGAAAGCTTGGACAGACTGCACTTTTAGGACCGATTGCGGTAGCAGCATATTCATATATGTCTTTGGTTCCTATTATACAGCCGCCTATTATGAAGCTTCTTACAACAGAGAAAGAGCGTAAGATTAAGATGGAGCAGCTTCGTCCTGTATCCAGACTTGAAAAGATTCTTTTCCCTATCATAGTTACAATTGTTGTAGTAATGATTCTTCCTACAACAGCGCCGCTTGTTGGTATGCTTATGCTTGGAAATCTTTTCCGTGAATGTGGAGTTGTAAAGCAGCTTGCAGAGACTGCGTCAAATGCGCTTATGTATATTGTAGTTATTCTTCTTGGTACGTCAGTTGGTGCAACTACAAGCGCTGAGGCTTTCCTTAAGCCAACAACTATCGCAATCGTTATTCTTGGACTTGTTGCATTTGCTGTTGGTACGGCTGCCGGAGTTTTATTTGGTAAGCTTATGTGCTGGGCAACTAAGGGCAAGGTTAATCCGCTTATTGGTTCAGCCGGTGTATCAGCTGTTCCTATGGCTGCACGTGTATCGCAGAAGGTTGGTTCTGAGGCAGACCCGACGAACTTCCTGCTTATGCATGCTATGGGACCTAACGTTGCCGGAGTTATCGGTACTGCGGTTGCAGCCGGGGATTCATGGCAATATTTGGAGTTTAATTATTATTTTAAATATATTAGGAGGTAAGAATGATGGCCGAAGAAAAAAGACCGGTTAAAATTACTGAAACCATACTTCGTGACGCACATCAGTCTTTGATTGCTACAAGAATGACAACAGAGCAGATGCTGCCAATCATTGATAAGATGGATAAAGTTGGATATCACTCAGTAGAGTGCTGGGGTGGAGCAACATTTGATGCATCGCTCAGATTCCTTAAAGAAGACCCTTGGGAGAGGCTTCGTAAGCTTCGTGCAGGATTTAAGAATACAAAGCTTCAGATGCTTTTCAGAGGACAGAATATTCTCGGATATAGTCATTATCCTGATGATGTAGTTGAATATTTTGTTCAGAAGTCAATTTCAAATGGTATTGATATTATAAGAATATTTGATTGTCTTAATGATATCCGTAACCTTCAGACTGCGGTAGATGCTACTAACAAGTTTAAGAAGCAGGAAGGAAGAGGACATGCTCAGGTTGCTCTTTTCATATACATTAGGAGAAGCATATACTCTTGATTATTGGAGAAATATTGCACGCCAGATTGAAGAAATGGGTGCAGATTCAATCTGTATCAAGGATATGGCAGGGCTTTTGGTTCCTTATGAAGCAACTAAGCTTGTTAAGGCGCTTAAAGAAGGTACTAAGCTTCCTATACAGCTTCATACACATTATACATCCGGTGTTGCTTCAATGACATATATGAAGGCTGTTGAAGCCGGATGCGATATTATTGATACTGCAATGTCTCCATTGTCAATGGGTACCAGCCAGCCGGCAACAGAGGTTATGGCTAAGACATTTGAGGGAACACCTTATGACCCTGAATTTGACCAGAATCTTCTTGCAGAGATTGCAGATTACTTCAAACCTATGCGTGAAGAATGGATTCAGAGCGGACGTTACAGCACTAAAGTTATGGGTGTTAATATTAATACTCTTCGTTATCAGGTTCCTGGCGGAATGCTCAGCAATCTTGTTTCACAGCTTGCAGAGATGAAGCAGGAAGATAAGTTTGATGAAGTTCTTGAGGAAGTACCAAGAGTTCGTAAGGACTTTGGTGAGCCGCCTCTTGTTACTCCGTCAAGTCAGATTGTCGGAACACAGGCAGTGCTTAACGTAGTTCTTGGTGAGCGTTATAAGCAGTTTACTAAGGAAAGCCGTGATCTTCTTGCAGGTAAATACGGTCAGACTGTTAAGCCTATGAATCCAGAGGTTCAGAAGAAGGCTCTTGGAGATACAAAGCCTATCACATATCGTCCTGCTGATGATTTGGAGCCGGGACTTCCAAAATTTGAAGCAGAATGCAAGCAGTGGAAGAGACAGGATGAAGATGTGCTTTCATATGCTCTGTTCCCTAAGGTTGCTACAGAATTCTTTGAGTATCGTGATACACAGTCAAGCGGAGTTGATTCAACTCTTGCTGATAAAGGTGATAAGGTTTATCCGGTATAAATCAGTGGAATTTTAATAGGTTATTGTATAAAAAGCCCTTGGAAACATGAAGTTTCCGAGGGCTTTTGGTGTTATAATTCACGAAACTGCCATTCATATTCGTATTCGTCGCCTTGACAGGTTCCGGTCCCGTGCTGCGCACTAAGACTGCTCATATGGTGGCGGTCCCTATTCACGGCTAACTGAATACGTTGCACAAAGCAAGAGATATCACAGCCGATATCAGTACGCACATAATAGGCTTGAGTTTTTGTCTGGATTTCCAATAAATATTTAACAGATAAATAACAAAGGTAACGGCAATTATTGATATGGCAGGAATTTTTTCGGTTTCTGCGATAGATATATTCTGACAGAACATTGATAATGAGACCGTAAGCAAAAAGACCTGCAACTATTGGCCTGATGTATATTTTGAGCGCTTGAAATATGCTTAGTTTTTCAAAGCGTTCATATATGTATGCCATTGCAGAAAATGTGCCGCCGGAAGCTGCAACGCTGCATACAAAGCCCGATATCGCAACACACAGACCGGTTATCACACCGCTGTCATTATAACCGACATAATATCCGACGCCGGCAAGAATTTTGCAAAGTATTGAACCCGGAAGAGCATTTGCAACAGAGGCTATTTTGGAATAAAAGTCACCGTAGCTTATTATTCCGGAGTCTATAAACAGTCCGTCAGCGACTGCAAGGTAAGCGTCGCCTCCGCCAAATGACATAAGCACTGAGATTACGCCTTTACCTATAAAGGAAATAGTGTCTGAGCAAAGCCATAAGGCAGGAAGTGAAAATATAAACAGAAGTATAAACCATGCAAATTCTTCCTTAATAAATCTTTTAAACGGTTTCATGGCAAATACAGGTTTTTCGTCAATTCCGGTAATGATTCCGTATATTGCGAGAACAATCATAATACCGCGCAGCGACCATACGACTGCAGGTATATTTATAATATGTGACTTTCCTACGCAAAGGCAGTACAATATTGTAATAATGGCAGATACTGATATCTTTGCTATATTAAATTTTCCGTTGGTATAAAAAATAATGAAAAATGCTATAATTAATATCTGCACTGTGGAAATATCAAAAATCGGTGTAATGTTAAGAGCAAAAATCTGGTATATTTCCTTTTCGGCAGTTAAAATAAATACAAGAAATACAAGTATGGCGCCGGTAACGGCGATATTATTATCACGGCATGCTGTAATAGTGTTTTTCAGGTATTCATGCAGCATAAAAATAATATAAGCCGTAACTCCTGCAGAAGCAAAAAAAGAATCTGTTTAAGAACCAAGCTGCTTGACTGGTTAATCAGGGAAATAATGAGTACCGTAAAAAGTGCGCCGGGAAGCGCCATCATAAGTGCGGAGAGAAGCATTCCGCGTATACCGCGTATTTTTCTGCCGATACCTGATGCAATTTCGACAGGAAGGGCTCCCGGAGTAATATTTGCTATAATTACATCTTTATTAAATTCATCATCATTGATAAGTTTATTATTTTTGTGACTTCCTCTTCAATAACAGGTATAAGTGCCGTGCCGCCGCCAAATCCAAAAGTTCCAATTCTAAGCATTATGGATAATAAGCTTTTCATCGTGTGTGTTTTGCCCTTTTTCATTTCAGTTAAATAGTCCTTTCTAAAATATTAATGGCTTTCTCTGTATTTTTTTCGGCGACATGCCTGTATGTTTTTTAAATTGCCGGCTGAAATGCTCGGCGCTTGAATAGCCGCACTTTGAAGATATCTGGTTAATGGAGTCCTGCGTATTGCTAAGAAGCTCCTTTGCCATAATAATGCGGTTGTTAATAACGTCTGACATGCATGAGAGCCCGAACTGCTTCCGGTACAGCTTTTGAAGATGTCTTGGAGATATATAAAGAAACTTTGCCATCGTAGTAACGCTCCAAGGGGCTCCCGGATTAGTCTGTATATTCATTCTAAGCTGCTGCAGCGATACGTTAAGCAGGTTATCCTGTGCAGTCTGCATTGATTCGTTAAGTTTGAACAAAAGAATCTTAAACAGATATTGGAGTGATATTTCCTTATATTTATTGTCAAAAAAAATTTTCACAGGAAATAAGATGCACAATTTCTGTAATATACAGGCTTTCTCTTGTATTAAAAGGCATGTCAACAGGAACTGAACTTCCGGTAATAAATGTTTCATCAGCATTAAACCTTATCCAGTCGTCGCTGTATGGTTCTGTGCCTGCAGCACCATATCTGCAGCGCGTATTGGGAGATAGGATAATTGCTGCATCAGCAGGAAGGATAATCCTTTTTCCCGTCTATTTCAAAAAATGTTTTACAATGTGTCTGTATAAAAAGCCACCAACCCTGTGTTCCCGAATGTTCATATTCAAAACCTGGTGGATGTGTAGTATTAGCTTCTGCGTGTATAACCTTTATCAAGTGTAGTATACCTCCTGTATGGTATATTATTTGTCATATAATATAAGAATACAACCTTATTTTGTGAAATTACAACCTATTTATATAACAGTTCAGCCATAACCGAGAATGTGGGCGAATCATGCCTGCATGAATGAGTACACATTTTTGGTTATGGGCTGAGCGCCCGATTATGAGCAATCCGCTTGCGTAAGCAAGCTATTTGAAGCGCGAAGTGCAAGATTGCGAATGGCGCGGGCTGAACTGTTACTATTTACAGTTCAGCCATAATATATCATTCTCATGTCCTTATTAATCATGGAAAACAGGCTGTTACGAAATTAAAATATACTTATATATGTTAAAAGGAGGATATATGCGATGAAAAAATGTACAAAAATTTTGACTGTCGGAATGCTTGTGTTATCAATGATTGCAAGTACGTCTTACGGCGTCTCAGCAGCGCCGAAAGCAAAACTTGCAAAAGAAATTGAGCATTACCGAAGGCAATAAAAAAGCATTAAGATTAAAAATAAGAAAAAGAATAAGAAGTATATTTTTTCCACTAACAAGAAAAAAGTTGCTTCTGTAACAAAGAAGGGCGTAGTAAAAAAAGAAAAAGAAAAAAGGAAATGCAGTTATTACTGTTAAGGAGAAGAATAAGAAAGGCAAGTCGAAAGCAAGACTTGTCGGAAAGGTAAAGGTTAAAGTTACTGAAATGATTACTAATAAACCTATTATTAATGTAACTCCTCAGCCTACGAATAATATGCAGAATAATAATCCTGTGAATCCTACGAATCCGCCTCAGACAGAGAAAGGCGCTGATATATATGTATCAGCTTCAGGAAATGATAATGGTGACGGAAGTAAGTCAAATCCTTATCGTACGCTTTCTAAGGCTAAGGAAGCGGTAAGAAGCATGGATAAGACAAAAGGCGATATAGTAGTTGAATTT
>VOFD01001224.1_pt1 | contig 14441 bp, 9 predicted proteins | sample 5384101 | NCBI WGS metagenome assembly VOFD01 (sample SAMN12384723, study PRJNA508395) | human gut metagenome | isolation source: healthy gut C | host: Homo sapiens
TCCGAGACCTTCGTCTTCCGTGAGATCCAGCAGCTGGTCCAGCGCGGCATGGATATCCGCGTCTACACCATGTACGGCGAGAAGCTGCGCGGTTGCAGCGACGAGATGAAGAATTACGCCGGGCCCATCAAACGCTTCGGCTCCGTGGCGACCCTGCGCCTGCTCAAGGCCTTCTGGCGCGCCTGGAAACGCGACCGCGAGACCGTCAAGACCCTGATGCGTCGCGGCCTGTTCCGCAAGATGCGCAATCTGGAAGCCTATGCCGAGAACCTCTGGTGTTTCCTGGCCGGTTTCCTGCTGGCCGAAGAGGCCCAGCGCGATGGCATCGAGCTTTTGCACTCCTCCTGGGGCAACGGGCCCGCCACCGCCGTCTGGGTGGCCTCGCGCCTGTCGGGCATCCCCTTCGCCTTCACCGGCCGCGCGGGCGACATCTACCCGCAGGACGGCATCCTGGCCGAAAAATCGCGCGACGCCATCTTCATCCGCACCAACAACATGGCCAACAAGCCCTGGCTCCAGAGCTTCTGCCCCGCCGGACAGAAGGACAAGGTGCACGTCATCTACAACGGCCTGACCCTGGGCCGCCGCGTGGACTGCCGCGCTCCCTTCCAGAAGCCCTACCGCCTGCTGGCCATCGGCCGCTTTGCCCGCACCAAGGGCTTCCCCGAGCTGCTCACGGCCATGGCCCGTCTGCGTGACGACGGCTTCCCCGTGCGTCTGACCCTGGTGGGCGACGGCAACTGGAAGCGCAAGCTGGTGGAGATGCGCAAGCGCCTGCATCTGGAAGATCTGGTGGACATGCCGGGCTTCGTGCCCAATGACCGCATCCGTACCTTCATGGAAGAGCACGACATGCTGGTGGTGCCCAGCGTGGTGCACACCAACGGCGACCGCGACGGCATCCCCAACGTCATCATGGAGGCCCTTTCCTGCGGCATGCCCGTGGTGGCCACCGATGTCTGCGGCGTGGGCGAGGTCATCCGCAACGGCGAGACCGGCTACCTCATCCCCCAGCGCGATCCCGCCGCCCTGGCCGATGCCATCCGCCGCATGCTCTCCGACCGCGAGGCGGCCCTGCGCATGGCCCGGACCGGGCGCGAGCTCGTCTTCCGCATGTTCGATACCGAGACCAATATCGCGGCCCTGCAGGATCTCTACTGCCAACAGTACACGCAGTGGCGCACCACCCACGGCCCCAACGTTTAGAAAGGGATCACCGGGGAAGGGGCCCTTCCGCCAGTACGGAAGTTGGCCCTTCCCCGGCCCTCTTTTCCGGGGCACTTTCGGAAAGATGCCCTGCCGTGGTCAGCCGCGGCGCTCCCTCCGGCAGCGCCCCCTGCCGGGAACGCAAACAATCCCCCTTTCCCCGCTCCGCGACGGTCTTCCGCCGGAGCCCCTTCCCCGACACCTGCAACCGGCGGCCGGCGGCCTGAACCTCCGGTACGCCCTGTGGATATGCCATGTGCGGAATAGCCGGTATCTGCCGTCTTGACGGCCAGCCCCTGAACGAGGACGCCCGGGCCCATGTCCGGGCCATGACCGACGTCATCACCTACCGCGGCCCCGACGGCAGCGGCATCTGGCAGGAAGGGCCCGTCAGCCTGGGGCACCGCCGCCTGTCCATCATCGACCTTTCCGGCGGCAGCCAGCCCATGCAGGACGTGGACGGCGAGCTCTGCATCGTCTTCAACGGCGAGATCTACAACTTTGCCGAACTCCGGCAGGAACTGCTGCAGGCGGGCGCCCGCTTCCACAGCAGCCACTCCGATACGGAGGTCATCCTCCAGGCCTACCGCGTCTGGGGCACGGACTGCCTCCAGCGCTTCGACGGCATGTTCGCCTTCGCCCTCTGGGATGCCCCCCGCCGCCGCCTGTTCTGCGCCCGTGACCGCTTCGGCAAAAAGCCCTTCTTCTACACCCTGCAGCAGGGCAGCCTGTTCTTCGGCTCGGAGCTCAACTGCCTGGCCGCCGTGCCGGGGCTGGAGCTCACTCTCGATCCGCAGGCCGTCATGCGCTACCTGGCCTACGAATACGTGCCCACCCCGGACACCATGTACCGCGAGGCCAAGAGCCTGCCGCCCTCGCACTGGCTGCTGGTGGAGGACGGGCGCCTGAGCATCCGCCGTTACTGGGACCTGCCCCCGGCCGATGAGGACGACCGTCGCTCCGAGGCCGACATCTGCGCCGACGTGCACGAGCTGCTCACCCGCGCCGTGGGCCGCCGCATGGTCAGCGACGTGCCCCTGGGGGTCTTCCTCTCCGGCGGCATCGACTCGTCCATCGTGGCCGGTCTCATGGCCCGCCAGTCTTCCACGCCCATCAAGACCTTTTCCATCGGTTTCACCGAGGCCAGCTACGACGAGAGCCGCTACGCCCGCGTGGTGGCCCAGCGCTGGAACACCGACCATCACGAGCGCGTGCTCTCGGCCGAGGACTGCGCCGAGCATCTACCCAACATCATCAGCCGCATGGACGTGCCCATGGCCGACGCCTCGGTGGCGCCCACCTGGCTGCTTTCGGGCGTGACCCGCGAAAAAGTCACCGTGGCCCTGGGCGGCGACGGTGCCGACGAGCTCTGGGCCGGGTACGAGCACTACATCGCCTTCAAGATCGCCGAATGGTACAACGCCATCCCCGGCATCCTGCGCCGCGGCGTCATCGAGCCCCTGACCCGGCTCCTGCCCGCTTCGGCCGGATACATCAATCCCCCGTCTGGCGGTGGAGACCTTTTTGCGCGGCGCCCACGCCCCGGCCTGGGAACGGGTGCAGACCCTGCTCACCTCCTTCACGCCCGAGATGCAGGCCGAGCTGCTGGCCCGGCCCGACCACGACTTCCTGCGCCGCGAGAACCTCTTCGCGCCCACGCGGGAGCAGTTCGAGCACTGGCCCGCCGGTCCCTCGCCCCTGGCACGGGCCTTCCACGTCTATGCCCGCCAGTTCATGCTGGACGACATCCTGGTCAAGGTGGACCGCTGCTCCATGCTCCACTCGCTGGAAGTGCGCGCGCCCTTCCTGGACAAGGATTTTGCCGAATATGTGGCCCGCCTGCCCATCCGGCACAAGCTGCACGGTTTCCAGCGCAAATACCTGCTCAAGAAGGCCTTCACCGACGTGCTGCCGCCCGAGATCCTGCACCGCAACAAGCGCGGCTTCCAGATCCCCGTGGCGGCCTGGCTGCGCGGGCGCATGCGTCCGCTCATGGAAGAGCTTTTCGCTCCCGAGCGCCTGCGTGCCCAGGGCCTGTTCCGGCCCGAGGCCGTGCGCTCCCTGGTGGACGCCCACTGCTCCGGCAAGGCCGACCTGCGCAAGCCGCTCTGGACGCTGCTCGTGCTCCAGCTCTGGCTGCGCGCCCGGGGGATGTAACGGATAAAAAAAGAGGCCCGGTACGGCTGGCAGCCTTCCGGGATGGACGAGGGGCGGGGGAACTTTTCCTGGCGGAAAAAAGTTCCCCCGCCCCCTCGCGCTCCCCCACCCCTTCAAAAACCGCTCATACGGATTGGGAAAAGAGACAAGAGCATCCTGCAGGTCTGGGGAGGACGCCTCCCCAGGGATCAGGTGTCCTTCAGACAGACAACTAACGACAGGGGCAGGCCGAGGCCCGCCCCTGGATAAGGTTTGAAAAGAAGGGATGCGTGGAGAAGACCGCCTGTCCGTGCTGACGCCTTATGCCTTCACATAGCTGCTGAGGCCCCGGTGGATCTCCCTGGCCTCGTCCGTGAACAGGGCATCGAGACCGGCCACGCCCTTGGTCTTGAAGCCCGCCAGACCGGTGTTCAGGCGCTGCATCTCCAGATTGCCGCCGTTGAGGGCCACCTGCTGGAAGATCTGCTGGTCCATGGAGCTGCGCGGGGCATTGAAGGGCGGCAGCAGGCCGCCGTTCTCGTGCATCTGCAGGGCCAGGGTCTTGCAGGCCACGTCCATCTGCCCGGTGCGGTCCTTGCCGCTCTTGCAGTTGAACAGCGGCATCATGCCCATGATGTGCCCCAGCATGGCCAGACGCGCAGGCAGGCGATAGGGGTCGGCCCCGCTCATCCTGTAGCCTCCGGCGGCCCAGAGGGCGTGGATCTCGTAGCGCAGGGCCTGTATGTTCTGCCTGTCCCTGGCGGAGATGTCCGACCGCGCAAGATAGGTCTCCACCATCCCGCCGAGCATGTCGTCCCCGAAAAGCTGGGCCATGGCTTCCCTGTTGTACCGGTCGGACGTGCCCCAGCCGCCGATCAGGCCCTGGAGCCCGCCCTGCGCGCCGGTGTTCACGCCGAAATTGAAGGTGAGCACCTGCGGCCTGACCTTGACCGCCCTTTCCTGCCCGTCAGGCAGGACCACGTTCACCGTGCAGGTGCCGTCAGGCCCGCAGGCATCCTTCCACGAGGCGCATTGCTCGGCCAGATAGGTCTTTTCCGACGTGCCGAAGATCTCGCGCGGCACATCGGGCGTGACCAGACTGGTGGAAAGCAAAGGCAGGTCGATGACGGCATCGGGGTTCACCGCCAGCCTGCGCTGGACGTCCGCCAGCTTCGGAGAGCTTTGCAGGGCCGCCGTGAAGATCTCCGTGGCGCGGGTGGCGTTGGCCGCCCTTCTGGCCGCGGGATTCTTGATGGAATAGGCGCTGTTGATACCGTGCCGGAGGCCCCGGAACAGGGTGTTGCCGCCCACGGCGATCTCCGTGCGGGCCAGGTTCAAGGCATGGTTGGGCTGGCCCCTGTCCTCGCAGGAGACGCCATTGATGCCGTGCCGGGCCATGCTCCGGCCGATGGGGCCGGGCTGTGCGCCCGCACCGATATGGCAGGCGGGCGTGATGGTGGACGTGGCCGTCACTCCAGCGCCCCCGCGTCCCAGATATTGCAGATCGCGGCGGATGACGCCCCAGCCCTGTTCGTTGAGCACCTGGATATGGGCCTCCTTGATCTCCCTGGCCAGCTTCCCCGCCGACAGGTCGGGCAGCAGCCGGTGCAGTTCCTTGCCCAGCTCTCCGGGGAGCTCATTGAAGGACTTCATCACCGCATCGGGGACGCGTTCCCCGTCGGCCAGGCCACGCAGCTCGGGCGGATCGGTCATCTTGTCCTGCATGGCCGCCATCAGCCTGCTGAGATCCCGGGCCCGTTCCGCAAGGCGCATGCCCTTGTCCGAAGCGGGATCCAGGGTCCCCAGCTCCACACCCGTCCGGCGTACATGTTCCCCTATGACCCGTTCGTAGGCGGCATAGGTCTGCTGAAAGGCAAGACGCACGTTCCCGGCCGTGAAGGGGCTCTGCTCCTTCTGGGCGGCCATGATGTCCCGCTTGGTATCCAGCTGTGCCTTGAGCCCTTCCAGACAATGGAGCACCCCGGCCACGCCCTCCGCGCCTGCGGGCAGCCCCGCCTGGAAGGTGTCCAGATCCCTGCGCATGGCGTCCACCGCCCAGGAGACCGAGGCAAGCTCCCGCTCGCCCTCGGCAACGGACTGCTGCCCCCAGAAATCGTTCCCCACCAGACGCACGCCCTGGCTCACCAGGCTGACGAAATAATCGGGATCCACACCGGCCCGGCCCAGCTCCGCCATAAGCTCCGGCCGGAGGGCCCGTCGCCCCGTGGCCACCATGCCGCGCCCCAGGCAGGCCAGGTTGCGCTCCGCCGCCGCATCCAGGAGCCTGGACAGGTTGCCGCCGGTGAAGGCCTTGCCCTCCAGGGACTTCTTGCCGATGTACTGGTTGAACAAACGTGTGCCCTCGGCCTTGCCGCAGTAGGCGCAGACGCTGTCGCGCACGCGCTCGGCCGCGGCCCTGTTCCCGGCCTTTTCCTGGCTGCGTTGCGACAACTGCCAGAAACGGGCCTTGGCGGTCGTCGTCTGGAGCTTGTCCGTGCTCTGGTCGAGGCGGACGAAACTGCCCTGGGCCTGACTCAGGTGGCGCAGGCCGGCTATGGAATCGATAGGCATGGCTCCCTCCTAGACCTTCACATAAAAAGGGCTGCTCGCTCTCCATCACGGTGTCGCCCAGGTCGCGCAGCGCTGCGTCCAGAAGTCCAGCGACAGGGCGAAGGATTGCAGGAAGGCATCCAGTTTGTCCGCCGTGGCCTGTTCGGGCAGCCACATCTGCTGCAACAGCACGGTGTCGCTCTCCGGGGCAAAGGGTGATGGTGGCGCCCTGGGTATCCTGCCACATGAGGTTGGCGGTGAGCAGGGTCCGCAGTTCCCGCAGGGCCACTTCCTCATCTTCGGAAAGCGTACCTATGCTGCCGAAGGCGATGAACGTGCCCTGCCCTTCATCGAAACGCAGATGCACCACATGGTCGTCGGCCGAAGCCAGGGCGCAGTAATTGGCGTCATCGAGCTGCAAAGGCTCGATCTCCTGCTGGCGGGAAAATTCTTCCAGAAGCGTGTTGGCGGTCTCGCGGCTTATCATGATGCCTCCTTCCGTGCAGAGGTCTAAAGAAGTTCAGGGGATATTTTCGGCCTGTTCCTGATGTTGGCGGTACTGCCGACAGCGTTGGCAACGGACAGGCTACACCAGTGAATCAGCAAAAAGAGTGCCAGAGAGCAACCGCGGCATGGCAACGGAGCGGCCCCGCGCACCGTACGCCTCCGGGCAGAGCGCCTTGCCCTGCCGGAGGGGCAGCAAAAGTCCATGCCCTCCCCGGCCGAGATGAGGGGAAGCCATATGCCATTATCCCCCAGGGGCGTGGACTTTTCAATCTGTCCGCCTCCCGGCGGCCCTGGCGAAACCGGAGCGCATGGTCCGGCAAGACGCCCCGGCGGGCAGCCGTACCGGCGACGGCCCGGCAATCTGGCCCATCCCGGCCGGAGGGTCGTGCTGCGGGGCCAGCGTCCGCCGGCAGAGACAAAAAAAGCGAAGCCCCGGCAGCGGGGCTCCGCATCATGCAGCAAGGAAGGGAGAGAGGTATCAGAGGTTGGCGTTGAAAAACGCCTCGATCCTGTCGAAGGGGATGATGTCCACCCGGTCGTACAGGTCCGTATGCGAGGCCCGGGGCACGATCATCAGTTCCTTGTTGTTACCGCTGAGCTTCTTGAAGGCATCCTCGCTGAAGTAGCGGGAATGGGCCTTTTCCCCGTGGACCAGCAGGACCGCGCTGCGGATCTCGCCCGCATAGGCCAGCAACGGCATGTTCAGGAAGGACAGGGCCGAGGTGGCGTTCCAGGCACCATTGGAGTTGATGGAACGGGGATGGAAGCCGCGCTTGGTCTTGTAATAGTCGAAGTAATCCTTGACGAACTGCGGCTCGTCGCCCGTCAGGGCCTCGGGCAGGCCCGCGGCGGACGGTGCGATGCTGCCGGAACGTGCGTCCCGGGTGCGCTGTGCGTTCAGCTGCTGGCGCAGCGCGTAGCGGGCCTCGGCATCCATGGCGTCAAAATAGCCGTTGGCCGTGACGCGGCTCATGTCGTACATGGTGACGGCCACGGTGGCCTTGATGCGGGTATCCATGGCGGCGGCGTTCAGGCCCATGCCGCCAAAACCGCAGATGCCGATGATGCCGATGCGCTCCGCATCCACCGCGTCCAGCGTGGTGAGGAAGTCCACCGCGGCGCTGAAGTCTTCGGTATTGATGTCCGGCGAAGCCACATGACGCGGCTCGCCGCTGCTCTCGCCCGTATAGGAGGGGTCGAAGGCCAGCGTCAGGAAGCCGCGTTCGGCCATGGTCTGGGCATAGAGCCCGGACGCCTGTTCCTTCACCGCGCCAAAGGGGCCGCTCACGGCCAGGGCCGCCAGCTTGCCCTTGGCACCCCGGGGCACGTACAGATCGCCCGCCAGGACAGTGCCGTAACGGGTGCGGAAGGTCACCTTGCGGTGTTCCACTTTGTCGCTCCTGGGAAAGACCTTGTCCCATTCCTGTACCAGTTCCATAGCCTTACCATCCTTGGAAGAAGCCGTGCCAGAGGGGGCCTTGTCCGCTGCGGCCGCAGATCCGGCAAACAGCATCGTGCCTGCCAGGATCGTCGCCGCCAGTGTTTTGCACATGCTCATCATGTCGCTCCGGCTTGAAGTTGTCCGGCAGGAACGTGCCTGCCGGCGTTCTTTTCTGTGTAGCCGCAGCTCCCATCCATGACAAATACCTATATCGAATGTTTCACCATAGAAATAAGGCATGGATAAGCCGACATATGTCCCGCCTGGGCACACCGCTCCGGCACGGAAGGCCCCAGCAGTGCATTGCAAGAAAGGGAAGCCCATCAAACGTGCGCCTCGTGGCGTCCGTGCCGCGCCACTTGATTTTTTCAAGAAAACGGCACGCATTTCTTGGCCCGGCTTCTGGCCCGGCCCCGGCGCCCCTGATACCTTTCCCTCCGGATACCGGGACTCCGCAACAACATCCCAGAGAGGTGACCCAGATGAAGATACAGCAGATCCGCAACGCCATGGTCCGCATCCGCTACGCCGGCAAGACCTTCCTCACCGACCCCTGGCTGGCGCCCAGGGGCAGCATGGGGACGTTCCGCGACTATCCCATGTTCCGCTGCCGCCCCGAACGGCTGGACCTGCCCCTGCCCCTGTGCGACCTGCCCATGCCGGTGGCCGACATCCTGACCGGTGTGGATGCCTATATCGTGACCCATGTGCATCCCGACCATATCGACATGGCCGCCGACGGCAGCGTGGGCGCGCCGCTGGACAAGGCGGTGCCCGTGTTCGTGCAGAGCGAAGAGGATGCCGCCGTGCTCCGGCGCTCCGGCTTCGCCCGGGTGGAAGTGCTGGGAGAGGAGACCGTCTTTGCGGGCATCCGCCTCAGCAAGACGCCCGGACGCCACGGCACCATCATCCCCTGCGGGCCGTCCTGCGGCGTGGTCTTCCGGTATCCTGACGAAAAGACGCTCTATGTGGCCGGTGACACCATCTGGTTCGACGGTGTGGCCGAAAGCCTGCGCCGTTACCGGCCCGATGTGGTCATGGTCAATGCCTGCGCGGCCGAACTGCTGGACGAGGGCCGCCTGATCATGGACGACGCGGACGTGGCCGCCCTGCACGCCGCCCGCCCGGAAGCGCGGATCATCGTCAGCCATATGGACACCGTGCCCCATGCGGCCCTGACCCGGCAGGACATGGACCAGGCCCTGCGCCGTCGCGGCATCCGGGAGGCCGTCTTCATGCCCGACGACGGCCAGAGCGCCGATTTTTAACGGCAGGAAAACTTCGTACGGCCCGCAGACGGACGGGCTGACGCATAGCGTGGCAGGCAGGAGGGATCCGTCCCGCCACGGTGCCTGCGCTCCGGCAGGGCCACGGCTCCGCCCGGCGCCCCTGCCCTGTGCCCTCCCCGAATCAGGTCCCCGCCGGTCCCCAGGCAGAACGCCTTCCTTCCTCTTCCCCCTCCGGCGGGGGCCTTCATTCCGCCAGATCTTCCGCTTCCCGAAGGACCACATGCAGCTCGTAGCCGCCCAGCGGTTCCACCTCGGCCAGGAAGGCATCCAGGGCCTCCATGTCCAGAAAATACATGTCGAGGAAATAGAGGTTGTCGCCTGTGGTGCGGTAGCAATGGATGGTGCGCCTGCCTTCCTTGCGGCAGCAGTCCTTCAGGGCCTCCACAGGGACATGCCTGAGCTGCACCCGGATGACGGCATGGACCTTGTAGCCGAAGACCGGGCAATTGACGTTGATGGTGTAGCGCTGAAGGATGCCCATGTCCTCCAGCCGTTCCACCCTGTTCCTGACGGCCTGCCCGGTGAGGAAGACCCGCGCGCCCAGTTCCTTCATGGTGATGCGCGCGTTCTTCCTGAGTTCTTCGACGATCCTCACATCCGTTGCATCTATCTTGGTCTTCATACGGCCTCCGCTCTGCCCCGCCATCTTCCCGGATAAGCAGGCCAAAAGCAAATCTTCCGTCCTCCTGACGGCAAGACGGCATCTTTGCCCTCCGCTATTCCTGCCCGTCTTCCGCCCCTTCCGCAGCACAGTCCGCCTTTGTTCCCGTATGACGGCAGGCGGCCTCCCCGGCCGCGAAGGCGGTCCGTTACCCGCGCATCCCGCAGCGGGCACGAAAAAAGCCCGGCGGACAGGGCATGCCTGTCTGCCGGGCTCGATGAGGCGGACGGATCGTCGCTGCTAGTAAGCGTGCTCGTCCTTCAGGTCTTCAGCGCTCAGGCTGTGGAGAACAGGCGGTAGACCCAGAACTGGTACAGCAGCACGATGGGCACCATGACCAGAGCCACGCCCAGCATGATCTTGAGGGTCAGCTCGGACGAGGAGGCATTGAAGGCCGTCAGGGTGGCGGTGGGATCGATGGACGAGATGAGCATGCGCGGGAACATGCCCATGACGCCGAAGAAGGTCACACCGATGATGTACACGGCGCTGCACATCCAGGCCTTCCACAGCTGGCCGCGGCGCAGCATGCAGCGCACGCCCAGCAGACCGGCCAGGGCCACCACGGGCAGCAGGAGCAGCAGCGGGTTGCTCCAGTAGTTGCTGAACAGGTCGGTGTTGAAGAAGGTCAGCACCAGGAAGGCCACCAGCAGGATGAGCATCACGGGCCAGAGCAGGGTGGCGCTGCCACGGCGCGGGTCTGCAGTTCGCCCTGGCTCTTGATGGCCAGCCACAGGGAACCGTGCAGCATGAACATCACCAGGAAGAAGATGGCGCCGGCGATGCCGTGTAGCCGTTGACCAGGCCCATGAGCGTGCCGTGGAACACGCCTTCACCGTCGATGGGGATGCCCATGAACAGGTTGGCGAAGGTCACGCCCAGCAGCAGCGAGGGCACCAGGTTGGACAGGAAGTGGACCAGATCCCAGAAGCCGCGCCACACGCCGCTTTCCACCTTGCCGCGGAACTCGAAGGACACGGCGCGGAAGATCAGGGCGAACAGCAGGATCAGCAGGGGAGCGTACAGGGCGCTGAACATCACGGCATAGACCTTGGGGAAGGCCGCGAAGGTCACGCCGCCGGCGGAGATCAGCCACACTTCGTTGCCGTCCCAGAAGGGACCGGCAGCGTTGTACATGATGCGGCGTTCTTCCTCATTGCTGCCGATGAAGGGCAGCAGGCTGCCCAGGCCCAGGTCGAAGCCGTCCAGGACGAAATACACGGCCCAGAGCAGCGCCCACAGGATGAACCAGATTACTTGCAAGGTTTCCAGCATGACTTAGTCCTCCTGCCCCTGCGGGCCCTTGATGGCGTACTTGCGCAGCAGGAAAATGTCCAGAAGGCCCAGCACGCTGTAAACGATGATGAAGGCCAGCAGCGACGTGGACACATGCTCGGCGGGCACCGGCGACACGGCGTCGCTGGTGCGCATCAGACCGTAGACGATCCAGGGCTGACGGCCCATTTCCGCCACCAGCCAGCCCATGGCGATGCTGATGTAGGGCAGCGGGATGCACCACACCAGGGCACGCATGAGCGTGGGGTTGATGGTCTCGCGGTTACGCTGCAGCGTGGCCCAGGCGGCCAGGGCCAGGAAGATGACACCAAAGAAGATCATGGCGCGGAAGCCCCAGAACACGGGCGTGACCGGCGGACGGTCTTCCTTGGGGAAGTCCTTGAGGCCCTTCACTTCGGCATCGGCGTCGCCGTAGGAGATCCAGCTCAGCAGGCCGGGGATGCCGATGGCTTCCACGGAGTTGGTCTCGTTGGCTTCGTCCGGCACCACGGCCAGATAGAAGGGAGCGTTCTTGGTGGTCTCCCAGTGGGATTCCATGGCGGCCAGCTTGGCGGGCTGCAGTTCGGACACCACCTTGCCCTGGATGTCGCCGCTCAGGGCGAGAGCCAGCACCAGCACCAGACAAATGGGAGCGGTCATGCGGAAGGAGCGGCGGAAGAATTCCACGTTGCTCTTGCGCAGCAGGTGCCAGGAAGACACGCCCAGCACGAAGAAGCAGGACAGCGTCCAGGCGGAGAGCAGGGTGTGGGCGTACATGCCCCAGGCGTAGGGGTTGGTGACCACGGCCATGAAGTCGGCCAGTTCGGCGCGGCCGTTCTGGATCACATAGCCCAGCGGGTTCTGCATGAAGCCGTTGGCCAGGATGATCCACAGGGCGGACAGGTTGCCGGCCAGCACCACCAGCCAGATGGCCAGCAGATGGGTCTTCTTGCCCACGCGATGCCAGCCGAAATGCCAGACAGCCAGGAACGTGGACTCCAGGAAGAAGGCCACAGTGGCTTCGATGGCCAGCAGGGAGCCGAAGATGTCGCCCACGTATTCCGAATACCGGGCCCAGTTGGTCCCGAACTGGAATTCCAGGGTGATGCCCGTCACCACGCCCAGGGTGAAGTTGATGATGAAAAGTTTGCCCCAGAACTTGGCATGCTTGCGCCAGACCTCATCCCCGGTGCGCACATAGCGGGTCTCCATCAGCGCGATGAGCAGGGACAGGCCCAGCGTCAGCGGCACGAAGATGAAGTGGAAAAAGACGGCCACGGCGAACTGTAGCCGCGAAAGCAGAATGACATCATCCATAGATCGTCCTCCTTATGGAGCGATCTGCATACCGTTATCCTTAGCGAAAAGCAAGACAAAGTTTAGGCCCTGCAAGGCCTTGACGGCTGATTGGGAAAGATTACTTATTCCCCAGCAAGTATCCATGGAGGTTGTCATCATGCCGGAAAATACGGCTCAATCCTGTGAATTTCGCGCCGAAGTGCGCAAGGTGCTGAGCATTCTCACCAATTCTCTGTATACCAATCGCGAGATCTTTCTCCGCGAGCTCATCTCCAACGCTTCCGACGCCCTGGACAAACTGCGCTTCCGCAGCAACCGGGGCGAGACCCCGCGCCATGACGACCTGCCGCTGGAGATCCGCATCAGCCTCGACAAGGACGCCAAGACCCTGACCATCGAGGACACCGGCCTGGGCATGACCGCCGCCGAACTGGCCGAGAACCTGGGCACCATCGCCAAATCCGGCACCGAGGCCTTCCGCGCCCAGCTGGCTGCCGAGGAAGCCAAGGCCGACGGCGAAAAAGCCGATGCCGCCAACATCATCGGCCGCTTCGGCGTGGGCTTCTATTCCGTGTTCATGGTGTCCGAAAAGGTGGACGTGACCTCGCGCCCGGCCTTCGGCGATGACGACAGCGCCGCCACCTGGACCAGCGACGGCCTGGGCACCTACACCGTGGCCCCCGCCGGTGACGACGCCCCGCAGCGCGGCACGCGCATCGTGGCCCACCTCAAGGAAGACGCCGCGGAGTTCCTCGAAAAGTTCCGCGTGGAATCCGTCATCCGCAAGCATTCGGCCTTCGTGCCCTTCCCCGTGCTGGTGGACGGCGAGCAGGTCAACACCCAGCCCGCCCTGTGGCGCGAGCCCAAGTCCTCCGTCACCAAGGAACAGTACGATGCCTTCTACCAGGCCCTGACCTATGACAGCAAGGCGCCGCTGGACGTGCTGCACATCTCCGTGGACGCGCCCGTGCAGTTCAACGCCCTGCTCTACATCCCCGACGTGCGTCAGGACCTCTTCGGCCTCGACCGTGATTTCTGGGGCCTGGACCTCTACGCCAGCCGCGTGCTCATCCAGCACCGCAACAAGGAACTGATCCCCGACTGGCTGGCCTTCCTCAAGGGCGTGGTGGACACCGAGGACCTGCCCCTCAACATCTCCCGCGAGACCCTTCAGGAAAACGTGGTCCTGCGCAAGATCAACCAGACCATCATCAAGCAGACCCTGAGCCACCTGGAAAAGCTGGCCGCCAAGGATGCCGGGAAGTACGCCGCCTTCTGGCGCCTGCACGGCCGCATCTTCAAGCTCTCCTACCAGGACTTCGCCAACCGCGAACGCATCGCCGGTCTGCTGCGCTTCAACACCTCGGCCCTGGACGACGGCGAAGCCCTCTCCAGCCTGGACGAATACATGTCCCGCGCTCCCGAAGGCCAGAAGACCTTCTGGTACGTCTCCGCGCCCAACCGTGAGGCCGCCCGCCTGAGCCCGCACCTGGAACGCTTCACCCGCAAGGGCATCGAAGTGCTCTTCCTCTACGAGCCCGTGGACGAGTTCGTCATGGAAGGCATGGGCAAGTACAAGGACTGGGAATTCAAGGCCATCGAGAACGCCGCCGATGACGCCCTGGACGCCTTCGCCGACAAGGCCGACAGCGAAAAGCCCGCCGCCGCGCCCCTTTCCGACGACGACAACGCCAGCTTCGACAAGCTGCTGGAACGCATCAAGGAGATCCTGGGCGAACGCGTGGCCGACGTGCGCGTCTCCCACCGCCTGGCCGACAGCCCGGCCGTGCTGGTCTCGCCCGACGGCATGACCTCGTCCATGGAAAAGCTCATGCGCGCCATGCAGAAGGACGACTCCCTGCCCGTCAAGGTGCTGGAAGTCAACCGCGACCACGTGCTGCTGCGCAGCCTGCTCAAGATGTTCAAGGCCGATCCCCAGGACAAGACCCTGGCCGGCATGGTGGAGAACCTCTTCGACGCCTGCATGCTCCAGGAAGGCTACCTGCGCGATGCCCAGATGCTGGCCGGCCGCAGCAGCCATCTGCTGGAACAGGCCGCGGCCTGGTACGTGGAAGTG
>VOFD01001337.1_pt1 | contig 14434 bp, 12 predicted proteins | sample 5384101 | NCBI WGS metagenome assembly VOFD01 (sample SAMN12384723, study PRJNA508395) | human gut metagenome | isolation source: healthy gut C | host: Homo sapiens
TACCGCCCGGCACGGATTTGCCGGCCTGCGAAATCGCAACGGTTTTGGTATCCACAGCAGCACCGGCCTTCATCAGTTTGATGGTCAGCGTGGCGGTGATAGCCTGCTCCGTCGTGTTTTCCTTGGGCGTCACGGTTACAACCATCCCGTTTACGGAGGTCGTGAACTGCTCCGATTTATCCGTAGCGGCTTCGATCGTGCAGTCGTCGGCATTGGCAGCCGTGACCGTCACGGTCTTGGCATTGTCCGTCGCAGCGAAAGAAAGCGACGTCGGGTCGAGCTTGGTAATCGCCGGGTCGGTCGAAGGCTCGCCCATGAAAGCTGCCACATCCTCGGGACGCTGCGGACAAACCTGCGCGGCATTGCTGTTCACCGAAGCGTAACCGGTAATATCCCCGGTGGAACCTGCCACGAACTGTGTCCCTACGAGCCGGGCATGGCCTTCTGCACGAATACCGTCATGTTACCGGCCGAGGTCGTAAACGTATGCTTTCCGAAAGCTTCGTTCGTAGTCCAGTCGGCAGCCGTAGCAGGGGCGGTCACACCCTTGACCGTCACGACCATACCCTGATATTCGGCCAGCTTTAGCGGGATCGACTACGACAGGCGTGATGGTCTCTGTACCGATCTTTTCGATCTCGACCCAGTCGGCACCCTTGCTGCCGGTAACCTCGTACAGGCCGTTGTAACTAACGATACGCGCTTCGCCCTTTTTTCAGCGTCACCTTCACCTTGTCACCCCTTGACAAACGTAAAGCCATCGTCATAGGGATCGGTATACTTACCGCTGCCGTAGAGCGTGATACCGTTCTTGGCGGTAGTCGCCCCCCGGGGTCATCACCTGAAGGTTCTGGCCGTTGAAGTTCCCGCCTTCCTTGTCGGTTACGACGACGGCCTCGAAATAACGGTCGTTATTCGTATCGAGGGCTACCTGCGACGTCGTAAGTTTGGCGATGATCTCGGGAATCGTGATAACCACAGCCTCGCCCGGGGTCGGGGGAGTTACGTTGCCCAGGTCGACCTCCGTACCACCGATGCCCTCGAAAAGTTTCACGTCGTCGACACGGTGCGCGGATGAAAGATCGGAAATGAAACGGATATAAAGTTCAGAGGGAACCTCTTTCAGCGTAAAGTTGGCCGTTGCCAAAGCCCAGGTGCCGTAGTTGAAATGTTCGTCGGCCTCGACAGGGCGGTCATAGGCGATTTCCGCCCAGTTTTTCGCCGTCCTTGCTCAGGTATACATGGAATTCCGAGGTTACGAACGCATTATCCTCAGCGCCAAAGAGGCTTTTTATACGAACCGAACGTCAGGCAAAGGTTTTTCTGAGCAGGATCGAGTGCAATCTTGTGGATCTCGAACTCGGCACCGGCACAGAACAGCATGTTGTTGACGCCGGATGCATCGTCCTTGTATTTCGAATAGTTGCCGTTGGAAGCGGAATTCGCACGAACAGATATACTGTTGGCCACATAAGTCACATTATCGGCACCCGTACCAGTCTGATTCTTCCAGCCCTCGAATGCATCTGCGAAGGGGAACTTACCATCTGCCCCCTTTTGAGCCTGCTCCTTATCGAAATCGTTAGCATAGATAGCATCGCCCGTGGGGGGGGTGTAACCCCGCTGCCGTACTGTTTTACGGCTACGGACGACTCGGCCTGACCCCATTTGCCGAATTCGGGGTGGATAAGCGTGAAGGAGATTTTGCCTTCGCGCAGGGAAGTACCGGCGGGCAGCTCGGAAACCGTAACGGAAATCGATCCGTTGCCTTTGCCGCTCATCGGGGAGATAGTAGCCCAATCCAGGTTACTTGCAGTAACCGTCCATTCGCAGTTCGCCGTGATGGCGACGGTTTGTGTCGTCTCCGTTTCATCGGTAAAATTAAGCGCCGTCGGATCCGCCGTCAACTTCGGCGTCAGCGACTTGTCATCGTCGTCGGAGCATCCCGTAAATGCCGTGGCAGCCACGAGGAAGAATGCGCCGAACAACAACCTAAAAAGATGTTTACTCATAAAAATAGTTTTAATTAGGTGATTATAAACTAATATCTGTACACAATAAATGACTTACGATTCTTCCGTTTTTTCAAGGGAAACTATTACAAAGATAGTTTTTATTTCAAAAATACAAAAGGATTTTGGCATATATTTACTGTTAATATTCCGTTACATAGCAAAAAAACGTTCCATGCTGCTTCGAAAGGGACAACCCGTCCGGCAGACAGCCTCATCCGCTCCCAAATTAAGGCTCCGGCGGGGGGGGCTCCCGCCCCGAACCGTAAAATCCCCGGGGTACCTTCGGCCAGACAAAAAACCGCCCCGGAAACCGGGACGGGCGAAGTTTCAAGGCTGGTTGGCGGATTGCATCGGCAGGGGTCATAAATCGACATCGTTTCTGACGCTGCAAAAATTACCCAGCGGTTATTTCATAGTTGCGACAATCCCATAACAATCCCGGGAATATGGCATTGCACGCATGTTGATGATGCCGGCAAAGCCCAGGAATTCGTCGGCCGTCATGCCGTCGGTCGATGCGACGGCGCGCAGCGCCACGCAACTTTCGTAGGTGCGTTCGTCGCCCATGACGCCCACGCTCTGTACCGGCAGCAGCATAACTCCCGCCTGCCATACCTTGTCGTAGAGCCCGTGCTCGCGCAGGGCGTCGATGTAGATCTTGTCCACGTTTTGCAGGATCTCGACCTTCTCGGGCGTGATGTCGCCCAGAATGCGGATCGCCAGCCCCGGCCCCGGGAAGGGGTGGCGGCCGATCAGCTCCTCGCCGATACCCAGCGAGCGGCCCACGCGGCGCACCTCGTCCTTGAAGAGCAGGCGCAGCGGTTCGACGACTTCAGGTGCATGTGCTCGGGCAGGCCGCCCACGTTGTGGTGCGACTTGATCTTGGCCGCGGGGCCGTTGACCGAAGCCGACTCCACGACGTCGGGATATATCGTCCCCTGAGCCAGCCACTTGACATCCTCGAGCTGCTGCGCCTCGGCATTGAAGACCTCGACGAAGTCGCGGCCGATGATCTTGCGCTTGGTCTCGGGATCGCTCACTCCGGCCAGGTCACCCAGGAACTTGGCGCCGGCCTTCACGCCCTTGACGTTCAGACCCATGTTCTTGTACGACTCGAGCACGTCTTCGAACTCGTTCTTGCGCAGCAGTCCCGAATCGACGAAGATGCAGTAGAGGCGTTTGCCTATTGCGCGGTGCAGCAGCACGGCCGCAACCGACGAGTCGACGCCGCCCGAGAGTCCGAGCACGACCTTGTCGTCGCCGATCTTCTCGCGCAGTTCGCGGACGGTCGTCTCGACGAAACTCTCCGACGTCCACGACTGTGCGCAGCCGCAGATGCCCACGACGAAATTCCGGAGCAGCTGCACGCCGTCGGTCGAGTGGTAGACCTCCGGATGGAACTGGATGGCCCACGTCGGTTCGCCCTCGATGCGGTAGGCGGCCACGTGCACCTCGGCCGTCGAAGCCACGATGCGGTAGCCGTCGGGCACGCGGGTGATCGTGTCGCCGTGCGACATCCACACCTGCGTGGTGCGGGGCAGTCCCTCCATGAGCCGGTCGTCGGGTTCGACTACGGTGAGCATCGCCCGTCCGTATTCGCGGCTCGGGGCGGGCGTCACCTCGCCGCCGAAGTGCTGGGCGAGGTATTGCGCACCGTAGCAGACGCCCAGCAGCGGCAGCCGGCCCTTGATCGCCGAGAGGTCGATGCGGGGGGCTTCCGCGTCGCGCACGGAGAAGGGCGAGCCCGAGAGAATCACGCCGCGCACCGACGCGTCGATGGCGGGCAGGTGGTTGAAGGGGTGGATTTCGCAGTAAACGCTCAGCTCGCGTACGCGGCGGGCGATGAGCTGCGTGTACTGCGACCCGAAGTCTATGATTAATATCTTTTCAGTGCATAAATGTCCTTTGGTTTCTCCGATGGTTCGGATCGTTGCGCCGTTCAGTGTTCGCCGCGCGAATAGTTGGGCGTCTCGCGCGTGATGGTCACGTCGTCAACCGTGCCGGGGGAACGAGTTTGTTTGATGTTGACCTCGCCTTTCTGGAAATAGCGGTCGGCGGAACCCGCCTTCATGGCGTCGATCGAGCCCATGCCGCGATAGCTCTTGAACTTGCGGCCGTTGTAGATGATCGTCTCGCCGGGCGACTCCTCCGTGCCGGCGAACATCGAGCCGATCATGACGCTGTCGCCGCCTGCGGCCAGAGCCTTGACGCAGTCGCCCGAATAGCGCAGTCCGCCGTCGGCGATGACGGGGATGCCGCTGCCCTTGATGGCGTGGGCCGCGTCGTAGATGGCCGAGAGCTGGGGCACGCCGCAGCCCGCGATGATACGCGTCGTGCAGATCGATCCCGGGCCTATGCCCACCTTGATGCCGTCGGCGCCCGCCTCCACGAGGTATTTGGCCGCCTCGGCGGTAGCGATATTGCCCACCACCACGTCGAGTTCGGGGTATTTGGCCTTGATGCGGCGCAGCAGCGCCACGATGTTGGCCGAGTGGCCGTGCGCCGAGTCGAGGACGATGGCGTCCACGTCCTCGCCGACGAGCGCATCCACACGCTCCATCGAATCGCCCGTGACGCCTACGCCGGCGGCTACGCGCAGACGGCCCTTGCTGTCCTTGCAGGCATTGGGGTGGTCCTGTACTTTCGTAATGTCCTTATATGTGATCAGTCCGACGAGCTTCCCCTGTTGTCCACCACGGGCAGCTTCTCGATCTTGTTGCGCAGGAGTATCTCCGAGGCCTTCTCGAGTTCGGTGCTGTGGGTGGTGATGATGTTCTCCTTTGTCATCACCTCTCGAAATCAGGCGGCTCATGTCGCGCTGGAAGCGCAGGTCGCGGTTTGTGACGATGCCGATCAGCCGCCGCTCGGCGTCGATCACGGGGATGCCGCCGATCTTGTTCTCCTGCATCAGCGCGAGCGCGTCGCCCACGGTGTGCTCCTTGGTGATGGTGATGGGATCGTAGATCATGCCGTTCTCGGCGCGCTTCACGCGGCGCACGTGCGCGGCCTGCTCGGCGATGGTCATATTCTTGTGGATGCGAGTTGTGCAGAATAGGAAATACTCCTTATTATTATTGGCTTTCGGTGTTGCGCAACATTTTAATGAACGGGATTGTCCCTTCCCGATCGCCGGAGATAAAAAAGCGGGACGACAGAGGTCGGTATTAGACCGTCGGATAAGACGGCTTTTGGTATTCCGCCTCGAATGCATGTATTATTAATGCAAATGCGGGAATTAATCGTTTCGTAGCGTGCTGCTTGAATGGGAGAGCCGGACGAATCCGATTCGTCCGGCTCTCTTTTTTCGTCGGTATCCGCATGAATGCCGGCGGAAGATGCGGTGCCGCCGTCAGTAGGCTTTGCGGCGGAACTCCTTGGGCGTCATTCCCACGCGGCGTTTGAAATACTGGCCGAAGAACGACGGATTGGGGAAATTGAGTTTGTCGGAGATCTGCTGAATGGTGAGCTGGTGATTGGTTTTGAGCAGGTTTTTCGCGTGCATGATGACCGTGTGGTTGATCCACCACGCCGCGCTGTTGCCCGATACGGTCCGTACTACCGACGAGAGGTATTTGGGCGTCACGCAGATCTGGTCGGCGTAGTACCCGATTTCGCGCTCGCGGACGTAGTGCTGCGAGACCAGAAAGAGAAACTCGCGGAACATGCTCTCCTGCCGCGTTTGGGCGCTCATGGCCAGCGGTTTGCCGTGTTGATAGATGTGGAAGATTTCGTAGTAGAGCATCATCGACATGTGGAGGGTGATCTGGTCGCGGTAGGGGTGGCCGTTCCGTTCGAATTCACTGAACATGCGGCAGTATTTGAGCATCCGCCGGAAAGTCGTATCGTCGAGCGAGATACAGGGATGGTCTTTGATGTAGAGGAACAGCGAGGTCGCCGAAGGGACCTGCACTTCGCGTGTGACGTCGATCTCGGGACGATGCAGTAGGCCTCGAAATCGTCGCTGTGGTCGTCGAGTTGCATGAGCATTCGGGGAAGAAGACGCACAGGTCGCCCTTCTGGATGTAGCAGCGGTGCTGGTTGAGCGTGACGCGGCTTTTCCCTCGCAGGCAGATACAGAACCCTCCGGTATTCAACTCGTGCGGCAGATAGTCGGATTCGGTGAATTCCATCGAGGAACTCGTGAGATGCAGCAGCCGGAACGAAGCGGAGTTCGGCCGTTCGGAATCCTGTTGAGGAGTCACTGGAATTTGTTGGAGGATTTCTTCCATAATAATGTTGAATTTCGCCAAAAGTAATAACTTTTTCTCGCATAATAGGAGGATTGAGCTCCTTTATTCGACTTATTGAATGTTATTGCCCGCTATATGGACAAGAAGCGCATCCTCCGATCGTTATTTTTGTGACGAATTACAGGAAAAAGACGAAAAACGAATGAAAATCATCTTGTCGGAAAAATACGGCCGTCTGGCTTCGTGGATGCGGAAATTGCCTGCGCAGGGCGTTTGCGGGGAGGTATTGCGCGACGACCGCAATACGCTTTGGTGCGAGCGGGTGGCGGGCGAGGAGTTTGTCGTCAAGCGTTTCGCCGTACCGCTGCGCCTGAACCGGTGGGTCTATACGTTTTTCCGGCCGACCAAAGCCCGACGTTCCTATGACTATTCGCTGCGGCTCCGGCGGTCGGGCATCGCCGTGGCCGATCCGGTCGGTTACATCGAGTGCCGGCGGGGGCTGCTGTTCCATACAGGCTACTATGTTTCCAAACGGCTTCCCTACCCGACGCTCCAACAGCTGGATCGGGAACCGCAGGCACGGCAGTTCGAGATTCTCGATGCCTTTGCGGCCTTCACCGTCCGCCTCCACGAAAAGGGTGTGCTCGATTACGACTACAATCCGGGCAACATCTTCTATTACCGGGAGGACGGTGCGTGGAATTTCGCGCTGATCGACGTCAACCGCATGGCCTTCCGCCGCAACCTGAGTCGGCGCGACTGCGTGGAGATGCTCCACCACCTCGACTGGGAGACGCCCTATCTGGATTATGTGCTGATCCGTTATGCCGAATTGCGCCGCTGGGACTGGAAACTCCTGAGCGGCGCCGTACTGCTCAAACAGGGGATCAACCTGCCGGTACGCATCCGGCGCTTTTTTCAAACGGCTCATCGGGAGGAAGTAGCGGCCGGCGATGCGATTATCCGTCCGAGAAGTTGTATTTTCGGACGCAATTTCCTATCTTCGCTTTACGAAAACCGAAACCATCCGAAAATGAAACCTTTCTACCTGGGGACGCTGCTCGGCGTTCTGTCGCTGGCCTGCTGCGGCGCGCCGTCGCAGCAGGTGCTCCGTCTGGAAAAAAGCCCTCTTCCGCTCGGCGGGAAAATGGCCGTCTACATGGAATCCAACCCGCACCGGCCGTGGGATGCACTCTATCCCGTCGTGCGGGGCGTGCCCGACTCGTGGCGCGATGCGACCGTCTACTATGCGGAAACCGATCTTCCGCAGCTGCTCTACCAGGGCTATCGGCAGGGGCTTGCCGACGAAAAGTTCTGCATGGGCTATTTCAACGTTTGGGGCCTCGATACGGCCTCCCGTTCCGCCCGTCCGATCCGTAGCGTGATCGCCATGGCGGCGGGCGTGACGGCCGAGGGGCATCCGGCCTACCTGTTCGATACGGACGGCGACGACGACCTGTCGGACGAAACGGTGCGCTATTTCGGTGCGGATTCCGTCGCCGTGGAGGTGACGCCCGTCTACGTCGAACGCTACGGCGGCGGGGGCGTCGTCCTGCCTGATTTGGCCTATGTCTATCCGGCTTGCAGGAACTCCGACATGCTGCTGTATTGCGCCGAGTGCTGCTCCGGCGAGGCGGCGGTGGCCGGCGGGCGGTATGCCGTGACGGTGAAGCCCTATGTCAGGAACTACGACGCCGATTCGGCGGAGATCGTTTTTTCGGATGGCGATACGACGCTGCGGCACCGTGTGGGCGAATTCGTGCGGTTGGGCGGGAGCTACTACCGCATCGACAGCCTGCGGCCCGACGGCCGCGAACTTAGGTTGACACCGACGCCCGACGCTCTCGATCGTCCCTCCGCGCAGGTGGGGTTCCGCCCGATCCCGTTCGAGGCGACGACGACCGACGGCCGCAGGGTGCGCTTCCCCGAGGATTTCGCCGGCCGCTACGTCCTGCTCGACTTCTGGTCGCTGAGTTGCCCGCCCTGCCTCATGGATATCCGCGACCACTATCTGCGGGACTACGCGGCATACCGTGAGGCCGGTTTCGAGATTCTCGGTGTGGCGAGGAATACCGACGAAGATCTGCGCGGGAATTTGCCCGACCTCGGGATCGTATGGCCGGTGGTGGCCGACCGGCCCGAAGGGCGTATTACCGGATGTTATCGCGTCGACGCTTATCCGACACTCTATCTGATCGATCCCCGGGGACGGATCGTGGCCGAAGGTTCCGATCTGCGCGGCGAGAGATTGAGCCGGTGGTTGCGGCAGGCCTATCCCGGGGTACAACCCTCGCCGCAGACCGAATAGCGGCCTGCCCGATGGCGATGCGGCTTGCACTGCGAACGGTGCGACGGCCTGCGATACCGGTCAGCGTTCGGCGCCGGCCGTTTCGCTCACCATGTCGCTCCACTCCGGATGCCGCTTGATGTAGACGGCGACGAAAGAGCACTGCGGAACGACTTTCAACCCCCGCCTGCGGATGTCGGCCAGTGCGGCGGCGACCAGTTGTGCGCCTACGCCACGTCCCTCGTATGCTTCGGGGACGAACGTATGCGTCAGGACGATCGTCCCGTTGTCCTTTTCATAGTCGATATAGGCGGTATGCCCTCCGAGGTCGAACTCGTAACGGCTGCGGGCCTCGTTGTCTTTGAGGATGTATCGTTCCATAGAATATCGTTGTTTTCAACCGTCGTTTTCTTGCCGAAGCGCAGTTCGCGCGACGCGGCTCTGCCCGTTCGACTCGGAGAAAACGTTGAATTTCATTCTTCGTTTTCTCGCCTCGGTAGAGTCCGAACTGCGTTCGGTTCTGCGCTCGGCTTGACGAAAACGTTGAATTTCTTTCTTCGTTTTCTCGCCTCGGCATAGTCTGAACTGCGTTTGGCTCTGCGCTTCGGCTTATCGAAAACGTTCTGTTTGGCCTGCAAATTACAAAATCGATTCCAAAACGGCTGTAAATCTTCCGGAATAAATGCGGGATTCCGGAAAATTCGTATATTTGACGATGCGAACTTATCCCGAACACCTTACTATCTATTCAATTTTATGAAAAAACTCTTTCTCCTCGCGGTGCTGTCGGCCGTCGTGTGCGGCGCAGCGGCACATCCCAATCACATCTTCGGCGTGCGCGTCGGCATGAACATCGCCAACATGACCTTCAAAACGGGCGGCGTGAGCGCTACGCCCAACTCCGTAGTCCGCCCGCTGGTGGCTTTCTCCTATGAAAAGAGCTTGATGCACACCCTGCCGCTCTATTTCGAAACGGGGCTGGGTATCGCCGGCTACGGCACCTCGATCAGCGACGGTGCGGTGAAGCTCAACGCCTACTATTTCGAGGCGCCGGCACTGGTCAACTGGCGTTTCGGTTTGACGGAAGACGTCTCGTTGATTCCTTATCTGGGTCTGAGTATGCGCGTCGGCTTCGCCGGCAAGGTGAAGTCCGGATCGGCAAAGGCCGATACGTTCGGCGACGGGGGATTCGACCGTTTCGATATGGGAGTCCGCGCTGGCATCGGGGTGGAGTACCGTCGTTATTCGTTCCGTTTCGGCTACGATGCGGGATTCCTCAATCTCTCCGATGTGTCGGACGTCACGGTTCGCAACAAGACGTTCCTGCTGCAATTGGGCTACCGCTTCTGATCGCAGCCCGATCGCAATTCATCGCTTCCCCTGCCGTTGCGGCGGGGGAAGGTCGTTTTAGGAAGGCTCGCTTTCCGGGCGGTCGGATTTCCGCGCTCCGTTTCGCTGCGTCCGGAACGAGGGTTTCGGCCCGGGTCGTCGGATTCCGGTACAGCCATTCGGAGAAGGAATCCTGCGGGGCTTCCTGCGTGAGGATCGATTGCCGGCGCATTTGCAGCGATCACCGGTGGGCAGGCTTTCGTGCGACGTATGTTCCCGATTCCGGTTTCGGCGGCCCGCAGGCCCGCGCGGAGGCATTGCGGAAGGGCGGGAAAAGTCCGCAACTTGTTTGCGGCACGCACTTTGCGCATGGGGCGAGTGTAAAACACCCCCGAAAGCTATGTTTGCGGATATTCATTTCATCGATTTTTTGCGCGCCAATCCGGCGCTGGCCGTTTTCGTCACCCTTGCGCTGGGTTTTCTGGTCGGCAAACTGCGCTGGCGCAGTTTCTCGCTCGGCACGGTGACGAGCGTGCTGCTGGTGGGCGTCGTGGTCGGGCAGTTGAAAATCGAGATTCCCGAACCGGCCAAGACCCTCTTTTTTCTCCTCTTTCTCTTTTCGGTCGGCTACGCCGTGGGCCCGCAGTTCTTCCGCGGGCTCAAACGCGACGGGCTGCCGCAGGTGGGGTTCGCGGTGGTCGTCTGTCTGTCGTGCCTCGGGTCGACGTGGCTCTGCGCCACGCTGATGGGCTACGACGTAGCGCAGGCGGCCGGACTGTTGGCCGGTTCGCAGACCATGTCCGCCGTGCTGGGCGTGGCGACCGACACCATCCGCCAGCTGCCCGACGGACAGGCGATCGATCTGGACGCCATGCCCGTCTGTTATGCCGTGACCTATATTTTCGGTACGGCGGGGTCGGCGTGGATCTTGGGAACGCTCGGCCCGCGTCTGCTGGGCGGGGTGGAGAAGGTACACAAGGCGGCGCTCGACCTCGAATCGAAACTGGGCGACGACGTCAGTTTCACGGCGGGCTTCGATCCTGCGGCGCGTGCCATCGTCTTCCGCGCCTACAAGGCCGAAAACGACTGGTTCGGGCAGCGGCACACCGTCGCCGAATTCGAACGCTACATGCAGTCGCAGAAGAAACTGATTTTCGTCGAGCGGCTGCGTCAACGGGGGCGCATCGTCGACGACGTGACGCCCCGCACGACGATCTATCCCGGCGATACGCTCGTGGTGAGCGGCCGCCGTCAGTATGTGATCGAGGAGGAGGATTGGATCGGTACGGAGGTCGAGGACGCGGAGCTGACGAACTTCTCGGTGCAGAGCCTGCCCGTGGTGGTGAGCAAGCGCGGAGCGGCGGGGCAGTATGTGCGCAATATTTTGAAAAGGAAAGAAATGCACGGTGTGAATATCCGTTCTATCCTGCGTGCCGGCGTGAAGATTCCGGTGCTGGCCGGCGGCAAGCTCGATGCCGGCGACCGGCTCGAACTGGTCGGCCTGCCGCAGGACGTGCGCCGCGCCGCGCCGACGCTCGGGTTCAGCGATCCGGTCTCGGAAAAGACGGGGATGCCGCTGGTGGGGCTGGGCATCTTTTTGGGCGGACTGCTCTTCGGCTGGTTGCTGATGACCCGTATCGGGGCCGTGCCGCTGAGCCTTACGGTGAGCGGCGGCGTGCTGATCGCCGGCCTTTTCTGCGGTTGGCTCCATGCCCGTTATCCCCACGTGGGCAATATCCCGCAGCCGACGTTGTGGTTCATGAACAACGTCGGCCTGAACACCTTCATCGCCATCGTCGGCATTTCGACCGGCCCGACCTTCATTCAGGGATTTCAGGAGGTAGGGTGGAGTCTCTTTCTGATCGGCGCGGCCGCGACCTCGATTCCGCTCGTCGCGGGCATCTTCATCGGACGTTACCTCTTCCGGTTCAACGATGCGCTGACGCTGGGGTGCGTCGCGGGGGCGCGGACCACCACGGCGGCGCTGGGTGCCGTCGAGGAGACGATCCAGAGCAACGTCCCCTCGATGGGCTACACGATCACCTATGCTATCGGCAATACGCTGCTCATCATCTGGGGCGTGGTGATCGTGCTGCTGATCGCGTAGCGGACGGCGGACTTTACCGGAGCGTCCGCTTCTGCCGCGGGGCGGGATGTCCGCCATTAGGCTCCGTTTGCAAAAGCAGGGCAAAATCCGTAGTTTTGTCGCTGTCAACCCCAGCGAGCATGAAACGAATCACGATCAAAGAGTTGGCCGAAAGGCTCGGACTGTCGCCGTCGACCGTGTCGCGGGCGCTGGCCGGCGACCGGAACATCCGCCGCGAGACGCGGGAACGGGTTTCCCGACTGGCGGGGGAACTGGGTTACCGTCCCAATCCGGTGGCTGTGAACCTCCGGTCGGGGCGGAGCAATACGGTCGGGGTGATCGTGCCCGAGATGGTCACGCCTTTCGCCGCGACGGTCATCGGCGGCATCCAGCGGGTGTTGTATGGGCGCGGCTTGAAGGTCATCATCGCCCAGTCGGACGAGAATCCGCAGACCGAATGCGGGAATCTGGAATTGATGGAGCGCTTCATGGTCGACGGCGTCATCGCCTGTCCGTGCGACGCGACCCGTAACGGCGAGATCTACCGGCGTATCCGGCAGCGCGGCGTGCCGCTGGTCTTCTACGACCGTGCGCCGCTGCGCGTCGATGCCTCGCGGGTGATCGTCGACGATTTTGCGACGAGCTATTTCCTTATGGAACACCTCGTCCGCAGGGGATGCCGCCGGATCGTCCACCTCGGCGGTCCGGCGCATATCCCGAATGCGAGGGAGCGTCTGCGCGGGTTCAGGTATGCTTTGGGGAAGTTCGGGTTCGTGTCGGACGGCCGGTCGGTGATTCCGGCAGGCGTGACCTTCGACGACGGCCGTGCGGCGGCCGACGAGTTGCTGCGCCGGATGCCCGATGCCGACGGCCTCTTCGCGTGGACGGATACGGTGGCGATCGGCGCGATGAACCGGTTGCGGGAACTGGGCATCCGCGTTCCGGCGCAGATGGCGGTGGCGGGGTATTCGGGAACCGTACTCTCGACGATCGTCAATCCGCAGCTTACGACCGTCGAGCAGCCGCTCGACGAGATGGGCTGCCGCGCTGCCGAATTGATTCTGGAAAAGATCGCCGATCCGTCGGCGCCCGACCGCACCGTCACGCTGACCGCCTGTATCCGCGAACGGGCGTCGACGGCGCGTTGAAAGAAGGATTACCGCGAACGGGGGCGCGTATCGACCGATACGCGCCCCCGTTCGTGTCCGGTGCGGCGGATCAATAGCCCAGGATACGCATCATGGCGCGGTAACTCTGCTCCTTGGCGAACAGACGCGTGTAGTATTCGTTGTCGCTCTTGTCGCGGTCGATGATGATGTGTTTGGGTGCGGGGATCAGGCAGTGCTGGATGCCGCCGAAACCGCCCAGCGACTCCTGATAGGCGCCCGTATGGAAAAAACCGATGTACTGCGTGTTGCCCGCTTCGAGTTTGGGCAGGAAGATGGCGTTGGTGTGTGACTCGGCGTTGTAGAAATCCTCGCTGTCGCACGTCAGCCCGCCGAGGAAGACGCGCTGGTACTCCTTGTCCCAGTTGTTGACGGCAAGCATGATGTAACGCTGGTTGATGCCCCACGTGTCGGGCAGGGTGGTGATGAACGACGAGTCGATCATGTACCAGTTCTCGCGGTCGTTCTGCTGCTTCTGGTTGACGATCGAATAGAGCGCCGCACCGCTTTCGCCCACGGTGAACGATCCGAACTCGGTGAAGATATTGGGTTCCTCGATGCCGTTCATCTCGCAGATGTGTTTGATCTGCGCCACGATCTCCTCGGTCATGTACTCGTAGTCGTATTCGAAGTTGAGCGAGTTCTTGATCGGGAAGCCGCCGCCGATGTTCAGGCTGTCCAGTTCGGGGCAGATGGCCTTCAACTCGCAGTAGACGTTGAGGCACTTGCCCAATTCGTTCCAGTAGTAGGCCGTGTCCTTGATGCCCGTGTTGATGAAGAAGTGGAGCATCTTCAACTGAAACTTCTTGTTGGTCTTGATCTTGCGCTTGTAGAAGTCGACGATGTCGTTGTAGCGGATGCCCAGACGCGAGGTGTAGAAATCGAATTTCGGCTCCTCCTCGCAGGCGATGCGGATGCCCACCTTGCACTTTTTCTCGATCGCGGCGTCCAGCAGTTCGACCTCCTCCTTGTTGTCGATCACGGGGATGGTGTTTTCGAATCCGTCGTCGACCAGCTGCGCGATATTCTCCACGTACTGAGGACGTTTGAAACCGTTGCAGATGATGTAACGGTCCTTGTCGATGATCCCGCCGTCGTAGAGGGCGTTGATGATGTGGATGTCGTAGGCCGACGAGGTTTCGAGGTGGATGTCGTTTTTGAGCGCCTCTTCGAGCACGAAGGAGAAGTGGCTCGATTTGGTGCAGTAGCAGTAGTTGTAGGCGCCCTTGTAGTCGACCTTCGCCATGGCCACGTTGAACATGCGCTTGGCACGTGCGATCTGCGAGGAGATCTTCGGCAGGTAGGTGACCTTCAACGGCGTACCGTACTGCTTGATGATCTCCATGAGCGGAATGTCGTAC
>VOFD01002421.1_pt1 | contig 14365 bp, 21 predicted proteins | sample 5384101 | NCBI WGS metagenome assembly VOFD01 (sample SAMN12384723, study PRJNA508395) | human gut metagenome | isolation source: healthy gut C | host: Homo sapiens
TCTGAGTTCTTCTGTCATCGCCGAACTTCTGCTGAATAGCCTCCAGCTCCTCAATAATTATACTCAGAACTCTTTCATTATTTGCGAGAATATCCTCATAATCGGCTATCTTCAATTCAATTTCTTTTAATTCGTCAATAATCGTTTGACGCTCCATACCTGTAAGACGTCCCAAAGTCATATTGGCAATATGGTCAGCCTGAATCTCAGTAAGACCGAAGCGCTGACTCAGTCTTTGCTTACCCTCAGGGATATTCTTTGAGGTCTTCATTATTTCGACTACCTCGTCGATATTATCAAGAGCAATAACAAGTCCTCTCAGTATATGATCTCTTTCCTTAGCCTTTTTAAGATCATATTCCGTTCTTCTTCTTATAACCTCAACCTGAAAATCAAGATACTGCTCCAGACATTCTTTAAGGGTAAGTATTTTAGGAATACCGTTTACAAGAGCCAGCATTATGACATAACGCAGTGAAAAACTTTGCGCCATTCTTACCAGAGCGTCGTAAACGGAAGCGTCGCCGTGCGGATGATAGCGTCCGAGTACCGATCCTACGGTATCGGCGCACTTACGGTATGCCTTATCGGGATACAGTCCGTTTTCATACATAGTATAAAGTATTCTTCTGTGAACGGGCTTTAATCCGTCCCTAACGTCAGGCAGGGCTCTTGATACTATTACTGCCATTGAATACTGCAAAAACGATTCTTTCATTATATTTTCAACGTCGCTGCTGATAACGTTTGAATTATCGCTAAACAAATTATCACTCTCTTTCTTACTGATATGACCGAAAACGAATTTTATTTCTCGGGAAAATACGGCTCAAAGCTCTGTTTTATAATTTCAATCTGTTTATCGGTCATGCATCTTTTAGGAAGCACATATATAGTATCTTTTTTCAGAATAATAATGAACATATTATCCTTTTCAAGCACATCTATACCGCCCTCAGCAAATTCAACTGTCCTAGGCGGGATCGGCTGAAAATCCTCCGAGAGTTTTTTTTCCTCCTCGGAGATTATTGTTTCGATAGTAAACTTATCTTTGTACAATGAAAAAATATATCTGTCATCCTCCAGCATTTTCAGTGCTTCAAGCAGGGAAGACCGTATCTTTTTAGTATTGAACCAGATAGCCGCTACCGCCGCCGCACATACTCCAAGCAAAATAAAATTCATTATTATATCCGGATCACGCCATGCGGAAACTGCAAGGCCTATGCCCAGCAAAAGAAAAGCCTATTGTTTTTATCCAATTTTTCTTATAGACATATTTTTTCTGATAAGCCAGAAACGCTTCGCCCTCTTCATCATTTTTTACATTAAATTCAAATGATAGGTCAGGTTCATTCGCTGATATTTCATATTCCGTTTGGTTTGAAGCATCATTATCTTCTGAACCTGCCGGAAGGATATTTTCGCTGTCCATTCATCTTCCTCCTGTTATCAAGGTCTTATTAAACGTCAAGCTCCTTTACATACTGAGCGTTCTTCTCAATAAAATCTCTTCTCGGAGAAACCTTATCGCCCATAAGTATAGTAAATATCTCGTCCGCCTTTACAGCGTCCTCCATTGTTACCTTTATCATTGTTCTGGAATCAGGGTTCATTGTAGTTTCCCACAGCTGCTCGGGATCCATTTCACCAAGACCCTTATAGCGCTGAACGTCTACCTTTAGTCCGCTTTCACCTGAAAGCTCTGAAATATACTGATCTCTTTCCTCATCGGAAAAGGCATAGCGCACCTGTTTTCCCCTGTAAACCTTAAACAGTGGAGGCTGAGCGATATAAACGTGCTCCTCTTCTATAAGAGGCCGCATATAACGAAGAAAAAGAAAGTAAGCAGGAGCGTTCTAATATGAGAACCGTCAACATCGGCATCTGCCATTATAATTACTTTTCCGTAACGCAGTCTTGAAATATCAAAATCTCCGCCTATAGATGTTCCCAGAGCGGTAACTACAGGCATAAGCTTTTCGTTGCCGTAAACCTTATCAATTCTGGCTTTTTCAACGTTGAGCATTTTTCCCCAGAGAGGAAGAATAGCCTGAAACTTTCTGTCTCTTCCTTCCTTTGCCGAACCTCCCCCCGAATCTCCCTCGACGATATATATTTCAGTATTAGCAGGATCTTTTTCTGAGCAGTCGGCAAGCTTTCCGGGCAGCGACGAGGATTCAAGCGCTGATTTTCTTCTTGTAAGCTCTCTTGCTTTTTTAGCGGCTTCCCTTGCCCTCTGCGCTTGAATCGATTTATCGAATATAGACCTTGCTACTGTAGGATTTTCCTCAAGATAATCCATAAGCTTATCGCTCACTATCTTATCAACGAGCGGACGTACCTCAGGATTTCCGAGCCGTCCCTTAGTCTGACCCTCAAATTCGCAGTTAGTAAGTTTTACCGACACTACAGCGGTTATTCCCTCACGGACGTCCTCGCCCATAAGCTTATCTCCGTCCTTGAGAAGATTGAATTTTCTTCCGTATTCGTTGAGGATTTTCGTAAGAGCGTTCTTAAAGCCTATTTCATGAGTTCCTCCGTCGGGAGTATGAACGTTATTAGCAAAGGAAAGCACAAGTTCGTTATATGAATCGTTGTACTGAAATGCGATCTCAGCGGTTATATCGTCTTTTATTCCTGAAATATATATTACCTGAGGCGTTATTGCTTCAAGCCCGCGGGTCTTATGTATATGCTCGACGAACTGTCTTATTCCGCCCTCGTAATGAAGCACCTCGCCCTTATATTATATACATTCCCGGACGCTTTCTAACCGCCTCCAGTCCCTCCAGCACCTGTATCTGATTTTCGTCATAATTCTGATTTTCCGTTATCTGATTTTCTGACATTTAAAATTTCCTCCTGACCGATTTATATGTATTCCCATCGGCTTAACTCTTTAAATTCAAGAAATACGGCGATTTCCTACCATTCCATGATCGGTTTATCTCCCGGCTTAAATACCGTTTCCTTAAATTTTTATTTTACCGCGGATTGCAAACATTCTGCATTCATCTAAAAAAGGCTTTTATATCTTTTTTCTTAACGTCGCCGCTGAAATCTGAGAAATATATACCCTTTCCTCACCCTTTTCAACGCATATTATAAAGCTCTTGGGCATTTCATAGGATACGTTTACAACGCGTTTCTCCCTCTGCGCCCTGTCGAGCAGATGACCGGTGGTTTTTCCGGTCGTTGTATTTTCTATATCAAATATCCCGATTATTGAAGCGTCGCTTACCGACACGTCGCCGCCAAGGTGCAAATACAAGGCTTATCACTCTCCGTTTTCGGAAACTCTTCCGTTTTCTACTCTGTAATGCTTTCCGTCGCACAAACCCTTTACCGCATTCTCATTGCAGGCTGTTATAAAAACCTGCATACCTTCTATCACTTCAAAAACAAGCTTCTGCCGGCTTTCGTCCAATTCTCCCATAACGTCGTCAAGGAGTATCACCGGAGCCTCGTCGCGGTTTTTATAAAAATCTCCGCTTGTCCAAGCTTTAAAACAAGAGCCGCCGTTTTTTCTGTCCCTGCGAGCCGTATTCCTTTATGCTCATTCCGTTTATTTTAATAATAATGTCGTCCCTGTGCGCTCCCCAGACGGTATAACCGAGCCTTATATCGTCTTCCTCCGAATCCCTAAGCCTTTTAAAATATCTGCCTACTGCAAATTCGCCCTTATCCTCTTCCTCAACCTCGCACCCGAAAATATTTGAGCTGTAACCTATAGAAAGCGTTTCCCTTCCTCCCGTTATACTGCTGTAAAGCTGGCGGCAGGTTTCGTCAAGCTGCTTAATATACTGACACCTTCTCTGTGAAACGGCTGTTCCTATTGCGGCAACCTGCTGATCCCATACGCTGAGAGAATCCGCCGAGGATCTTTCCCGAAGCGATAGATTTCAAAAAAGAGCGTTTCTCTGATTCAGCAGTATTTCATACCGCCTTACCGTATCGAGATTTTTTATGTCTAAGCTGACAGGCGCAGAGATCCGCGAAGCTTCTTCTTTATCCGGCCCTCCCCTAATAAGATCAATATCGTCGGGAGTAAACACAACGCATTTAAAGCTTTTCAAAAGTCCGCCTGTACCCTTCATAGGAACTCCGTTTAAGGAAACTCTTTTTTCCTTTATACCGTCCCTGCTCATGGCATAGCTTATAATCTGCTTTCTTCTTCCGTCATAAAAAAGAAAGCCCTATACTCATACATCTTTTATCTATTCCGATATAATCTCTGTCCTTAGAGCCTCTAAGCTGCGGCAGCCTGTCGTAAGCCAGATCGCCTCTATCAGATTTGTTTTGCCCTGCGCGTTCATTCCCGTAATCAGGTTAAGCTTAGGGTGGGGATTTATCAGAACCTCTTCAAGATTCTTAAAGCCGTCCGCTGCAAGCGATGTAACGATCATGACACCCTGATAATGAATTTTTCCACGGAAACCTCGTCCCCCGGTCTTATTTTCTTTCCTCTCATGGTGCATACCTCTCCGTTGACGCATACCGAACCGTTTTGTATAAGCTCCTTGGCAAAGCCTCCGGTGTCCGTCAAACCGGAAAATTTAAGCAGAGAGTCGAGCTTTATAAATTCCGTCGTTATTGTAGTTTCAATGATTTCCTTGTCCATTTTTACACCTATCCCTTTATCTGGACCGGCATTACAATGAATGTAAAGCTGTCCCCCTCCATCGAGCAATCTTGACCGCTCTGTTAGAGCCGGTCATCCGTATTCTTACCTTATCCGTTTCCGCCGCCTTAAGAGAATCCAGCAGATATTTGTTATTAAACCCTATAAGAACTTCGTCTCCGCTTATATCTGCGGGAATGCTGTCCTCAAGCCGTCCTATTGCGGTCCGGCAGCTTACCTTTATCTGACCGTCCTTAAAGCTGCATTTAACAGGCGCCTTGTTTTTTTTCATTGAGCAGCAGCGAGCATCTCTCAAGACAATGCACGATATCGCTTGTATTTACTATCGCCTCTGTTGTAAAATCCTTGGGAACGCTGTTTTTATAGGCGTGAAATTCTCCCTCTAAAAGTCTTGTGAAAATCCTGTAGCCGTTTACCTCTATTACCACATATTTGGAGTCCACATAAATTTCGCAGTCGTTTTCAGCGTCGTCCTTGAGAAGGCGCGAAGCCTCCATAAGCGCCTTTGACGGAACTACAAAATAATATTTTTCCGAAGCGTTTATCTTCTCGTGTCTGATAGCCAGTCTGAAGCCGTCGATAGCGACCATATTGAAGCCGCCGTTTTCAATGTCGAAAAGCTCTCCGGTCAGAATCGGCTTTGTATCCAAAAGAGAAACGGCATAGTTTGTCTGGTTTATCATGCTTTTTAGTATTTCCTGATTGAGAAAAATACCGTTTTCTCTTGAAATATCCGGAAGCGCGGGATATTCCTCCGCGCTTATTGCTGAAATCTGATACTGGGCGTTTCCTCCGCTTATTTTCATATTCAGATTCTCATCAACGTTAAAGCATACCGTATCGGAAGGCATTCGCCTGGTTATCTCACTGAAAAGACGTGAATTAAGCACTATCTCTCCCCTGTCCTCCGAATCAACCTCTATTACGGTTGTAATACCGATCTCAAGGTCATAGCCCGTCAACTCAAGGCTTGTACCGTTTAGCAGAAGTCTGATTCCTTCTAAAGCGGTTATTGTGGATTTAGGCGAAACAGCCTTGGATACGTTTCCGATAGCGGCGCATATCTCATCCTTTTTACATGCAAATTTTATAGGATTCATATTATTCTCCTTTCACTCTTACTTTTTTGAAAAAAGTAAGCGAAAAACTTTTATTTCTTTACCAATCATTTTAAATTATTCAAGTATTTTTATTTCTCTCATTTTTTTTATGTCGGAATATTATTTTTATAAGAGCAAGCGAAAAACTTTTATTTCTTTACCAATCATTTGAAATTATTCAAGTATTTTTATTTCTCTCATTTTTTTATGTCGGAATATTATTTTTATAAGAGCAAGCGAAAAACTTTTATTTCTTTACCAATCATTTGAAATTTTTCAAGTATTTTTTATTTCTCCCATTTTTTTTATATGGCGTAATATTATTTTTATAAGAGCAATCGAAAACTTTTTTATTTCTTTATCAATCATTTTAAATTATTCAAGTATTTTTATATCTTTCAATTTTTTTAGAAAGGAGCTATTATACTAAACGTAATAATTACAGTCTGTATAGAATTTAACATTCAGACTGTTTTTTATTTTATAAGCGAAGCTTATTAATCAATAATATATATTATTATTTTTAGTAGTAGTAGTAGTGTCTGTGGATTTGTTGAATTTTAGGACAAACCCTTAAATTTCGCGTACCAGAGGGTAATAAGTTTTCATAAAGCTCCTGTTGACAGAATATTGAAGATGTTTAATGTCCAAAACGTTGTTCGGAATGTTGAAGGATTGTGTGTTGAAATAGAAAAAAAGTTGAAAAAAAATGTGGAAATTATTATTTGTTTAAACAGCCTGTTCAATCTAATATTTTGAATATTGTGGAAATATTATTTCCTTTTTCATAAAACCGCGGAGAACCGGCTTCAGAAATTCAACACAACTTTCAACACACTGTTGAAAACGCTGTTAAAAACTGTTTTTATAAAAAAATCAGGCGTTACTGCGATCCTTGATATTTTTATCATATCCTCAACAAGTTCTTTTAGATGAGAGTCCTTTTTTATGCTTGCGGAAACATTATTGACCGCGTAAACAATAGTGGAGTGATCTCTTCCGCCGAATTCCACTCCTATGGAAGCGAGCGGCATCTGCGTGATTTCCCTTTACAACGTAAATTGCGATTTTTCTTGCGTTTGAAACTGCGGAAGCGCGCTTTGTCGAGCGTATATCCTCCGGCGTAACGCCGTAAACGTTTGCGACCTCGGCAATTATTTTTTCAACGGTTATAGGCAGCGGCTGATCGTCGTTGAGAATATCTCTTATAACGCTCTGCGCCATGGATATAGAGGGCTGACTGCCCGCGTAGTGATTTAAGGCCTTAAGCTTTTTTACAGCTCCTTCGAGCTGTCTGATATTTGTTTTTAGCTTGTTTGCGATGAACTGTGCAACGTCGTCCGGTATTTTAAGCTCTAAAAGCTCCGCCTTGCGCTTTATGATGGCCATTCTGGTTTCAAAGTCCGGAGTATTTATATCTGCGATAAGTCCCGATTCAAATCTGGAGCGTATTCTGTCCTCAAGGGTTTTGATAGCCTTAGGAGGACGGTCGGAGGTAAGAACAATCTGCTTTCGTCCTGATAAAGAGCGTTGAAGGTATGGAAAAATTCCTCCTGAGTACTGTTTTTTCCTGCGATAAACTGAATATCGTCGACTAAAAAGCACGTCCGCGCTTCTGTATTTGTCATGAAATTTAGTCGTGCTGTTGGTTTGTATGGCGTTGATGATCTCGCTTGAAAATGTTTCTCCGGTAACGTATATGATGTTGAGATCGTTATTCTTATTTTTCATTTCCTTTGCGGTCGCGGTTATAAGATGAGTTTTGCCAAGCCCCGAGGGACCGTATATAAACAGCGGATTGTATACCATTCCGCCGCCGCCGTCGGCCACAGCTTTGCACGCGGCGTAGGCGAATTCGTTCGAGCTGCCGACTATAAAGGTATCGAAGGTATAGTCATATTTTGCGTATTCATAGCTTTTTTCAAGCTCGTGCTGCTTTTCCTCAAGAGAATCAAGATCCACAGGCTTGTTTATTCTCATTTCGTCGGGAATCCTGATGTCGATTTCAACGTCGAAGCCCAGCGTTGCCTTGAAAGCCTGCTTGAGGAGGTCTCCGTAGTTTGCTATGACGACTCCTCTCTGGAAATCGGAGTCTACCGAAAAAATAGCCCTGTTACCCTCAAGGCTTATGGGCTGGAGCGTTTTTATCCATAGCTTTATGGCGACGTCGCCTACTTCTCCTACGTCTCTGCAATAGTCTATTATACAGTTAAATACCTCTTCAAAGGAATTCATATCTTTTTACCTCCGGTTACCGAAACCGTTTAAAGTTCCTGATTTTTTACAATTAATAATAGTATAGCATAATTTATTAAAAAGTGCAAGCTGAGAGGAGGGCTTTTTTTTTAAGAGAAATTAAGGCGGAAGATAAAAAATCGGGCCTTATAAAAAAATACTTGACAAGCACAGAATAATCATGTATAATTTATGGGTACATTAAAAGCTATGATTGGGCGAAAGTGTATCTGCTTGAATTTTAAAAGACCGCGCCGCTTGGAAACAGGCGCGTTTACTTATCTACCTAACGGGAGGAGGAAATAAAGTGAAAAGAACTTATCAGCCTAAGAAGATCCACAGAAAGAAGGAGCACGGCTTCCGTAAGAGAATGTCTGATTCGAATGGAAGAAAGGTTCTTGCCCGCAGAAGAGCAAAGGGCAGAGCAAGACTGACTCACTAAGCATAAGCGGACCACATTTTTCTTGTGGTCTTTTGTTTTAAAGTGCCGGAGGACGCCGCTTCAAAGCGAGGTCCGCCGAGCAGTTTCTTGCACGCCTTAAAGCTTAATCTGTCCGTTTTGACGGGCGGGAATAAAAAAATAAAATTTTAAAGCGTATAAGCCGTATTCTCGGAAATTATGCGGAATGTATAAAAAAACGTTTGATTTGTGCGCTTTAAAATATTCTCCTTTGAAAATTAAAAGGAGGATTCCATAAAAAAAAGAAAGAAAATTACAGTCGCATTGATAAAAGCGGGATAATAAAAAATTATGCTTTACACCGAAATATTGAATAAAAACAAGGATTTCCTTTTTCTTTACAGAAAAGGCAGATCAATAGTTTCAAAATATGTCGTGCTTTATGTGCGTCCAAACGGAAAACCGTATAATCGGCTGGGTATAACCGCGGGGAAAAAATCGGAAACGCGGTATGCAGAAACCGCGCCAAAAGAGTTATAAGACAGGCTTATTTTGAGAATGAAAAGGACTTGCCCGTCGGGATTGATATGGTTATTGTAGCGAGAGCGCCGGTATGCAGAATAAAGAGCTTTGTACTCAGCGGCTGGCTTGCAAAGAAAGGAATAAGAGAAATATGCTCCGCTTTATCCGGGGGGAATAAAATTTGAAATATCTGCTTATGGGTATTATCAGGATTTATAAGAAGATAATATCGCCGCTTTTTCCGCCGTGCTGTAAATATTATCCTACCTGTTCGTCCTACGCTTTGGACGCTGTGGGGAAATTCGGTTTTATTAGGGGAGGCTGGCTTGCCCTGTGGCGGGTTTTAAGATGCAATCCGTGGAGTATGGGCGGAGTGGATTATGTTCCTGAAAAATTTGATATTTTAGGACGTCATAACAAAAAATCAAAACGTAAGGAGAAATGAATTTGGGTAAGATCGGTGAATTGCTGGGTATTCCTCTCGGCTGGGTCATGTACTGGATTTATGAAATCGTTAATAATTACGGTTTGTCCATTATAATTTTTACGCTTCTGTCAAAGCTTATAATGCTTCCCTTCTTATAAACAGCAGCTCGGAACAGTAAGAATGCAGTCCCTTAATCCGAAGCTGCGGCAGCTTAAAAAGCAGTATGCCAACAATCCTCAGAAAATGCAGGAGGAGCAGCAGAAGCTTTATCAGCAGGAGGGCGTAAATCCGATGGGAAGCTGCCTGCCGCTGATCGTTACCATGATAATACTTTACGGTATTCTTGACGTCGTATACCGTCCGCTTTCTCATATCCTGAGAATTTCCTCGGACGTTATTGAAAAGGCTAAGACGATTATAGTTGACAACGATCTTGCGGACAAGTATTTCAAGACGCGTCCTGAGCTGACTATTTTAAGGCAGGTAAAGGACGATCCCGGTTTATTCTCAAGTCTGGGAAATGAATTCGTTGAAAAGGTGAGCGCCTTTAAAAAATACGTTTATGGGGGTTGATCTCGGTTCTATCCCTACAATCCGTCCTGAAACATGGAACAGCGCAGCGATAGCTCTGATAATGATCCCTATAGTATCCGGTCTTGTTCAGCTTGCGTTTACGATTTATTCACAGTATAAGACAAGGAAAATGAATCCTGATATGGGCTCTGCCGCAGGCGCGGGTTGTATGAACGTTATGCTTTACGGTATGCCGCTGTTTTCAGTATGGCTTGCGTTCACAGTGCCGGCCGGCGTCGGCTTTTACTGGATATGGTCTTCGGTTTTCTCGCTTATTCAGTCGGTTGCGCTTTATTCCTATTTTACTCCCAAGCGTATTGAAGAAATTAATGTTAAGCTTAAGGAAAAGAACAAGAATAAAAAGCCCGGGCTTATGCAGCGTATGATGGATCAGCAGAATGAGCTTATGAGACAGCAGGAAGCCGCAAAAAACGGGGGACGCGTGGATTATGACGCGGATACCGAAGGTATGTCGCGTTCGGAAAAGCAGAATTATAACAGACAGCTTATAAACGAGGCAAGGAAAAGAATGGCTGAAAAATACGGCGAGGAATACACTGAGGATGATGATAAGGAAAAATAAGGTACCCCCTGTGTTATTTATTTGCTGTGACGAGAGGAGCGCTTCAAAATGGTTTATGACGACGAGGGAAAATTGATCCCGATGGATCTTTGCGGAGTTTTTACCGGAAAATCTATTGAAGAGGCTAAGCAGAAGGCCGCTGACGAATTTGAAGTCAGAATAGATCAGATAACCTTCAGAGTAGTTAATGATGTAAAAAAGGCTTGTTCGGTAAAATAAAAGAAGAAGCAAAGGTATGGGCGGGATATAATCATCCGGTTATAGCGGAGGTTACCGTTATAGATAGTATTAAAGCTGAAAATAAGCTTAAAGAGCAGATAGAAACCTGCCGCAGGTATCTTCAGAATATTATGGAGAAGATGGGAATTGAGGCTGAAATTAATATCGCTGACTCGGAAGAGGGATTTTTTGTAGATATAGACAGCAACGGTTCCGGAGCGATAATAGGAAGAAGAGGTGAAACGCTTGACGCGCTTCAATATCTGACTTCTCTTGTAGTGAATAAAATGGACGGCGAATACAAGAGAATAACTCTTGATAGCTGCGGCTACAGAGAAAAAAGAGAAGAAACTCTTATTCAGCTTGCGGAAAAAATAAGCAATAAGGCGTTGAAAACAGGAAGACCTACTACGTTGGAGCCTATGAATCCTTATGAAAGAAGAATCATACATTCGGCGGTTGCAAAGGTAGAAGGAGTCAATTCAAAATCGGTGGGTGAGGAGCCTTACAGAAAGGTTGTTATTTCACCGGATCATCCTAAGAAAAACGACGTAAAAGAACGGCGGCTATAAGAAAAAAAGAAACGACGGACCGCGTTCTCTTGATTTAAAAACAAGCTTTGAAAAGGATTATAAAAAACCAAAGCCGGAGGACGATATAAACGCCGGTCTTTACGGTAAAATTGAACTTTAAAAAAAGGCGGATTTTTATCCGCCTTATATTTTTGAAATATAAAGATATAATACCGTGTATATAGAAATATATATTATATATTATTAGGAAAGTCTGGTGAAATAAATATGTCTATAATTGCAGCAATTGCAACGCCTGACGCGCCCGGTGGAATTTCCGTTATAAGGATTTCCGGTGAGGAAGCAATAAAAAAATATGCGATAGATTTTTTAAACCGTTTAATGGCAGAAAGGTTTCTGAAATGGAGGGATATACCTGTGCATACGGCAGAATTTTCGACGGTGAAGAATATATTGACGACGCGGTGATTACGGTTTTCAGAGAACCTAAAAGCTATACGGGAGAAAATGTAGCTGAAATTCGTGCCACGGCGGTTTATATATAACAAGACGGATTTTAAGAATAGCGTTAAAAAACGGTGCGAGGCCGGCGGAAGCGGGTGAATTGACAAAAGAGCGTTTCTCAACGGTAAAATGTCCTTGACTCAGGCAGAAGCGGTTATGGATATTATTTCTTCTTCCGGCGAAAGGGAATTGAAATATGCTAACGCGTTAAAGGAAGGAGCAATATTTAGGCGTATAAGCTCATTAAAGGATACTCTTATAAAAATATTGGGAGATTTGGCGGCTTGGGCAGATTTTCCGGAGGAAGACGTGCCGGAGGTTAGGCCGGAGATATTATCGTCAGAGCTTGAAAGCTTAATAAAAAGATTTAAGGAAACGGCGAAAACCTATGATTACGGCAGGATAATCAGAAACGGTATTAATACGGTAATAGTAGGTAAACCAAATGTCGGGAAATCTACCCTTATGAATTATTTAAGCGGATTTGAGAGAAGTATAGTAACCGATATTGAGGGAACAACAAGAGACGTTATAGAAGAAAGTGTAAGAATAGGAAGCCTGACTCTTCGGCTTTCTGATACTGCGGGAATAAGAAAAACTGATGATGTTATTGAAAGTATGGGCGTTGATATTGCTTTCAGGCGCGCGGAGGAGGCGGATCTTATTCTTGCCGTCTTTGACGGTGGCAGAGAAATTTCTGGGGAAGATAAAGAAATAATTAAAAGAATTGTGGGTAAAAATGCTGTAGCGATAATTAATAAAACCGATAAAGAAATAATTATTGATAAGTCATACTTAGAGAGAAACTTTAAATTTATAGTAGAAATTTCCGCAAAGAATGAAAGCGGTATGGATAAACTTGAAAATTGTCTGGAAAAATTATTTCTTGATTTTGACGACAATCCGGAACAGGGATTTATAGCAAATGAAAGACAGAAAAATTGCCTGGAAAAATCATTGGAAAATGTAATTGAAGCAAAGGAAGCTCTGGACGAGGGAGTATTGCTTGACGGAATAACAGTGCTGCTGGATTCAGCTGCGGAAAAGCTGATGGAGTTAACGGGTGAAAAGGCGTCGGAGGCTGTTGTAGACGATGTTTTTTCAAGATTTTGTGTTGGAAAATAAGTGTTCCACGTGGAACATTTTTATAGTTTGGAGGTTGAGATGAGCTATTTAATGGGTGAATTTGACGTTGCAGTCGTTGGGGCGGGACACGCCGGAGTAGAAGCGGCTCTTGCGTCGGCTCGTTTGGGGTGCAAAACGGCGCTTTTTACAATATCGCTTGATCAGATTGCTAATATGCCCTGCAATCCTTCAATAGGCGGAACTGCAAAGGACACCTTGTAAGAGAAATAGACGCTCTTGGAGGAGAGATAGGAAAAGCAGCTGACAGTTGTTTTATACAGAGCCGTATGCTTAATAGAGGAAAGGGACCTGCCGTTCATAGCTTAAGAGTTCAGGCCGACAGAGTAAAATATCATAATTATATGAAAGGCGTTTGTGAAAAGCAGGAAAATCTGTTTTTGAAGCAGGCTGAAATATCTGAAATTGTTGTTGAAGATAAAAAATAAAAAGGAATTATAACAAGGCTGGGAGCAGAATATAAGGTAAAGACAGTTATAATATGCACGGGAACATATCTTAAGGGTAAAATATATGTAGGCGAGGAATCCTATGAAAGCGGTCCGGACGCCGCATTACCATCGGTTTATTTATCAGAGAGTCTTATAAAGAATGGTATTGAAATCAGAAGATTTAAAACCGGTACTCCTTGCAGAGTAAACAAGCGAAGTATTAATTTTGATATAATGGAAAAGCAAGACGGGGACGACGATATTATACCGTTTTCTTTTGAAACCGAAAAAGAAGGACTTAAAAATATAGCTTCCTGTTATATTACATATACTAATGCTGAAACTCATAAGAAAATACTTGAAAATCTTGATCGTTCCCCATTATATTCCGGAAGGATAGAAGGAGTTGGGCCTCGGTATTGTCCGTCTATTGAGGACAAGATTGTAAGATTTGCCGATAAGGAAAGACATCAGCTTTTTGTAGAGCCAATGGGACTTGACACTGAAGAATATTATCTACAGGGTATGTCGTCCTCTTTGCCTGAGGATGTTCAGAAAAGCTTTCTGCGTACTATAAAAGGTCTTGAAAATGTCGAGATAATGAGGCCCGCCTATGCGATTGAGTATGACTGCTGCGATCCTGTGCAGATGAAGGCCACTCTTGAATTCAAAAAAAGTATAAGCGGTCTTTACGGCGCAGGTCAATTCAACGGAAGCTCGGGCTATGAAGAAGCCGCTGCACAGGGACTTGTTGCCGGAATAAATGCGGCGCTGTCCGTCAAAGAAAAGACAGCCTTTAATTCTTGACAGAGCAAGCTCCTATATCGGAACGCTGATAGACGATCTTGTGACAAAGGGCTGTGCCGATCCCTATAGAATGATGACTTCAAGAAGCGAATATAGACTTGTGCTGAGACAAGATAATGCGGATCAGCGACTTACTCCGATAGGTTACGATCTGGGACTGATAAGCAGAGAACGATATGAAAAAGCTTATAGAAAAAATGAATAAAGCAGAGGAGGAAATAAAAAGAGTAAGAAAACTGAATA
>VOFD01001048.1_pt1 | contig 14362 bp, 20 predicted proteins | sample 5384101 | NCBI WGS metagenome assembly VOFD01 (sample SAMN12384723, study PRJNA508395) | human gut metagenome | isolation source: healthy gut C | host: Homo sapiens
TCGGCGAGGTCTGTTTGGATAGAGATTTCGCCCTCGTCGTATGGAATGCCGAATAAGCGAGCTTGTGCCGTTAGCGATTGCGCCAGATAGTTGTCGGCAACAGAGCAGGCTGTTTGAAGCCCATAGGTCGTTTCGATGAAATGATTGCCCGCTGCATGGTCGACATGCATGTGGGTGTTGAATAGCTGTTGCAATGATAAATTGTTGTTTTCGATAAATTCAGCGACAGCCGTTCGTTCGAGTTGTCCATCATGCCGGGGTCGATAATGGCGGCTTTTTACTTTGCTCGTTCCATACGATGTAGGTGTGCTCCCCAAAGGGATTGAATGTGAATTTGTGGATTTTCATAATACTACGTAGATGACTTTTTTCGTATCAAAGAATTTTTCCTCAAAATAGCGATTCAGATTGTCTACAATCGTTTCTGCTTTTACGCGTTGCAGCTCGGCGGTCAAATCGCCGCCTTTCAAGCATATCAATCCATTGGGGATGCTGTTGATGCACTTTGTTTTGATATTTTTTCTAACGAGGGCAACCAATGCCGGCAGTTCCATGACGGCGCGGGAAACGACAAAGTCGAATCGCTCTTTTACTTCCGCCACGTCGCATTGGCGGCATTCCACATTTTGCAAACCGATGCTTTGCGCCACGGCTTGTGCCACTTTGACTTTTTTCCCCGTCCGGTCAATGAGCAAGAAATGTGTTTCCGGAAACATGATCGCCAAGGGAATGCCGGGAAATCCGCCGCCGGTGCCGACATCGAGCACTGCGCTCTCGGGCTTGAAGTCGGTGAACTTTGCGATGGCAAGCGAATGCAACACATGGTTGGTGTATAGATTTTCAATGTCTTTTCTGGATATGACATTGATTTTGGCATTCCAATCGGCATATAAATCGTATAATTGGCGATATTGCTCGATTTGGGTGTCGGTCAAGTCGTGGAAATACTTTGATATGACGTCCATAATTCTTCTGTTAATATTTTCGTAATGTGTGATTTTTTTAAGTAAGGGACGATTGATTCCGTTTCCAAATTGATTGAAACTGCACCAACGCTGAAACAAGCTATTTCGCATGGCGCATAATGGAAGCGGATGCCGGTTGCAGTCAGTTCGAAATTTTCGGAAGGTCGCAATGTCGACAAGTCGAAAAATCCTTTTTGGGCAAGTTGTTTCGATGACGAGCAGTCGTTGGCAGCGAGCAGCTTGGTTTTTTAGCAAATCGCTTATTTCTTCCATGTTGCCCGGTTCAAATAAGTCGAAAAGCAAAATTGCTTGCATTTGGGCGAGCGAGAAATTGAAATATTCATTGCTTTGCCTGATTGTCTTTGCATTCAATGCAGTAGTTTCAGTCGCTTGAAAGCAAAGGATTCCGGCTTTGTAGAATAAGGGTTTCGCGGAACGTCGAATTACGTAGCGGCCGGATATGGCGGCATTCTTGTTTTTTTGCCGTGAGGCAGGGCGGTAGTTGTCGATTTCGTTTGTTGTGATTTCGCGGAGCATTTTGTGAATTCCCCGATGCCGCATGTCGGCGCCTAAAATGGTTTTGCATAGCAGCTGCTGCATCTTGATTGTGTCAAGCTGCCGGTCGCTAAATGAATGGGGATATGCAAATGTGTTGTCGACGACGATTTTGATTCCGTCGTTGTCGACGACAGAATCTGCGACATTGACCGTTGTGATGCTCATGCTTTCGTCGCTTGCAGTTCTTGTGCAAGTTTGCAGCGTTAGGCACACAGCAGCGGAAAGAAGAAAACTGCAGCATCCGCTGAACGAATGCTTTTTTTAAGAATGGGGCAATATAAAATTTCGTAAACATCATGCTTGTTTCAAAAAAATATGCCGATATTAGCTTCTTAAAACACGGTAAAGATATGATAAAATTGGAAAATACAACGAACTTCAAGTCGTGAAAATTGTGGATTTCGGATTATATCTCGATGGAGAAGATTACGGAAGATTCTGATGCCGCGAAAATATGTTCCGGAAGATGCGCGAATTGGCGATGTCCTGCAAGTGTTTGTCTATCGGGATTCGGAAGGGCGTTTGGTAGCGACAACGGAGCGACCGTTGATTCAAGTGGGAGAATTTGGCCTTTTGGAAGCGGTCTTTGTCAATTCGTCGGGCGCTTTTATGAATTGGGGCGTTCTGAAAGATTTGCTGGTTCCATTTAGCGAGCAAGCTACGCCAATACGGCAAGGCGACAAGCGTATTGTATATGCATATCTTGACAATGTGACAAAACGGATTGTCGGATCGACAAAATTGAACAAGTATCTCGGAAATAAAATACCACGATATTCGGAAGGAGACGAAGTGTCGATCTTAGTCGTGAAAAAACCGATTTGGGGTATAAGGTGATTGTCGACAATCTTTTCTGGGGAATGATATATGCGAATGATTTGTTCGATCCCGTCAGCATTGGCGACCGGCTTCCGGCGCATGTGAAATTAGTGCGGGATGATGGGAAAATAGACGTTACGTTGCGGGAAAGCGGCGGCGAGCGTGTGTTTCAACTTGCCCGTCGCATACAAGGCTATTTGGAAGACAATGGCGGAGTGATGCAAATATCCGATTCGTCGTCGCCGGAAGAAATAAAGAGCGTGTTTCAATGTAGCAAAAAGGATTTTAAGAAGTCGCTCGGCTATTTGTATAAGAACGGAAAAATACTGTTGGGTGAAAATGAAGTGCGTTTGTGTGCCGGAAAAGGCAAAAGCCGCCATGGCCGCGGATGAAAACTTTGAAGGAGATGCAATTTATATGGTCCAAATGTAGTATTTTTGTGAAGATTAAAAGGAATATAAAAAATATAGCTATATGAAATTTACAGTTCAAGTAAGACATTGTTGGCTCATTTGTCAGCAGTTAGCAAGGTGGTTAGTCCTAAAAATACGATTGCCATTTTGGATAATTTCTTGTTTACATTGAAAAACAATGTGCTAATAGTGACAGGCACAGACCAAGAGAACACCATCACGGCTCGTATCGATTTGTTGGAGTCGGAAGGAGAGGGCTCTGTGGCAGTCAATGCAAAGCGCATGTTGGATTTGTTAAAAGAATTGCCCGATCAAGGTTTGAAATTTGAAATCAACGACAACAATTTCGAAATTCATTTGGAATACCATAATGGCGACTATAAATTTGTCGGCATTGACGGGCGTGAATATCCCAAAAAGGAAAACACGGCAGAGGAAAAGTTGGAAATGACGGCATCTGCCCAAGAAATAACCAAAAGTATCGAAAGGACAATATTTGCAGTGGGGACAGACCAATTGCGTCCGATTATGATGGGCATACTTTGGGACATCAAGCCGGAAGAAATTGTATTCGTGGCTTCCGACACGCATAAGCTTGTGAGATACACAAACAGCCGTATTGTGCCTAATATTGAAGGCTCATTCATACTTCCTTCGAAACCGGCCGGCATTCTTTCCAATATTTTGGCGAAGGAAACGGAAGATGTGAAGATAATGCTCGATTCGAAAAGTGTTTCGTTTGAAACGCAGACATATACATTGACATGTTTGTTTATCAACGGAAAATATCCAAACTACAATGCTGCCATACCGCAAAACAATCCGTATGAAATCATTGTCGATCGCGTCGTGCTTCTCAATGCCATTCGCCGTGTCGCTGTTTTTGCGACAGAAGGCGGGCTGATTCAATTGGAGATTGCCGATTCGAAAATCTTTATCAAGTCGCAAGATCTTGAATATTCAACTTCTGCAAAAGAATGCGTGGAATGCGATTACAGTGGCGAACCGCTGTCGGTCGGCTTTAATAAAGACAAGATTATCGAGATATTGAGCAACATCGATGTCGATAATATCATATTGAGGCTTTCGGCACCGGGACGTCCGGGTTGTTCTTGCCAATCGAGCAAGCAGAAAAAGAAGATTGGCTCGCGCTGTTGATGCCGATGGTTGTCCCTAACATGTAGCAAATTATGGAATTAAATCTGAAAAAGCCGTTGGTTTTTCGATTTGGAGACAACCGGCGTGAACGTTACGCACGATAGGATAATTGAGATTTCCTACATCAAGGTTTATCCAAACGGGAAAGAAGAGGAAAAAACGTTGCGATTGAATCCTGAGATGCCAATTCCGGCGGAAGCAACGGCCATACACCATATAACGGACGACGATGTCGAGGCAAGCCAACGTTTAAAGACGTGGCAAAGGATTTGGATAAAGTTTTTGAAGGTTGCGACATTGCAGGCTTCAACAGCAATAAATTCGATATTCCGTTGTTGGTTGAGGAATTTTTGCGTGCAGGTATAAATTTCGACGTTTCGAAACGGAAATTCATTGATATTCAAACGATTTTCCACAAAATGGAACAACGCACGCTTGTCGCGGCATATAAATTTTATTGCGGAAAAAATTTGGAAGAAGCACATTCTGCCAATGCCGATACGCGGGCAACTTATGAAGTTTTGAAAGCGCAACTCGACCGATATGGCAATTTGGAAAATGATGTTGATTTCCTTTCAAAATTTTCTTCGCAGAATCGCAATGTGGATCTTGCCGGCAGAATTATTTTGAATGCCGACGACAAGGAAATATTCAACTTTGGCAAATACAAGGGGCAATTGGTCACTGAGGTGTTGAGGAGAGATCCCGGCTATTTTAGTTGGATTTTGCAAGGCGATTTCCCGCAAAACACGAAGAATGTATTGATAAACATAAAGTTGAGGATGAAATAATAATGTTGAAGGGCAAGCATATTATTTTGGGCATTACGGGCGGAATTGCCGCCTATAAGTCGGTCACGTTGCTTCGCTTGTTTGTAAAGGCCGGGGCAGAAGTGCAAGTCGTGATTACTCCTGCCGGAAAAGAATTCATTACGCCGGTTACGTTGTCGGCATTGAGCGGCCGTCCGGTGATCAGCGAATTTTTCACCGCCAATACCGGCACGTGGAACAGTCATGTGGATTTGGGCTTGTGGGCGGATGCCATGATTATAGCACCTGCCACGGCGTCGACAATTGGAAAGATGGCCAACGGCATTGCCGCCAATATGCTTGTGACAACATATTTATCGGCGAAATGTCCGGTATTTGTTGCACCGGCAATGGATTTGGACATGTTTCGCCATCCTACGACGGCTCGAAATATCGGATTGCTGAAATCTTATGGCAATCATGTGATAGAACCGGCCGAAGGCGAATTGGCAAGCCATTTGGTTGGCAAGGGCCGGATGGAAGAGCCTGAAAAAATATATGAATTTGTCAATGCTTTTTTTTTTTGAAAAAGGAGCGGAACTGAAAGGGAAAAAGTATTGGTGACGGCCGGACCGACGTATGAAAAAATTGACCCCGTGCGTTTCATCGGCAATTATTCTTCGGGCAAGATGGGATATGCTTTGGCCGACGAATTTGCTTCGCGTGGCGCGGAGGTTGTGTTGGTTAGCGGGCCTGTTTCGATTGTACCGGAAAATCCTTCAGTCGTCGTCGAGCGTGTGGAATCGGCATTGCAAATGCATGAAGCCGTCATGAATCGTTTGGCGGATATGGACATAGCCGTCATGTGTGCGGCAGTTGCCGACTATCGTCCGGTGAAGCCGTCTGCGTCTAAAATCAAACGTGAAAGAGAACGGCTCTTTGCATGTAGAATTGCTTTCGAATCCGGATATCGCGGCAGACGCAGGTGCTCGAAAGAGGAAAGGGCAAATTCTTGTCGGGTTCGCATTGGAAACCGATCATGCGGAAGAAAATGCCCTCGATAAGATGAGGCGCAAAAACTTAGACATGATTGTGTTGAATTCCTTGGAAGAAAAGGGAGCAGGATTCGGCGTAGATACCAATAAAGTGACAGTTTTTGATTCAAAGGGTGGCGTATGTCGTTATCCTGTGAAATCAAAAAAAGAAGTGGCTCGGGATATTGTCGATTTAATAGCCGGAAAGCAGAATGAAGAGGATTAGGATAAAAGCATTATTATGTCTGTTGGCATTGGGGGCGATGTCTGCCGCGGGACAAGAACTGAATTGCTCAGTAGAGGTTAATTCAGATAAAATCAGCGGTACGGATAAAAGCGTGTTTACAACGTTGCAGACGGCAATCACTGAATATATGAACAACACGCAGTGGGGAAATGCTCAATTTTTGGCAAATGAGCGAATTGAATGCAAGCTGTTTTTTACGATCTCCTCTTACGACGGAACTACGATGTCGGGCGATTTGCAAATACAGTCGACACGCCCTGTCTACAACAGCACGTACACGACAACATTGATTAATTTCAAAGACGAAAATATCGAATTCGATTATCAAGAGAATGAGCCTCTGATATTTTCTGAAAATTCGATGGAAAGCGAGTTGACGGCGATTTTGAATTATTATGCTTATTTGATCTTGGCAATTGATTTTGACAGTTTTTCGCCGAATGGCGGAGAGTCCTATTATGAGAAAGCCGCAAATGTGGTCAATATGGCGCAGAGTTCCGGAGGCAAAGGATGGAAGGCATTTGAGGACAATAGAAACAGAAGCGCGGTGTTGAGCGCTTTCACAGATCCTTCTACCAAAGAAATCCGCACGCTTCTCTACGACTATCATCGCAAAGGATTGGACGAAATGGTGCTTAGCCCGGACAAGGGGAAATCGGTAATAACGAAATCGCTTGAAATATTAAAACAGATTTACGACGTAAATCCCATGTCGGTAGCATTGTCGATGTTTAAAGACGCAAAATTGGATGAGTTGGTTAATGTGTATTCAAAATCCAACATGAGCGAACGCCAATCGGTTTATGAGTTGCTTTATCCGTTGTATCCAACAGAGAGGGAACGGTTGGATAAAATTAAGGAGGAACAACAAACAAATTAAGATTATGTTGCAACAATTGTCAATATCGAACTATGCGCTGATCGACCAATTGGATATTTCGTTCGGCAACGGATTGTCGATAATAACCGGCGAAACGGGGGCAGGAAAATCGATAGTCATAGGTGCTTTGTCGCTGATTTTGGGGCAACGTGCAGACACGAAAGTGATTCGCGACGAGTCGAAAAAGACGGTGGTTGAAGCCACGTTTGATGTTGAATCGTATGATTTGTCCGGTTTTTTGAAGAAAATGATATAGATTTTGCTCCGGAATGTATTGTCAGACGCGAAATTATGCCTAACGGCCGGACGCGCGCATTTGTCAACGATACTCCCGTCACATTGTCTTTTTGCTTGGCGAGTTGTCCCAAAAATTGATTGATATCCATTCGCAACACAGCAATGCTTTGTTGCTGAGGCCTTCTTATCAGTTGAGCGTAATCGACAGCCTTGCCGGCAATAAAGATTTGCTCGCTCGATACAAGGAAGTTTACAACTCGCTTGTTCAAGCTCGTAGGATTTATGAGCAGGAAAAGAAAAAATTGAAAAGGACAAGCAAGACGAGGAATATATCCGGTTTCAATTAAATCAATTGACGGAAGCCAATTTGGAAATCGGCGAAGAAGAGACATTGGAAAAAAGAAGCGCAAGATTGAAAATCTTGCATTACTGCAAAATAATCTTTCAGAAACATGCCGGATATTAAACGATGGCGACCGTTCGGTGTTGGAAATGCTATCGGATGCGGAGAAACTGGTAGCTGTATTGGAATCTGTCTATGAAAATGCTTCTGAAATAAGGGATAGGATTGAATCGGCATCAATTGAATTGAAAGACATCGCCGACACTGTGCGGCAGGAACTTTCCGAGATGGACGGCGACATCGGGGAATTGGAGATGATCGACGAGCGATTGAGCTTGATCTACACGCTCCAACAGAAGTTTAAAGTGCATTCGGTGGAAGATTTGTTGGCACTGAAACAAGATATGGAGCAACGAGTTTCTGCAATCGATCATTCCGAAGAAAAAGTTGGACGATATGATGCTCCAAATCGAGGCATTGGAGAAGAATGCGAATGCGTTGGCCGATTCATTGTCTCGGGCAAGGAAATCGACAGCCGTTTCTTTCATGGAAAATTTGAAGGAGAAAGCACGCGATTTAGGTTTGAAAAATTTTTAATGGGGCAATAGCGTTTGAGCGTGTAGATTTTAGTGCGACAGGTCGTGACAAAATCCGATTTGAAGTGTCTTTCAATGTCAACCGGCAATTGCTGCCGATCGAAGAAACGGCATCCGGAGGCGAAATGTCGCGATTAATGTTGTGCATAAAGTCTTTGATAGCGACTAAAATGCAGCTTCCGACGATAATATTCGATGAAATCGATACCGGCGTCTCCGGTGAAATCGCCAATAAGATAGGCGTGATGATGAAAGGCATTTCGTCGAGCATTCAAGTGGTCACAATTACCCATTTGCCGCAAGTCGCCGCATTGGGAGATCGTCATTACAAAGTATATAAGCAAGATACAGAGAAAGAAACTGTCACGCGAATGAAAGAATTGGATGCAGAGTCTCGTATCCTTGAAATTGCAGGCATGTTGAGCGGCTCGCAAGTCGATTCGGCAGCTATTGAAAATGCGAAATCATTAATGAAAATTATTGACAAGATGCAGAATCCGGATTTTATATTTGGACTTCGTGCCGTCGAGGAAGCGATTGCCTCCGGCAAAGAGATTGACAAAATTCTCCTCCGCAAAGATTCGCATGGCGGAATGGAAGATTTTTTCAAGTTGCTGAAAACGCGCCCTGACATTGTGGTGCAAAAAGTTCCGGCGGAACGGCTGAATCGAATTACACGGAAAAACCATCAAGGAGTGATTGCATTCCTTTCGCCGATTGCATATTATGATTTGGAAACGCTCGTGCCTGATTTGTTTGAAGCAGGGCGGACTCCTCTTGTCGTTGTGCTTGACGGTGTGACGGATGTAAGGAATTTTGGCGCAATATCTCGGACGTGTGAATGTTCCGGTGTGGATGCCATAATAATTCCGGAGCGAAACAGCGTCTCGGGCAATGCCGATGCCGTAAAGACTTCGGCCGGCGCGTTGCTCCATTTGCCGGTGGCCCGTGTCAAAAGTTTGGGTTATGCTTTGAAATATTTAAAAGACAGCGGCATCGCGATAGTTGGCGCTACCGAAAAGTCGGAGAAAACATATACGACAGTCGATTACACTTTGCCCACCGCGATTGTGATGGGTGCGGAAGATGTTGGGCTTAGCGCCGACAGTTTGCGTCGTTGCGATGACTTGGTCGGCATTCCCATGAAAGGGAAAGTCAATTCCTTGAATGTGTCTGTGGCTGCCGGAATTATGATTTATGAAGCAGTGCGGCAACGCATGAATGCCGGGTTTTTTGAATAATTGTCGTAAAAGCGGTATCTTTGCACAAATTATAGATTATGATAAATCGCATTCTGATTAGGATAAAAGTGGTGCAAATGCTTTATGCTTATTTGCTTTTCAAAAGCGATATGCGAATGCAAGACGCATTGAAAGAATTGCGCAAAAGTTTGGATAAAGCATACGAATTGTATCATTACTTGTTGTTGCTTCCGGTGGAATTGACTCGTTTGCAGGAGTTGAGAATTGACAATGCACGAAATAAATATTTGCCAACGCCGGAAGATTTGAATCGAATATGAAATTTGTGGAAAATCGTTTCGTTGCGAAAATGCGTCAAAGCGAAATGATGCAGGAGTTCTTGAAAACGACCCCTCTTTCATGGCGGAAGAACGACATTTATTTGCGACTGACGCTCGATAAGATTTTAAATTCCGATATATACAAGGCTTATATGGAAACTCCGCAATCGGATTTGGCATCAGATTGCGAATTGTGGAAAGATTTAATGAAAAAGGTGATATTTCCGGACGATGAGCTTTGCGACGTGTTGGAAGAAGAATCCGTGTATTGGAACGATGATCTTGAAACCATAGGGACGTTTGTGTTGAAAACGATTCGTCGTTTTGCCGACGATGGGTACGACAAATTGTTGCCTCAGTTCAAGGACGAAGAAGACAGCCGTTATTCCGAACGGTTATTCCGCAATGCGGCTGAGCACGAGTCTGAATACATGGCATTGATTGACAAGTTTGTGGTGAAAGACTCTTGGGATACGGAACGATTGGCTTTTATGGATGTTGTTATTTTGCTGACAGCGATTGCAGAAGTCGAAAACGAGCCTTCGGTCCCGACCAAAGTGACACTGAACGAATATATTGAAATTTCAAAATATTACAGCACGACAAAAAGCGGTGCTTTTGTTAACGGAATTTTGAATTCAATTATAAATTATCTAAAAAAAAAGAGGGACTCTTAAATAAAGAATAAATAATATCCTATCTTTGCATAAAACAATTAAAAAAGTATAAGTATGCAGTTCAATTCAATTTTGTTGGCAGCGGCAGACAATGCCGGAATGATGAATATTTTATTCATTGTTGTGCTGATTGCAATTTTTTATTTTTTGATGATTCGTCCTCAAAACAAGAAGCAAAAAGAAATTAGAAAGTTTAGAAGGCTTGCAATCGGGCGACAAAGTGATTACAGCCGGTGGAATTTTTGGAAAAATCAAAGAAGTGAAAAGACACCTACATCCTTCTTGAAATTGCCGATAATGTAAAAATCAGGGTTGACAAAGGCTCTATATATCCGTCGGCAGCAGAAGCAGGACAGGCAAATACAAAGGAAAAAGAATAAAACGTCATAAATTGGTTAGAGCCATTCACTAAACATTGATGTTTGGCGAATGGCTTTATCGTGCGAAACAATAGCAGAGCATGGAATATTACAATAGAATCAAACAATTTTTTCTCGTCTGCACGCGGGCGGGACGTTTTGATATATCTGCTATTTGTTGTCGTTTCGTTCGCTTTTTGGATAGTGCTGACATTAGGCAATTCAATTCAGAATCATTACAAGGTGAAGATTCAAATTGTCGGATTGCCGGAAAACACGACAATCATATCCGATTATCCTGAAACTATGGATGTATCTGTAAAGAACAGCGGATATGCTTTCGTGAAGTATATGATCGGCGACGCACCTACGGTGTCGATTAATTTTATGGACTATGCAGACGGGCAAGGCCGTTTGATCGTGTCGAAACAAGCGCTTGACGAATTGCTTCGGGGCGTTTTGGGAATGATGCGAGCATAGAGACTTTTTACGCCGGAGCAATTGCAACTTCGGTATACGAATTTGCCGGGCGGCACGTGCCCGTTAAAATCGACGGAGACTTCGTGGCAGATATTCAATATGTCATAAATGGGGCTATTTCAGTGAGTCCTGACTCAGTATCCGTTTATTCTACGGCAGAAAACATGAGTCTTATCCAAGATGTGCGCACAGAAAAAATTTCTTATCATAATCTGAAAGACACATTGCATCTGCGAGTTGCCTTGAAGAATATGACGGATGTGAAAATGATGCCGGATTCCGTAAATGTGACAGTGCCGGTAGAGCCATTGGTAAGCAAAAAGACAGGAAATACAAATCGTGTCGAGAAATTGTCCTGCTGATGAGCGCCTTGTCTGTTTCCCTGCAACTGTCGATGTCGGCTATTTGTTGCCGTTGAGCATGTATAATGTATCATCGCAGGAGATGCAGCCCGTTGTTTATGTCGACTATAATGACATAAAGGGGGAACAAATTATCTGCCTTTGCGCATTGGCGACGGCCCTGAGGTCTTGCATAATGTCGTATTGCATTCCGACAGTGTCGAATATCTTATTGAAAGCCGGAAATGACAAAAGAACGATTGCAATAGCCGGCGGCATCGGAAGCGGCAAGAGCATGGTTTCCGCAGTGCTTCGAATGATGGACTATCCTGTTTATGATTGCGATAGCCGCGCGAAGAAACTGATGGCATCCGATGGAATGCTTCGGCGCAGGCTCATCGAGAATTTTGGCGAGGCGGTTTTTGAGGAAGGCGTGTTGAACCGGTCTTATTTGTCGCGTCTTGTATTCGGCGATGTTGATAAATTGGCTCGGTTGAATGCCCTTGTGCATCCATGCGTAAAATCAGATTTTGAAGATTGGCGTTGCAGCCAATCTGCCAATGTCGTTTTCGTGGAAACGGCAATCCTTTCGGAAAGCGGGATGGACAAAATGGTGGATTCTGTATGGCAAGTTGTCGCTCCTGAAAAATTACGGGTGGAGCGGGTGATGAAACGCAACAACCTTTCGAGGGAAGCCGTGGAGATGCGTATGCGCAATCAGACGTTGGAGTTAGAGGAAAAACTTCCGCTGGCTACGGTGCTGAATGATGGGCAGCATTCGATATTGCAACAAATAGTAGCGCTATTGCAAGTTGAATTTCAAAGATTGAATCAAGATATCAATTAAAATAATTTACAACTATGCTTAAAACGATTTTATCGATATCCGGACGACCGGGTTTGTTCAAATTGGTGTCGCAAAGGAAAAAACATGTTGATTGTAGAATCCTTGACGACGAAAAAGAGAATGCCAGCTTATGCACGCGACAAAGTCGTATCGTTGGGCGACATTGCCATTTATACGGATGGCGAAGAGGTGCCATTGAGCAAGGTCATGACGACTATTTATGAAAAAAATGGTAAAGCGCTCGATCCGAATTCTTATAAGACGAATGATGAAATTCAGGATTTTTTCTTAGACGTATTGCCAAATTTCGATCAAGATCGCGTCTATCTGACAGATATAAAGAAAATCATTTCTTGGTATAATCTTTTGTTAGAGGCCGGCATTACTTCTTTCGAGGAAGAAAAACAGAAGAAAATTCAGAGGAAAAGTCGGCGGAAGACCCGAAAAAGGATTAAATACAGATAATGCCGGAGCATAGCGCACTCATGCTCCGGCTTTTGTTTTTTAATTTATCATGATGAAAGCGTATTCATTGTTGTCGGCGGTGGCATTATTGTTCATTTGCGCAGGATGCGGCGTGCATCGCACGGCTGTTTCGGAAAAAACGGAAACGGCGTCAGAACGGCAAACAGTCGCTGATTATCGATATTTGTCGGAACGATTGGGAATTGACGTGACAAGCAAGGACGAACAGCATTTGGCTTTATATAAGGAAGCGGCAGGGTGGTTGGGAACGCCTTATCGATATGGAGGACCTCTCAGTCGGGATGTGATTGTTCGGGGATGGTCATGCAAATTTATAAATCGGTATATCAGCTGAATTTGGAAAGAAATTCAGCTATGATGAAAGAGAAAAATTGCAGGGAAATCAGACGCAATCAATTGAATACAGGCGACTTGGTGTTTTTTGCCACATCCGGCAATCGCAAAAGAATAAATCATGTGGGCATTTATCTGAAAGACAATAAGTTTATTCACGCATCGTCCAGCCGAGGCGTTATCGTGAGCGATTTAGATGAGTCTTATTATCAACGCACTTATGTTTGTTCGGGGCAGGTTAATAGGCGATGAGCGGGATTTTTGTTGCGCTTGGCAAATTCGATTAGCGTGTCTCTTCGAGTGTCGTAAATTTCGTTGGCTATGACAATGGTGTCAGGATTGACATATTGAAACAAATCAGGGAGTTGGTTGTAGTAGTTGTTGGTAATAATTGCATAGTTTATAGAAAAATGAATTTTTGAGGCGATTTTTTATAATTGCCTTCGACAAACATATAGCTTTTCCCAAGGGCGTAGACAATCGGATAGAGATATATAAATCCTTTTTTCGGATGTTTTCATGTGTTATTTTGTGAATTTTGTCGATTTTTCGGTTGAAAAAGAAAACGCGGTTGTGCTCCACGAATTGGCTAATTTCCGCAGTGTCGTTTCGTGAGTTTAAGATATAGGCAGTTCTGTTTTCACAGTAAATAATGTTTGTAGAAGAGTAGCCGTCGGTGACGAAAATAGATTTTTCGGGGATTGCACGGACTGATGCGGCCATGGAAATGCCTCCAGCAACGGCAAGCATGGCAGGCAGAGAGAGTATTTTTTTGTTTAAACGTAATTTTATGGCAAATCCAAATGAAAAAATGGCAAGAGAGAAAAAATGCAGCCGACAATGAATCGAGCCGAATTTCGTTGATCGGCGGCAGAATCTGCCGGAAAATATCGGGGAAGAAATGGATGCAAGCATAAAGAAGGTCGATAATGAAATTTAGCGGGATGAAATTTAATCCGATTGCCGCTAAAAGTATGGCTGGAAGGACCAACAACATGAATACCGGGGAGCAAAGGAACAACGAGGATGTTGGCAATGAGAAAACAAGAGGGAAAAGAATGGAAGTAGAAGATTGTGAGCACGAATGTGCCGATTTGAGCAGAAATTGTCATTGCCATGGACGATAGCATGTAGTTGGCAACGGCGTTGCTTGTGCGGAAAGTTAAAAAGTCGGAAAACAAGAGGATGCCGGCCACAGACAGGAAGCTAAGTTGGAAACCAATGTCATAGAGCGACTGAGGCGAGAAAAGCAATATCAGAAATGCAGACGCGAACAAAGCGTTCAAAGAAGAATGTTTTTGTAACAGATTTTTGGCGG
>VOFD01001509.1_pt1 | contig 14342 bp, 17 predicted proteins | sample 5384101 | NCBI WGS metagenome assembly VOFD01 (sample SAMN12384723, study PRJNA508395) | human gut metagenome | isolation source: healthy gut C | host: Homo sapiens
GGGTGCAGCCTCTTTGATAAAGACTGAAATCTGATCGGCATATTGTGGAAAGGTCTCTGCAAGCACTGTTTCACATGCACGCTTGAGTGAAGTGGCAAAGCGATCGCGGCTGCGAGAAAACGAGAGTGTAAACTGAATTTTAGAGTCGTTTACCACCAGATTTTCGACCATTCCCCTGCGAAACGATATCGTTGCCTGTCTCGGGATGCTTGACTTTCCGAAGGGCTTCCAAAATATCTTTTTGATCCATAATGGCTGGTATTAAGTGTTGTCTGCAAAGGTAATAAACTGCTTAGGATCTCCCAAAAGTTACTATTTTTGTAAATGAGAGTTTATCCGAACTGTATGAATAAAAACGATCGCCCTCATCCGAAAATTTTATCGATGAAGTGAGAGTAATTTTTATTGATACATAAAAAAGAGAAAAGTAGATCTGTGTACTGTTTATATGCGATGTACTAAATAAGTGTGAGCTCTGGATTGGATAATATCTCTCAATAAAAACAGGAGTATCTCGTTGTAAATTTGTTTTATGATGGCTAAATCTCCATTATTCTTAGTAGATGATTCAGAAACAAAAAGATCAATAAAATAGCGAGTGAAATGAATGCATTTTTCAAAACCTTTTTGCCTCTCTGTTGGCCTTTGTCGTGGGAGGAATTTTATTTGTGGCATTTGGGGGTGATGGTCCTCGTGGGAATAGGGTTGAGCGCTGTGAGCAGCAGCTTCGACGTCTCCCTCTATATCTACCCCATCTTCCCACACGATTTTGGAAATAGACCTCGGTACCCATTGTGGATAATCCCGTTCAAGAGCGTATCTCCTCTTTGGAACGGGTAACTATGGGCAATGGTTTTGCCATGCCGATGCTCAATGCTTGAGCTATCCAAAAGAGCCAAAGCAGATAAACATATCGATGGTATTTATCTAAATATCGATCCGGCTGTCAATTGGTTTGGCAACGATGGAAGAGCTGCGCAATGCCTGCTAGACTTTAAAGATGGTTCGGACAAATTTATTATTGCCTATTCTGATTTCTATACCCAAAAGAGTTATTACCTCAGTTCGGTTGCCGACCGAATCTACATGAATCCTCAGGGTAGCCTTTTGTGGAAAGGATTGGCTTCGAATGTCATATTTTATAAAGGGTTGCTCGATAAATTGGGAGTACAGCCTGAAGTGGTTCGTCATGGTGCCTATAAGAGTGCCGTCGAACCCTTCATTATGGATAAAAATGAGTCCTGAAAATCGCCTTCAAACCGAAAAATTGATCGGGACAATCTGGAACCATGTTGTGGGTAATGTGGCTCGTGCCCGTTCGGTCGATTCGTCAGCTCTGCAACGTTATGCATCGGAATTGGCAATTACCGATGCGAAACAGGCTGTTGTCAAAGGGTTGGTGGATTCATTGGCATATGGTGCCGATATGGATGCATTATTGGCTGAAATGACTGCACAAGAGGAACCCAACTATTATGCCTTCGAAGATTATGTGGCACAGAGTACGGTGGTTGATAAATCCGATAACAAGATTGCGGTTGTTTATGCCGATGGTGAGATTGTCGATGGTGAAGCTCCACAACCCATGGTGGGTGGTGAGTCTTTGGCTTCGGCATTGGCTGAATTACGAAATCAGGATGATGTCAAAGGGGTGGTGTTACGGGTCAATTCACCAGGTGGCAGCGCACTGGCCTCTGAAGTGATTTGGCATGAAATGGAACTGCTCGAGACAAAAAGCCGGTGATTGTTTCAATGGGTGATATGGCTGCTTCGGGTGGATATTATATCTCTTGTCCGGCCGATGCGATTTTGGCCTCTCCGACCACCATTACCGGATCGATCGGTGTTTTTGGACTGCTGTTTAATGCGCAAAACGGTTTGAAAGATAAGCTCGGTATTACGGTTGACGTAGCTAAAACCAATCCATCTGCCGACATGGGTGTGCCATTCCGTGCCCTGTCTGCTGCAGAACGCAATTATTTGCAACATAGTGTAGAACATACCTATGCACAATTTGTTGATCACGTGGCTGCAGGTCGTAATCTGACTCGTGAGCAGGTTGATTCGCTCGGAGGCGGACGCGTATGGTCGGGAGTCAGTGCTCTCGACAATGGATTGATCGATTCATACGGTGGCTTACTCGAGGCTATTGCATTGGCTGCAGACCGTGCCGGTGTCGGTGAGGATTTCTCGATCAGTGCACCCAGTAATACGCCTGATCTGTTGACCCGTATCATTATGATGATGTCATCCCAAATGTCGGTCAAAGATCCGTTCCAGGGTGAATTAGGAGCCCTTTATCGTGATTATGCAACGATGCAGCGAATCTTGTCCAAAGAGGGTGTTCAAGCCCTGTTACCCTGCCGTTTCGATATTCAATAAACATTTTTCGAGATAGCGTTTCTTAATAGTCAACCTACCCGATCAATAAAACATTTTGTCATGGATGTTTTTATTGAGGGGTAGGTTGATTGTTTATGTTACGGCATTTTTTTTTAATGATTTTCATTGAAAGTAGTAGCGTGTGAAGGAGAGTGGAAAGTGTTGTTTGGCGGTATTTTAAAGTATTTTGTTCTGTTTTGAATCATTGCCTCGGGCAATGTCCTGTTGGGAAACAAATTCATAGGCTAATATTGATTAAAGATCATGTGCTGTATAATACGCAGACAGGAGATAAATTTGGCCAACAAGGATCATGAGATAAGTCTGAAATTGGATTGTTGTGGCTCTGTCTGATTATAGGTTGGGCTATGAAACGGACTTTTCGTGAATTTCTACAGCCTGACTCGTTTCAGAATATTTTCCCAATAAAAGTTTTACTGCAACAAAAAACGGTTTCGTGCATCAGAAACCGTTTTTTATTTGAAATACAATCTTTTTGCCTACTTTTGGAGATTAGGAAGAATGTTTTTGTATGCTGCGTAAACTCTGGGCCGCCCCCTGGCTTGGATATATGAACTGGTTGTCAGGATTCGACACAAACTTTTCGATTTGAACATCCTCAAAAGCGAAGAGTTTGATATCCCTATTGTTTGCGTAGGTAACCTGACTGTCGGCGGTACGGGTAAGACTCCCGTTACCGAATATCTGATCGAAAAACTCTCCCCGATATTCAAAGTGGCTGTCCTCTCACGCGGATATAAACGCAAAACTCGGGGATTCGTCCTTTCGACCGTCCAATCCTCCTTCCGCTCTATTGGCGACGAACCCAAACAGATCAAACTGAAATATCCCGGAATTCCCGTAGCCGTCTGCGAAAAACGAGCTGAAGGAATCAAAAAACTTCGCGAATCCCATCCGGAAATCGAATTGATCATTCTCGATGACGCTTTTCAACACCGTTATGTGGAGGCATGGGCCGATATAGTGTTGATGGATTACAACCGTCCGATCTATCACGATACCTTCTTGCCGTTGGGTCGATTGCGTGATACACCACAACAGCTCGATCGTGCGGATCTGGTACTGGTAACCAAATGTCCCGATTCGATTACTCCGCTTGATATGCGTATTGTACGCAAACAACTCAATCTGTTTCCGTATCAGACGTTGTATTTTACCAAAATGGTGCAGGGGCGGCCGATTCCTCTTTTCCCGGAACAGGCCAAACGGGCTGTCAGTGCAGGAGATCCGGTGATTATTATGACCGGCATTGCTAATCCTCAGTCACTGGAAAAAGAATCTTTCCAAATATCATAAAATTGTAGGAAAGTTTCTATTTCCGTGATCACCATACCTATCGGATGCGTGATCTCGAACAACTCAAACGGTTATTGGCCGATGCACCCGAAAATTGTGTGGTGGTGGTGACCGAAAAGGATGCGGTCAAATTGACCAACCGCAAGAAAATACCGGTCGAAATTCAACGACGCCTCTATTATGCGCCGATTCGTGTCGAATTTATAGGAAATCGGGAAATACGTTTCTTGAATCAACTCGAACAGTATGCTAGAAGAAATAAAAAATACAGCGTCCTTCATCCGGAATAGCGTCGATTTTCAACCTCAGGTCGGTATTATTCTTGGTAGTGGACTGGGTGCTTTTTGGCTGACCATATCGAACCGGTTGCTTCGTTGGCATATAAAGATATTCCCGGATTTCCGGTTTCAACTGTGGCAGGACATGCCGGCCGGATGATTTTCGGTTGGTTGGGCGGCAAACGTGTGGTGGCCATGCAGGGCCGCGTCCACTATTACGAAGGATATACGCCGCAACAGGTGGTCTTCCCGGTCAGAGTGCTTCGGGAGTTGGGTATTCAATACCTGTTCGTCTCCAATGCAGCAGGTGGTGTCAACCCCTCATTCCATGTGGGAGACATCATGGTGATCACCGATCATATCAATATGATTCCAAATCCTTTGGTCGGCCCTAATGAGGATGAGTTGGGGCCTCGATTTCCCGATATGAGCGAACCGTATGATCGGAACTTGATTGCTATGGCGGACCGGATTGCTGCTGAAGAGGGGATAACCTTTGCAACACGGATGTTATTGGGGGTGGTACTGGTCCGACATACGAAACGCCGGCTGAATACCGTTTTTCCATGTTGCAGGAGCCGATTCAGTGGGTATGTCCACTACTCCTGAGGTGATTGCGGCACGTCATATGGGTATTCCTGTATTTGCAGTCTCTGTCATAACAAATAACGGGCTTTCCGGTGAAAAGGCAACACACGAAGAGGTGCAACGTGAAGGAAACAAAGCGCAACAGAAGATGACTCGCCTCTTCACCCGTCTTCTCGAAGAGATTGCGTAAACATGTTTCGTAATAAAACAGGAGGAGACAGGTTGCTGGATCGATGCGGGCAAATGTGTGATTGTAGTAGCAGATCAAGCCTCTTGAAAGTGACGTCTTGAATGAAAACGGATCATTCAAGAATGTTCGTAAGATCATAGGTTGGGAGGTGAATAGCTCTCGACCGCTAATTGTTTAAGGCAAAACACCAGGTGTTATTGAATTGAACAATACCCTGTATGAATGCTGATTGAGCTGTAACGTTGTTATCAGCACTACCTAAAACAGAAAAAGCCAAATTTTAATAAAATATTGAGCAATGATTAACAAAGTGATTCTGATCGGTAATGTGGGGCTGATCCCGAAGTGAGAGCTCTCGAAGGTGGAACCAAAGTGGCTCGTCTGCGTATTGCCACAACCGAACGGATTTACAATCGTCAAACCCAGGAGACCAAAGAGCATACCGAATGGCATAATGTGACGTTGTGGCGGAATCTGGCTGATGTGGCCGACCGTTTTATTCGCAAGGGGAGCCAGGTCTATGTGGAGGGTAGCCTCCGGACTCGTGATTGGACGGATAAGGATGGCAACAAACGTTATACGACTGAAATTGTAGCCAACGACCTCAAAATGTTGGGTCGTCGAAATGATGCTCCGACTGCTGGCAATGAGAACAGCTCTTATGGAACCTCTTCATATGGAGGTAACAGTTATGGGGCTCCAGCTCCCACAACAACAGACAGCGGCCCCTGTAACGAATAATATGACTGCTGCTGTGCCTGAAGAGGTAGATGATCTGCCCTTCTAATTTTGCATATCGTAAAAACGCATTACGGTTTTATTGATATCAATAAGACCGTGTATGCTTTGTTGAAAAGAATTCTGATTTAATAGCTTTCAAATACCCGAAATATGAGTAACAACGACTGGAAAAGCCGTTTGAATGTCGTATACTCGACCAATCCCGATTTTCAATACACCTATCAGGAGGATGAGAATGAGGCTGAAACCTTGCCTCCTTCCCGTCAGGATCTGCGCGTATGGCTCGATCGAAAACAACGTGCAGGAAAACAGGTGACGTTGGTCAAAGGTTTTGTCGGTAAAGAGGAGGACCTCAAAGCATTGGCGAAATTTCTTAAAAGCAAATGTGGTGTAGGTGGTTCCGCCAAAGAGGGTGAAATCGTCATTCAGGGAGATTTTTCGTGATCGGGTGGTCGATATTCTGCTCAAAGAGGGATATCGGGTAAAAAAAAGGCGGGCAACTGATTTCCGAAAAGAGGAACCGATGATGCAACGCCTTTTTTTATGTCTGCTCAGTTTGGGAACGCTTCTATGTTCCCTGCCCGCTTCAGCTCAATACTATACCTGGGGCAGTTCCCCTGCATCGATTCGCTGGATGCAGGTCAATGGCCCCCGCGGTAAAATCGTCTATCCTGACTATTTTGGGAATGGAGCTGCGCATGTGATCTCTGTTATGGAGCAGATCACCCCCGACCATGGGGTATGGTTTCAGGTACGGGCCGGTAAAATTCCCTACCGTCCTACATACCCAAAATTTCAATGCCAACGGTATCGTGATGTGGGCTCCGAAACGTATGGAGCTCGAAATGATCCCCTCACAGGAGCTTTATGCCATGCCCTGGTATAAACAGTTGGTGGCGCATGAATCACGTCATACCGTTCAATATGGCAACCTTTATAAGGGGTTTTATGCGACCGCTGGGGTGGTTTTTCGGACAACATTCCGGCCTGATCAGTCAGGCCCTGCTGCCTGTCTGGCTGCTCGAAGGAGATGCTGTACAGGCAGAGACCCAAATGTCCTCGTTCGGTCGTGCTCTGCAACCCTCTTTTACAATTGCTTATCGTGCCTATATGGCTGAAGGGACAAAACGTTTTTGTTCCTGATAAATGGTTTTGCGGTTCATACAAAGACTTTATCCCCGATCACTATCAGTTGGGTTATCAAATTACGGCTTGGTCCAGAGAACGTTATGGGATCGATATATGGGATCGTGTGGCCAATTATAGTGCCAGAAGACCCTATACGGTCATTCCTGCTCATTGGGCATTGAAAAAGTATTACAATACCTCAGTGACCCGAATGTTTCGGGGAGACCTTTGCGGATTTGCGCAAGTTTTGGGATTCGTTACCTGCGAGACATAACAGTGCCCAGTTGATCCCGACCCGAACCACCAGCTATACGGTATATGCAGCCGATGCGGTTGAATGATACCACTCTGTTGGCATTGAAACGGGATATGGATCAACCGAACCGTATTGTCAGCGTCGATCTGCGTACGGCTCGTGAAAAGACGCTGATCCGAACCGGTTGGGTCGGTACCTCCCCTGTCGAAAAAAAAAGATAGTGTGCTCTATTGGGTGAATTCCGTAGCAGTCTTTTTTGGGATCAGCGTATTACGGCGCGTGCGGTCAGTTATGATCTGCGCAGCAAAAACGCCGTTTGCTGCGTGATCGGCAAAGTGCACTCTATCCCACTCCTCTGCCCGATGGAAGGGTAGCCAGTGTGGGATACGATTGGGATGGCACCTATTCGATTGATTTCGGAGAAGGCCGGTCACTGCCCATTCCTGATACTCTTTCGGTGCATGGCCTCGCTTACGATGACCAAACCGGCACATTGGCCTTCATTGCTTTGGGTGATAGTGGTATGTCCATCTGCCGTATCGATACCTGTAGCGGTAAGATATCATCCATTACTCGGCCAGGTTATACGACAATCTTTAACCTGCGGGCAGGAGATGGTAAGCTCTCTTTCAATTCGATCGCTTCGGGTTATGATGAGGTTCATATCTATGATCTGGTTCGCAATGAAGAGATGCGCGTTTCCACTTCAAAATATGGTTCGGTCTCCCCTTCGGCTCCTCGGAGCGGAGACAGCACCCTCTTTATGACTACCTATACGACGCAGGGTTATCTGCTTTCCCGTCAGCAGCTCAATTCCGATTCGATGCAACGGGTGGAGTATTCGCTGCTGCCCAACAATGTGGTCAATCCTCCCCGTGAGAAATGGCCCGTCATTAATCTCGACACGGTACGTATTGACCGAACACTCGATACGGCCACACATCATGTAAAAACGTTACCGAAAGGGATTGCGTCTGTTTAATCCGCACAGTTGGGCCCCTTGGAGTTTTGATCCCACCAATATTGTCGATGAGGATCGGATTGATATAGGATTGGGCGCTACGGTCATGTCACAGGATCTACTTTCCAGTACCGATGCCTATCTATCCTATGGATATAGCGGAAAGGGCCATCGGATTCGTGGTAAGGTGAACTATTATGGACTGGCTCCGAAAATCAGCGTTGAGTTTGATTATGGAGGTGGTCTGCAGCAGCTTTATGGTATCAAACGTTCGGAGGCTGATATTTCTTTGAAAAACCGCTTTAGTATCAAAGCGGATGTTACCTTGCCGATGACACTCTCGTCAGGATCCCATATCCGTACGCTGACTCCATTCATGCAGCTCTATTATCTTAACGCACGACTTTACATGCCGGATGGTTCGTATGATCAGGGAACGGCACGTGGAGTGATCGGCCTTTCATTTATTGACAACGAAAGGATGGCGACTCGAGATATTTTGCCTCGTTGGGGATATGCCTTGAAATTTTCAACGGTTGGGGCCCCATTCCGGCGGGATTTCGGGACGGTCTTTGCTCTCTACGGTAGAACCTATATGCCTGGATTGGCTCCACACCATAGCCTGATGTTGCGTGGGAACCTGCAATATCAGCCGACTGACCGTTTTACCTGGTATTACAAAGAGCTCTATCCGCGTGGTGCCAACTATGATATCACCTCTTCGCACTATGCGGCCGTTTCTGCCGATTATCAGTTCCCGATCTGCTATCCCGATGTGGGAATCAACAGTTTGGTCTATTTCAACCGAATTCGGCTTAATCTTTATGGCGATTATGCCCGATTTATCGGTATTCCCAGCCATTTGGCACAAAATGTCGGCTATACGGCTACAACTCTATGGTCGTATGGCGGAACGCTTACCTTTGATATGCGTCTGGTTCGTATGCCCAAAAACGATACATCGATCGGTGTCTATGTCTATAAGCCCAGTGATCGGAAAGGGGTAGTAAGCGGGTTTGTGTTGACTTTGCCTCTGTAATGTCCTGTTGATTTTGGCTTCGGTTGGGTTAGGCGGTAATTGTATCTCTTGAATATGATGCCAACCACAAGGGATGAATAAGGGTGTTGTAGTCATTTTAGTTTTCTTCTGGTTGTGTGTTGAAGGTCGGTTGTTGACGCTTTGGGGATACATGATTGACAGTGACATTTGTATGTCCTGTTTGATCTGTTACGGTCTCCTTTCAGTGAAATTTTGTGAATAACGTCAATGGCTGAAAATAAGCCGATTGAGCGTTTTGTATGACAGTTTTTTTGCCGTAAATGGCTGTTAATCAATAAAATTTGTTGATATTTTATCGATGTCAATAAATTTTTATACCGGATCCCATTTCCAGCCGAAGTTTCCCTATCTTTGTACAACATTTGATCGGAAAAAGATGTCAAAGCATATTATCGAACTGGAAAAACATGGAGTTTCATGCCTGCCATGGATGTTATGCCCTGGAACAGGTAGTGGGTAACCGTTTTTTTGGTGAATGTGACTATTGAGGCCGATCTCTCTAAACCTGCCCGTACCGATAATGTCGCCGATACGATCAATTATTTGACCGTCTTCGAAACGGTACGCGAACAGATGAAGATACCGTCACATATTCTCGAACATGTGGCCCGTCGGATTATCGATGCTATCCGACTCCGTTTCCGCAGTGCGAGAAAATTCGTGTGAAGGTCTCGGAAGCTGGCTCCCCCACTGGGCGGAAAAATCGAAAAAGTATCCGTAACCCTTGAAGAATAAAGGGTTGCGAAAGATCTCAATACGAAAGTGTTGATAAATTATTAATAAGATTCGAGACGGATCGTACACTTTTTCGTGCAATTCGTATCCTTGTACAAATTGCCGTTCTGTTCGGGATGCGGCCGGCTGTTGCCTGCCGAAACGCAAGAATCGGCTCGAAGGGCTTTGACCGTAAAAATTATACGATATAGGTTATGTCTAACGCAAAAGAAACAAATCCGGCCGCAGGATTGACAGAATATCCTTATGCAGAGGCCGTGGAAGGTGCCAGAGCCTATTTTGGCGGAGACGATCTGGCCGCTACAGTTTGGGTTAGCAAATACGCACTGAAAGATTCATTCGGAAAGATCTATGAAAAATCTCCCGAACAGATGCATTGGCGTATCGCTAACGAAATTGCCCGGATTGAGAAAAAAATATCCCAATCCGATGGAGGCATCAGAGGTGTATAACCTGCTCAAAGGTTTCAACTATGTGATTCCTCAGGGCGGTCCGATGACCGGTATCGGTAACAACCTGCAAATCGCTTCGTTATCGAACTGCTTTGTAATTGGCCATAAGAATCCGGCCGATTCATACGGAGGTATCATCCGGATCGACGAGGAGCAGGTGCAATTGATGAAACGTCGTGGTGGTGTGGGACATGATCTGTCTCATATCCGTCCGACCGGTAGCCCCGTATTGAACAGTGCTCTCACCTCGACCGGTATTGTTCCTTCATGGAACGCTATTCGAATTCGACTCGAGAGGTGGCTCAGGATGGCCGTCGGGGAGCTTTGATGCTGACCCTTTCGATCAAACATCCCTGATGATTCGTGAGTCGGTGCCTGATTGTTATGCCGATTTAGGTTTCCGTACGGTTTCAACCAACCCTTTGCGGTGAGATTCCGCTGTGCCCATACGACAGTTGCCGTTTGATGGCTATGAATCTCTATGGTTACGTGGACGATCCGTTTACCAAAAAGTGCTAAGTTCAATTTCGACCGCTTCAAAAAGCACGTTGCATTGGCAATGCGCATGATGGACGATATTATCGACCTCGAATTGGAAAAGGTTGAGTTGATTCTGAAAAAGATTGCTCAAGATCCTGAAGATGAGGATATCCGTCGTGTAGAGAAGAATCTTTGGGAGAAAATCCGTGCCAAAGCTCAAGAGGGACGTCGTACCGGTTTGGGTATTACGGCGGAAGGCGATATGTTGGCAGCTCTCGGCTTGCAGTATGGCTCGAAGCTGCGATCGATTTTGCAGTTCAGGTTCAGAAAACACTGGCTCTCGAAGCATATCGCGCTTCGGTTCAGCTGGCTCGTGAACGGGGGGCATTCCCGATTTATGATGCTGAACGCGAAAAGAATAACCCGATGATTGGACGTATCCGCGAAGCTGATCCTGCGCTCTATGAGGCAATGGTTAAGGATGGTCGTCGTAACATCGCGATGCTGACCATCGCTCCGACCGGTACAACCAGTCTGATGTCACAGACCACTTCGGGTATCGAGCCGGTCTTCCGTCCAGTATATATGCGTCGCCGCAAAGTGAACCCCAATGACAAGGATGTGAAAATCACCTTTGTGGATGAGGTTGGCGACTCTTGGGAAGAATACATTGTCTTCCACCATAAATTCCTGGTATGGCTTCAGGTAAATGGCTACGACATCGACAAAGTTAAGGATATGTCGCAGGCTGAACTGGACGCTTTGGTCGCCAAATCTCCCTATAATAAGGCGACTGCCAACGATATTGATTGGGTAAGCAAGGTGAAGATGCAGGGGGCCATCCAGAAATGGGTCGATCACTCGATTTCGGTGACGGTTAATCTGCCGAATAAGGTGACGGAAGAGCTGGTCAGCGAAGTGTATCGTACCGCATGGGAATCGGGCTGTAAAGGCGTTACGGTTTATCGTGACGGTTCACGTGCCGGCGTGCTGGTTGAGAAGAAAAAAACAGGCCGATAATAACGGTTATAAGCCGCCTTTGAAACGTCCGATCGAACTCTCTGCGGATATTGTCCGTTTCAAGAATGGTGAAGAGAATTGGATTGCTTTTGTTGGAATCTACAATGGACGTCCATTCCACTCCCGGGTTTTGGGCCGTCCCTCCACCACGGCCATACGGCCCTTGGCAAAAAGTAGCAGCCACAAACTCAGCGGTAGCTCTCCAGGCGACCACGTCAAAATCGGCTTTCTTTTTCGCCGTCCTGGGACTTAAAAATCCCGATCAACGGCAATGCGGATGGACGTCACCGCGGTGCCGCTCTGCGTCCTGCGCAGCTCGGGATCGCGTACGAGACGTCCCCATAATTACAATGCGATTCAGCATGCAGTTTTCCCCCTTACTCGCCCTTGCGGGCGATCAGGAAACACATGATGCCGTCGGTAATACCGAGGACACGATCCAGTTCGCTTGGGGAACGCGGGCACGCTGGTGAAGGACATCAGGAACCATAATAGCCTTCGGTCCGGTCATTGATCTCGTAGGCCAGCTTGCGCTTGCCCCACTCCTCAACACTCGACAGCGGTACCATTCTGCTCAGCCAGAGTCTTGAACTTCGCCACCAGGGCGGCGGTCTGCCCTCGCTCAGCGTGGGGTCGATGATAAACGACCTCATAATTTGCAATACTTTTGCCATTGTTGCACCTCCACACGGACTTTGGCCCCATCTTGCATGGGAGCAAGGATAACCGCAGACTGCGAGCCTTACCATTATATCTAAAATGCGGCGAAAAGTCAGTAAAATCCGGAAATAATTCTCTTTTTCATATAAAAAGGGGCAAATTCAGAACTTTCGCATAAATACAGTGTCTATCAACAGAACAGCATAAGAAAAACACAGAAAAATACAACGATACTACAACAAATGAAAAGAGCCTTATATAACGACATATACCAAAAATAATCAGATATGAAAATTTGACAAAAATAGAGTGTCTTTTCTATGCAATAAAAACAAAATGATACGATATTGCAGGATATAATAAAGGAAATGCGGAACTAAAGGATAACATAAGCATTTATTACAGTTAGAAAAATCAAATATAGAAGATAGGATTGTACTGCCGTTTTGATGAAAAAAGGCGGAGAAGGCCCTCCACCCTTTCTTGATTAAGCCAGCGTCCGGAAAGGCGGGTGGGGGAGATGCTGCCGCCGCAGCGCACCCGGGGGCAGCGCCTTCAGCAGCAGCGTGCCCAGCCCAGCGGGCAATGGCCTCGCCCAGTCCCACGGTAAACGCGTTGAGGGGCATAGGCCGACAGAACGCTGCCATCAAGGTGGCGAAATAGGCGATCTCAGCCCCCACAATGATATTGCTGCTTTTCCGGCGGCAGCGGGCAAACCACCGGCTGCGAACCCTGGATGTCCACAGAGCCGCCAGCAGCGTTGCCAGCGTGCGAACACCCAATCCAGCACATGGGGGGGCAGGAGATTTGCCGAAGCAGCCCACGGCCGAAGGCAGGGAACAGCCTCTGGAAATAAGAAGGGAAGAAATGGTGAGCGCTTCCGCAGCCCGAAGCTACGCCATTGCGGAATGGGACTGCCCAGCAGGGTGAGGCCGACATAAATCACTTTAACAATGATGGCGGCAGTGGTCGCGCTGCCGCGTTGTGGAATTGGACATAAAAATACCTCCATTTTTTTGTTTAGAACGGCGGACTTCCGCCGAACGAACGCCGGCAACGGCAGCTTGGACAGGCCAATGGCACCTGTCGTCGGGGGACAGTATAACACAGCTTCTACCAAAAAGAAAGTGCATTCTGCTTTTTTTATGGTGCTGAAAAAAAAACAGACAGCAGGACCTGTAAAGTCCTGCTGTCTGTTTCTCCATCATTCCGCACACTTCTCCTGTGTCCGGCTTTCGCTTTGCCCGCGGCGAAACTTAATTTTCCGTCACAACCACCTTGGCATAATTGGCGTCTGCCTTTCCCAGGGTCTCCGGCGGCGGCTTTCCATTTTTCCGTTCCAGGAGATACTCATATTGGTTCGAGGTCGAATGGTACACCTGTACCGCCGTCCCTCCATTCCGTCTTTCCATCAAAGAGGTACAGCAGGTCTCCCGCCGCCGCTTTTTGGTCAGCAGAGATCATGACAAAATATTCCCTTTGGGCTCCGTTTTCTTTACTTCTCCCTTTTCGCACCTCCACTGTTCTTCCTCCTGGGGAATGCTGTCATCAATGCAGGGAGACTGTGGGTGTGCCTCTGTCAAAAATCTGTTCATCGGTTGGACTTCCCTGCGCATCCGCAGTTCTGATTTTTTCCGCCGCAGGAGCCCGCCCCTTCTGTCTGATCCGTCTCATCTGCTCCGACCATGCAATACGCCCGCTGTCATGCCCCGCCTGTTTCTCTGCTGACCAGCCTGGCCGCTCACATCGCCCTGAAGGGAAGACCTCCCGCTGTTCCCCGCCCGCCTTTTGGATTTCCTGCGAAGCGATATCGGAAATGAGGCGGGCTGCGCGAAAGCAATATCGGGCAGTCCAGAGCAGCATGGCCCGGTGCCCCTCCCACCAAAATCAAAACCACCAGGCGGCAGGCAAGGGCCGCGCTGTGCTGGGCGATAAACGGAACCTGTTTTTTCTTTTTTTCGGCATGGGGGGGCGGGGCGGTGGCCGCTTTATGAACGGTCCATAACCGCCTGTGTAAATCCCCTCCGGTACCTCCACATCCTCCAGCTTCGGAAAGCCCTTGCGCATTGCCATATCCGCCAGCAATACGTAACT
>VOFD01002520.1_pt1 | contig 14327 bp, 14 predicted proteins | sample 5384101 | NCBI WGS metagenome assembly VOFD01 (sample SAMN12384723, study PRJNA508395) | human gut metagenome | isolation source: healthy gut C | host: Homo sapiens
TGACCTTTGTCGCTCCGTAGCAGCTAAGGTCACCTATGCCAAGGTCGTCCGCGAATATATAAATAATGTTAGGCTTTTTGTGAGTTTTGTCCGTTGTCTTTTTGTACTTTCTGATTGCATCCGGTCAGCAGGGCTATACCGGGCAATAGCGGTAGTAAACGTGAGACATTCTTCATAATGTTGGTCTTTTATGGAGTGATTACTGAACACAAAGATAAGAGGATTGGCGGAAATGAGTGAGCAGGAATGTACAGGTGTGATACAAAATAGTCCATTCTAAAGGGTTAAATGTTTCGGGGCTACGGATGCCTTTTCCTGACATCGTAGCCCGGATCTTGTGCCACGCTGTTGGCACAGCTGTGCCACCGCGATGGCACGGTCGTGCCAGCAGCGTGGCACAAGTGTGCCAACAGGAGGGAACTACTTTGGCATAGGTTCTCCTGTTACAAATGCTACTTGCTTACCTGTTTGTGGGTTATTGATCCGTTTCTTCGTTCCCTTCTTCCTCTTTTTTCTTCACCCTTGCGGTAGGCAAGCGGACTGACGTGATAAATCTCCTTAAAGCATTTACTGAAATAGCGGGAAGAAGAGAAACCGATGCGGTCGGAAATCTCCGTAATGTTCAGCTCCGGATTGTTCCGCAGCATGACGGCTCCTTTCTTGAGACGGATACTTAATATAAAGTCGTTCGGTGTTTGTCCGGTGATGGCTTTCAGTTTGGTGAACAGGTTGGTACGTGCCATCCCCATTTCACGGGCGAAGATGTTGACATTAAATTCCGTATTATCCAGATTCTTTTCGATGATGCTGATGGCGCGGTCCAGGATTTCCTTATCTATCGGGTTGGTGGCAAGCATCTGCGCATAAGCCTGTGGTTGTTTACTGAATTTCTCCTGTAGCAACCGCCGTGAGTTCACCAGATTGTTGCAACGGGAGATCAGGAGATTGGTGTTGAACGGCTTGGTGATATAATCGTCCGCACCGATTTTTAATCCTTCAATGTTGTGTTCCACGGCTGTGCGTGCCGTCAGTAGTACTACCGGAATGTGACAGGTGTTGAAGTCCGTCTTGACCTGTTTACAGAGTTCCGTACCCGACATACGTGGCATGACAACGTCACTCAGTATGATGATTGGCATATCTTTCTGTATGATATCAATGCCTCTACACCATCGGAAGCGGTGGTGACCTGATAGAATGTTTCGAAGATACCTACCAGCATTTGTTTGATGGATTCGTTGTCTTCCACTATCAGCATTTTCGCATCTTCGATGCGTTTATTATCTTCCTCCTTCCATTCGGAGTCGGGCAGTATTTCTACGGTTGGAACGATTGTTTCCGGTGGTTGCTGAATGTTGGCGTCGGCATTGTCCCGTATGATTTGTTCCTCAGTAAAGTGCTGGTTGCCCGATTTCAACGTAATGCTAAAACGGCTTCCCTTGCCCGGTTCGCTCTCTACACGGATGGTTCCGTGATGAAGTTCGATGATACCTTTTGTCAACGCCAGTCCGATGCCTGTGCCGGCTCCGGTATTCAGCGAGTCGAGGCGTTCGGTCTGGTAGAAACGGTCGAATATCTTATCGATTTCGGCGGCGGCAATGCCTGTTCCCGTGTCTTTGATCTCGATAATGACGTATTTATCCTCCTGCGATACGTTGATGGAGATGGTATCTTCCGCTTTCGTATGCTTCAATGCGTTGGACAGCAGATTGTTCACTACCTTCTGCATCTGCTTCTGGTCGTACCATACTTCAATATCATCCGACTGCTTGTTGAACTTGAAATTGATTTGCTTGCTGCTGGCGTATTCAAGGAATAACAGATAATTCTCGTACAGGAAGTTCACCAGATTATGTCGGCTGACTTTGATTTTCGTGTGCCCTTGTTCCTGCTTGCGGAAGTCGAGCAGTTCCGTAATTAGTTCACGCAGTTGGAGGCTGTTTTGTAAATTCCCAATATCTTGTGATAAATATTAGGTGTGAATGTCTGTACTTGCAACAGCGTTTCTACCTGTCCTACGATCAACGTCAGCGGAGTGCGGAATTCGTGGGAGATGTTGGTAAAGAAGCGCAGCTTGGATTGGTTTAATGCTTCGAGGTCTTCGATGTGCTTCTTTTCATATTTCAGTGACTCACGCAGTTTGATGCGGGAATTGTAGTTCTGAATGAGATACCATAACAGACTGACGGTACAAATGGTGTAAATCAGATAAGCCCACCATGTCTCATACCAAGGCGGTAATACACGGATCAGTAGTCGGGCTTCTTCGATACCGTCTCCGTCCGACTTGATGACGAGCGTATATTTGCCCGGATTCAGGTTGGTATAAGTGATAAGCGTCTGTTTGCGGTCGGTGTGATTCCATTCGTCGGAGAAACCTTCGAGGCGGTAGACGATTTCATTCCTGTTGGCAGGGGATGAAGTTGGAAGTGGCGTATTCTATGCTGAACATGGATTGGTCGGCTTTCAGGCTGATTTCCGGTGTATAGGCGATGGACTGTTCCAAGATGCCGGTGTCGTCTCCGGCAGTGATCTCCCTTTCCGTTGACCAGCAGGCGGGAAAGGATGATGCTGTAGGACTTGGGCGTAAAGTGCAGTTTCTTTTCCCAGAAAGAAATCATGCCTTGGATGCCGCCTAGAAATACTTCTCCGTCATGCGTTACGAACAATGCGTTTTCGTTGACGGCAGTCAGCGGGAATCCGTTCTCTGTACCGTAGTTGTAAAACTTCTTTTTGCGGATAGTCAAACTGGGAGAATCCCTGATTGGTAATCAGCAGCAAGTCTCCCTTTTGTATGGACGATTCGAATACTTCGTAGATACAGTCGCTGGATAGTCCGTCTTTCTGCATGTCGAAGTTTTCGAAGTCGTTGCTCTCCTTGCGGTAACGGTCGAGCCCGCTTCCGGAAGTGGAGAACCACAGGTTGCCGTTGCTGTCTTGCATGATGTTGTTGACATTGTTGTTGCTGAGAGTGTTCGGAATGGAGGATTTGTGTGCATAGTGGGTGAGCTTGCCGGTGTCGAAGCGGTAAGAATATACGCCCTCTCCGGTAGCGGAAACCCATAGCGTTTCATCCTTGTCGATGTAGAGGCTGGCCACCATACCGATATTTCTGCCTTCTTTGGTATCCTTGAAAAGATGTTCACAGGTGCCCGTTGCCGGATTGAAAAGGCAGACTCCATTTTGTGTGGCGATGATCAGTTTGTCTTCGTAGGGCACGATGTCGCGTACAATGTCCGAGGGCAGTGTGGTCGGGTCGCCCGCTTTCATCCGGTAAACGGTAAAGCGGTTGGTGCGCAGGTCGAGTTTGTTCAGTCCTCCCAAGTGTGTGCCGATCCACATAATCTCCTCTGTCCGGTCGTAATAGATTGCCTTGACGTTGTTGTGCGAGATACTGTTCTTGCCTTCTTCGTGGCGGTACCAGCGATAAGTATTGTTTTTCCGGTTGTAGACGTTCTATATTTGTATCATTCAAACGAAAGATATATGAAAGTAAAGAAAATTAGTGCGGCTAACGTGGAGGCTTGTTCGCTTCCTAAATTATTCGATGAGGAGAAGATAGATTTCCAGCCGGTTCAGTGTGTCAATTGGGCTGAATATCCTTACAAACCTAAAGTGAATTTTCGAATTGCTCACACACAGAACTCAATTTTACTACATTTTAAAGTGAAAGAGGAGAGTGTGCGTGCCAAGTACGGGGAGGATAATGGTTCTGTATGGACTGACTCCTGCGTGGAATTCTTTTCTATACCAGCAGGTGACGGGATCTATTATAATATAGAATGTAACTGCATCGGAACGATCTTGGTGGGTGTAGGTCCTGTCCGTAACAACCGGGAACATGCACCGAAAGAAGTGACTGCTCTTGTACAACGCTGGTCTAGTTTGGGTAATCAGCCTTTTTGCAGAACGTATCGGTGAAACGGATTGGGAAGTGGCTCTTATTATTCCGTATTCTGTGTTCTTTAAGCATCAGATCGATTCGCTTGATGAAAAGGAGATAAAAGCTAATTTCTATAAGTGTGGAGATGAATTGCAGACTCCTCATTTCCTTTCATGGAATCCGATAGAGATTCAACAGCCGGATTTTCACCGTCCTGATTTCTTCGGTACTTTGGAATTTGAATAATGAATTGAATCTCTGGATTGAAAGATAAATCACCAGAGCAGCATCTACCTATAAAAGCGTCATCCATTTATAAAATAAGAAGGGTGACGCTTTTCTTTGAGCATCACCCTTTCTTTATAGTAAGTTCTTTTGTCTATTTCACAATCCCACGTTCCGAATCTTTTACGAAATTCACGATATTCTCGATTTCTTCACTCATCGGAACCTGATCGATAATCTTCTGGACAGCATCCTGAACACTGAAATTACCTTGATAGATCAACCGGTAAGCATTGGCAATATGACGAAGGATTCTTTCCGACGTATTGTGATGCTGTGACAGAACGACTGCATTCACTCCATGATAGGCAACAGGATTGCCGGACATAATAACATAGGGAGGTACATCCTTGGATATACGGCACCCACTTTGTACCAGTGTCCAGCTACCAATGTGACAATATTGGTGCAACGTTACGTTGCCGCTTAGGATCACACAATCATCTAATGAGCATTCTCCTGCAATTGTAGTACCTATTCCTACCACACAATTATTGCTGATCTGTACATCATGGCAGAGATGTACTTTATCCATCAGGTAGTTTCCGTTTCCAATTTTGGTAGCATTACCGGCAAACGTAGCGCGGCTGATTACTACATTCTCACGAATATCGTTGTTGTCACCGATAATCAGGCTACTGTCTTCTCCTGTATAGTGGAAATCTTGCGGTTCCGCTCCCAAAACAGCGTTCTGATGTACCTTGTTTCCTTTTCCCATTCTAGTACCTTTCAGGATACTGGCGTAGGACATGATGACACAGTCATCTCCGATTTCCACATTCTTTTCAATATAGGCAAAAGGCTGGACTGTTACGTTCTTGCCTAACTTTGCTTCGGGGTCTACGTAAGCTAACGGACTAATCATAATAGTATATGTTTAAAGTTAATCTTCTCTTCCACCGCCTAATGCCTGGTAGAGGCTGACCACAGCCTGCATCTGATCAAAGCAATCGGACACCTGAGAGAGCTGTGCACTCAAATAGGATTGTTGTGCAGACAGTACTTCCAGATAGGTTGACGTTCCTAAGTTAAACAATTCTTTTGTATCTTCCGAAGCTTTCTGGGCAGATTCTACCTGAATTTGGCGGGATTCAGCCTTTTTACTGGTGTTTTGGTATAAACTTAGCGCATTGCTGACCTCACTTCCGGCATTCAGAAGTGTTTGTTGGAAGGATAGTTTAGCTTGTTCCTCCTGTGCTTTCGCTGCTTTCAGCCGGGCAATGTTCTGTCCCCGGTAGAATAGAGGCTGCGTCAGTGAACCAATGGCGGAAGCCAACAGCTTTCCCGGATTGATAATTGCGCTACCGGCACTGTTGGTCCATCCGGCAGAGCCGCTAAGCGTGATTTGCGGATAGAATGCGGCACGTGCCGAATTAGTATTGTAATAGCAGCTTGCCAATGACATTTCAGCAGCTTTTACGTCCGGACGGTTGGATAGCAACTGGATAGGTACACCTGCGGAAAGTTCCGTCGGAAGTACTTGTGCCTCCAATACGCCACGTTTGATGGCGTGCGGAGCTTCGCCCAAGAAAAAGTAGACAGGGCATTTTCCGTCTCACGTATGCTTTGTTCAATGTCCGGAATAGTGGCAAGTACCTGCGCGTAAGCAGCCTTGCTCTGTTCTACACCGGCCGAATTGATATTGTACATAGCAGAGTTTTTCATCGCTTCCATTGTTTCGGCATTCTGTTTCAGAATTTCAGCTGTGGCTTTGGTTATTTCCAGCTGGCGGTCTAACATCATTAATGTATAATACATATTGGCGATGTTGGAGACAACCTGTGTCTGCACAGCCTGACGGTAAGCTTTCACTTGCTTCAGAGTAACTTGTGCATTTCGTTTGAGTTGAGCAACTGACCGAACAAGTCGATCTGCCAGCTAGCTGTAACGGGCAATGAGTACGTTTTTGTTGCTGCGTTTTTATCAAAACTACTGATTGTTCCTTGCGGTGATAACCCCAGTGACGGAGCATAAGCCAGACGTGCAGACATCAGGGATGCTTCTGCTGCTTTCACATTCTGAGCGGTACCGACAAGAGGTCAGTGTTTTGTTTCAGTCCCGCTTCGATGAGAGACTGGAGTTGCGGGTCGGTGAAGACTTCTCTCCACGGCAGATTACCGAAGTTGGCTGTATCCGAAACCAGTGTATCATTATTCGCTACCGGATCGCGATACAGGCCGGAAGTGGTGATATCTTCGGGTCTGTCATACGACTTATAGATGTGGCAGCTGCTCAAGAGAGCAGTTGCACACAACATACCTATAATTTGTTTCTTCATATCGAATTTCATTATTTAGCATATTGTTCAATTTCTGTTACAGCATCTGAATTGTCGATATCTTCCCATTCCATCGGTTTTACTTTCTCTTGCAGATATTGGAAGATTACGAATAAAGCAGGAACGATAAAGATCTGGCAGATCATACCGATTAACATACCTCCGATAGAAGCAGTACCCAGTGTACGGTTACCGTGAGCACCTACACCGAAAGGCAAACATCAACGGAAGCAATCCGACTACCATTGCCAAGGAGGTCATCAAAATAGGACGGAGACGGGCACCGGCACCTAATACGGCTGCCCAAGTGATACTCATACCCATCTTGCGGCGGTCGAGGGCAAACTCTACAATCAAGATGGCATTCTTTCGCCAACAGACCCATCAACATGATCAATGCAATCTGCATATAGATATTGTTGGACATCGTACCGAGAATCATCTTCAACGCTGAGATATTACCGAGTGCACTTACATTCCGTTGACAAACAGGAAGCTACCTAACAGACCGAACGGAACGGATAGCAATACGGCTAATGGAAGTATGTAACTTTCGTACTGCGCACTCAATAATAAGTAAACGAATACGAAGCAGAGGATGAAAATCAGTCCGGTAGCGCTTCCGCTACTCTGAGCCTCTTCACGTGCCATACCACCCAACTCGTAGGTATAACCGGTCGGAAGGTTCTGCTTGGCTACTTCTGCCAGCGCAGCCAATGCCTGTCCGGATGTATAACCACTGGCAGGAGCCACCATCACTTTCATGGAAGTGTAAAGGTTGAAGCGGCTGATGATATCGGGCCATACACCTTTTATCAATCGTAATGAATTGAGAGATAGGAGCCATTTCACCTGCACTGTTACGAACCTTGATATTCTTCAGAGATTCCAGATTCTTGCGTGATAACGGGTCCGACTGAATCATTACGCGATACATCTTACCAAAACGGTTGAAGTTGGATGCATACAGACCACCATAATATCCCTGCATCGTGCTAAGAATGTCGCTTGGGCTGATACCTGCCTTCTTACAAGCTGCCGCATCAATATCAATCATATATTGCGGGAAGTTCGGGTTGAAGGTCGTTTTTGCAGAGTTAATTTCCGGACGTGCCTCCAATGCTGCGGTGTAGTTGTTGGCTACATCAAAGAACTTGTTCAAGTCACCGCCCGTCTTATCCTGCATATTCACCTCGATATCCGTAGATGCCGAGTAACCGGGGATCATCGGCGGAGCAAAGAACAACACCTGTGCTTCCTTGATGATCTTCTGTGCACGCATATATAAGGACCCCACCACAACGTCAGAGTTTTGTATCATCGAACGTTCATCCCAATCTTTCAGTTTGATGATGAAAGAACCGTAGGACGGTCCCTGTCCACCGATGAAACTGAAACCGGAAATCAATGTGCGCGAAGATACGGCCGGATCAGCGGCAATCAGGCTGTCTACACGTGCCAGAATCTCTTCCGAGCGGTCTTGTGACGTGCCCGGCGGCAAAGTCACAGCTCCCATCAGTGTACCGGTATCTTCGTTGGGCACCATACCTGTCGGAGTGGTGTTCATGAAGAACATAAGCAATACAATCGAAGCAACGACCAACCCCATGGACAACCATTTCTTCTGGATGAAGAACAGTACGTGCTTTTTATATCGTTTCAGGATAGATTCATAGGTATCGTTGAATCTGTTCTTGAATTTATTCGTGCTCATTCCGATTAGTGCCAAAATACTAAGAAGTATGAGGATGGCGGTAATCACCGGATTGATACTGAAGAATCCGAAAATCATACCGAGAATGGCAACAAGTGTGAATGTGAGTGTGATTCCCGGATGCAACATCTTTCCGATTGCTTCGGTATATCTGTTTATCATTGTTGTATGAGCCGTCTTGTAGGCTGTTTTCATACGCTCCTTCAATGGAGGAACTTCTTCGGAACCTTCCTGCTTGTGCGGTTTCAGAAGAACGGCACACAAGGCGGGGCTTAATGTCAAAGCGTTCAGAGCGGACAGACCGATGGCGATGGCCATAGTCATACCAAATTGGCGATAGAATGTTCCCGCCGTTCCACCCATGAAACTTACCGGGATAAATACGGCCATCATGACCAGTGTAATGGATACGATAGCACCGCCCAATTCGTTCATTGCGTCGATCGATAGAAGCCAGACGGGCGGAAGTATAACCTTGGTCTAGCTTGGCGTGCACACCCTCGACGACCACAATGGCATCGTCGACCACAATCGCAATGGCTAGGACGAGCGCACATAATGTCAGCAAGTTCAAACTGAATCCTACTAAAGACAGAATGAAGAAAGTACCGATAAGAGCTACCGGAATGGCAATGGTTGGAATCAACGTAGAACGTAAATCCTGCAAGAAGATATATACCACAATAAACACCAGGATAAATGCCTCGATCAATGTCTTCAACACTTCGTGAATAGAAGCGAACAAGAAGTCATTGGCGTTCATAGAAACGTTAATCTTCAAACCGGAAGGCAGTGATTTGGACGCTTCATCCAGCAACACCTGAATGTCGCTGATGGTTTGCGTAGCATTTGTACCAGCCATCTGATAAACGATACAGGTTACAGCTTTATGTCCGTTTACACGGTTGGTAAAGTTGTCTCCCAACCGGTCCAGTTGGATTTCTGCAATATCATTCAGGCGAAGCACTTCACCGTCAGGCAGAGATTTGATGACAATGTTCTCAAATTCTTCCGACTGTTGCAGACGTCCTTTGTAACGAATGGTATATTGGAAAGTCTGGTTACTACGTTCACCGAATTGTCCCGGAGCCGCTTCTATATTCTGTTCAGCCAAAGCGGTAGATACGTCGTTGGGGATCAGTTTATACTGAGCCATTACGTCCGGTCTCAGCCAGATACGCATGGAGTAGTCCTGACCCATCACACTGGCATCACCTACACCCTGTACACGTTGAACCTGAGGAATCAGGTTGATTTTTGCATAGTTCTCGATGAAAGCATCTGTATATGTATCGGTTTCTCGGCAGGCAGCAAGCCTTGTGCCATAGAAACACGGTTTTGTACATTGACGGCGGCCATGTCCGGGTCTGTTCCTTGTTTGAAATATATGGAGATCTCGCCGGAACCCGTATTGGATGCAGTTGATGTCATATACATCATGTTTTCTACACCATTGATCTGCTCCTCCAACGGAGCGATGACGGAGTTCAATACAGTTGATGCACTGGCACCCGTATATGTGGCTCTTACCGATACGGTAGGAGGCGCAATGTCCGGATACTGTGTGATAGGCAGTGTTGCCAATCCGATAGCACCTAGGATAACTATCAAAATGGAAATAACTGTTGATAGTACCGGACGGTTAATGAATTTATCTAATTTCATACGATTATCTAAATTATTAGTTGAAAGCTGTAGCTAAATTTCCGTCGTGCTGGTCTTTCAAATGCTGTTGATAGTTCGCTTCTTTTTGAGCCGGCGTGATTGGTTGTATTTTTTGGCCGTCCTTCAGGCTCTGTACACCTTCGATTACGATTTTATCGCCGGGGTTCAGTCCGGAAGTTACCAGATATTCTTTTCCGTTGTCCAGGTTGAATATACCGATCTCGGTATATTTCACCGTGTTGTCCGGCTGCAGAACGTAAACGAACTTTTTGTCCTGGATTTCTACAGTAGCCGATTGTGGGATGCTGATAACGTTCTCCATATTATAAGGGATCAGAACGTTGGCAGTTCCACCACTACGAAGCATATGTTCTTTGTTAGGGAAGATAGCACGCATGCTAACAGAACCGGTTGACTGGTCGATCACTCCTGTGATAGCGTCTACCTTTCCTTCTGCATCATATGTTGTGCCGTCAATCAATTGTAGTTTGATGGCTGGTATTTTACTGATTTCTTCTTTGATGGTTCCTCCGGTTTTGGTCATAGCCAGCAGTTCTTTTTCAGTTGTAGAGAAGTATACATATACTTCGTCTATTTCAGATACTGTAGTCATTGGTGTAGCCATAGAGGGGCTTACGAGTGCTCCCAAACGATAAGGAATGTCGTTGATAACACCGTCTGAAGGACTCTTTACTTGTGTGAAAGAGTAATTTTGTTGTGCTGTGGTCAGCTGTGCTTTTAGCCTGGGCGAGTTGTGCCTGAGCCTGTGCCAGTGAGTTCTTCGCCATTGACAAGTCATAATCGCTGATAATCTGTTTCTTGTTCAGTTCGATCTTATTGTCAACAGTCATTTGTTGTGTATTCACGGCTGCTTCTGCTGTTGCAACTGAAGCTTTTGCTGTGCGTACTGCTGCTTCATACTGTGTAGGGTCTATGATGAATAAGAGCTGTCCTTTGCGAACGGTTGCTCCTTCATCTACACATAATTTTGTGATGAATCCCGATACCTGCGGGCGGATTTCTACGTCTTGTTTACCTTTGATTGTAGCCGGATAGGCAGTTGTTAAATTTGCAGTTGTTTTCTGTAATTCTTGTACTGCATATTCTGGGACTTTCCCTGTGTCATTGCCCTTATTGCCGCAACTAGACAAGAGGGCTAAGCAAAATGCAAAAAAAAACAATTCTACTTTTCATACTTTATATTTATCTGTTTTTTTAAAATTGTGCGTTCCCGTCGTGTGTACATTCATTGTATGGATAGATGATCTAAGGAAAAAAGCCGGAAACTTATTCCATGAAATAAGTTTCCGGCTGCAAAAGTACTTTAAATTCGGTATTCTTGTACTCTGATACCGTGTTTTTTAACTATGTTTTTTACTTTAGTTTATGAGATACGGGAGACATTATGAAACTCAGCTCATAATCTTGATATGGAAGACGATATTTTTTCTAATGGTATAGCTCCCCAACTGTTGACACAGGCAAGTCCTGTTTGCGCCTTGTCAATACAGAAGTTTGTGAAGTTGGCTTTTTCTACTTCCGGTGAGTGTCGCTGGTCTTTGCCTTCACCGTCATCCAATGATTCAATGGTATAGTTCAGTGCGGAAGCAGAGAACGGAGCTTCGGAAACAAACTGCAAACCGTTTCCGCTGATATTCAAGAGTCTCCACCAACGGATATCAGTTTTGGTACCAGTTTCCTGCGGGCGGATATATGGATAGAATTGTTCTTCTACGGTCTGGCGGTACTTGCCCAACATGGCTCCGTGGTTACGGTCGGCATAGTTCTCTCCCGGACCACGTCCGTAATATTCTACCTCGTTGAAGTTGACAGGCATACGCATTTGCATACCGAAGCGGAACATTTCAGAAACTTTCTTGCTCTTGTCTGCCACCATCTTTTGAGTAACTTTTCACTGCACCTTTATTATTAATGGTATAAGTCAGCGACAATGTTCCACCTATCGACTTCATGTCATATTCAGCACGAACCACTGCCTGATCGTTTTTTCAATCGCGTGTTTCAAGAAGTCAGTTTCAGTTCCGGATTCTTCCATGCAGCGTATTTGTGTTGCAGTCCGGCTCCGAAATCATTGTCGGTCGGTGCACGCCAGAAGTTGGGAGTCAGTGCGCTGCCGTCTTCCATCATTTGCATACCGTTGACGTCGTAACGGCAGAGGTAACCGTCCTGTTTGTTGAAATCCATGGAGAAGTTCTCACCGGAAACGATCAGGTAATTGCGGTCGTTATCCAAAATATCGGGGAACGATAACCGGAACGTTGGAAGCCTGTTGGTTTTCCAGTTTCAGTTCCGGTGCTTTGTAGTCGCGGATGCTTAACTGGTCGTAAGCGATAGTCGTTCCTGCCGGCAGCAATGTTTCGGCAGCTTTCAGTTTGTAGCTGACATTGAGCAATAATTCCTTGCAAGAACAGATATTCTTCACGTCAAACGGAATCTGCAGCTTTGACGGTTTGTTGGGGCGCCACTTTCAGATCCGGCACAATGCCTGTTTGCACAACTTCCCCGTCTGCCAGCAATTGCCATTCTAGATAATATGAAGACAGGTCACGGAAGAAATTCTCATTGAAAATATTGATTTCACCTTTGGCGAGATCGGCAGGAGTTGTCCATATATCCTGATAGAAATAAGCAACTTCATAAGCATGTGGATTAGGCACGCGGTCGGGGCTGATTAGGCCGTTGTCGTTGAAGTTGTTGTCCGAAGCGTCGTATTTGTTGAAATCGCCGCCATAACCATAGATACTCACTCCGTCTTTATTTTTCCAGTGGCAGGATTGATCTACGAAGTCCCAAATAAATCCACCCTGATATTTCGGATATTTGCGGATGATGTCCCAATATTCCTTGAATCCTCCTTGCGAATTTCCCATTGCGTGTGCATATTCGCATTGGATTAACGGTTTCTGGATATTACCTTCACTATATTTGATACAAGCGTTGTAGTCATAATACATCGGGCAGAAAATATCTGTAAATTCGCTGGTTCCTGCCTGTTCGTACTGAACGGCACGGCTCTTGTCTTCGTTCTTGATCCAGGTGTAGCATTTCTCAAAGTTCGGACCCATGCCGGCTTCATTACCCAGTGACCAGAAAATGATGCTGGGATGGTTGAAGCCGCGTTGTACGTTGCGCTGGTTACGTTCCATGTGAGCTTTGGCATAACTCGGGTTCTTTGCCAGTGTCTGATCGCCGTAACCCATACCGTGTGATTCGATATTAGCCTCAGCCACTACATACAGACCATATTGGTCGCAAAGGTCGTACCACAGGTTATCATCAGGATAGTGACAGGTACGCACAGCGTTGATGTTCAGTTCTTTCATCACTTTGATGTCCTGCAACATGCGTTCGATAGAAACGACATAACCGCCGTCCGGATCCATTTCGTGACGGTCGGCTCCTTTGAAGAGTACCGGTTGTCCGTTTACGAGTATCTGTCCGTCTTTCAGCTCAATCTTGCGGAAACCTACTTTAACGGGGATTACTTCTACTACATTATTGCCGTTTTTCAGTGTAGCGGTCAGCGTGTAGAGGTTAGGTGTCTCGGCAGTCCATTTAGCCGGATTGAGACAGACAAGGTTGTATTTAATTTGCCCGAACCCTTCAGGTCGGCAGTCGCTACACTGTTGCCTTGAGTATCTGTCAAGTTTAAAGCTACTGTGCCGCTTCCTTTCAGGTCAACAGCGATATTCAGCGTACCGTCTTTGTACTGGCTGTCCAGATCAGGAGTAACGCGAATATCCTGAATGTATTTCTTGTCGCGTGCGTAGAGATAGCAGTCGCGTCCTACACCGGAGTAGCGGAAGAAGTCCTGATCTTCCAGGTAACTGCCGTCACACCAGCGGAATACTTGGAAAGCGATCACATTCTTACCCGGTTTCAGATAGTTGGTCAGATTGAATTCAGCTTCCAGTTTGCTGTCCTCGCTATATCCTACGTAGCGTCCGTTCACCCAAAGGTACATATTGGAAGTTACCGAGCCGAAATGTGCAAAAATCTCTTTGCCTTTCCAGTCGGCGGGAAGGATAATTTCTTTGCGGTAAGGGCCTACATGATTGTTTTCTGTCGGCACCTGCGGAGGATTGTTTTTGTATTGGCTTCTCCAGGCGTAACCTACGTTGACATAAATCGGGTCACCATAGCCGTTCAACTCCCAAACACCGGGAACTTGAAGATCATCCCAACCTTTGTCGTTGAAATTAGTCTGGTAGAAGTCGGTCGGGCGTGCGTCTGCGTGTCTCACCCAGTTGAATTTCCAGGGACCGTTTAAAGTCATAAAATTCTGAGAGTCTTCTTTGCTGCCCGCTTTAGCTTCATCAGCCGATGCATAGGCAAAATAATTAGCGTGCATTGCGGAGCGGTTTACGGAATTCACTTCCGGATCTTTCCACTCGTTAAAGTTTTGCGCTTGGATTGTTGTTAGTCCTAGTGCAGCCAAACAGCAGGAAAGTAGTTGTTTCTTCATGGGTTTTTTGTATTAG
>VOFD01003032.1_pt1 | contig 14318 bp, 19 predicted proteins | sample 5384101 | NCBI WGS metagenome assembly VOFD01 (sample SAMN12384723, study PRJNA508395) | human gut metagenome | isolation source: healthy gut C | host: Homo sapiens
CCTTTAAATCGTATTCCGTACTTTCAAAACCTGAATCCTGCGGCAGGTTTAGGTGATAAAGGTTCTCAGTCTGATCGACAAATGTCTGGTCGCGCACTACTTTGCGGTAATTATTAATAAAGATGTTGCGCATTATAGTATACATCCATCCTTTGAAATTTGTGTCGGGCATATATTTATCTTCATTGTCTAATGCTTTTAATGATGTTTCCTGCAACAAATCGTTTGCTTCTTCGCGATCGGTTGTTAATTTATAAGCGAAACGGAGCAATTCTTCCTGTACTCCTACCAGGTCTTTCTCGAAGCTTAAACTTTTCATATGCGTTATTTTTTTAATTGTGAGTATTCGTTATCATTATTTTGATGCTGCAAGTTTACGGGTTTTCAACAAATGTGACAGGTGAAGAACAGACATTGTTTAGGGGGAAAATCTATCGGCTGATAGAATTTAGGTCATTTCTGATAGTATTCAGGTGGTTTTGAGTTTGAAGTCACACTTGACTCAAAATGGGATCAATTATTGCAGCCGGGATGTAGCTAAACAGAAATATAAATTAATTCCATGACCGGCACCCCATCATTAATCACATTATCGTATCATATAACCATATCTTTATGTATATCTCCTCTGAAACCCGACTTTTTATCCGCGAACATTCAACAGACGATGTACGTACTCTTGCTTTACAAAGCAAAAAATATCCGGATGTAGATATGCCGGTTGCTATCACTCAGATTGCAGGACGGCAAATCGCCGCAGAAAAGATTCCATCGTGGAAAAAGATAGAAGATATAAGATATCCCAAAGCACCTGTCCTTAGAACAATGTTCTTCGGAGATCACCGCCTATTACAAAGCCGGTCTCCTGCAAGGAGATTCCTTAACTGATCTGACCGGAGGATTCGGGGTAGATTGTTCATTCCTTGCCGAAAAATTCAAATCCGTCACTTATGTAGAACGACAAGAAGAATTGTGCGGAATAGCCGCACACAACTTCCACATATTGGGCCTAAACCACATTAATGTAAAGAACGAAGACGGAATAGCTCACTTGAAAGCAATGTCTCCGGTAGACTGTATCTTTCTCGATCCCGCCCGCCGCAATGAGCACGGAGGTAAAGCTGTCGCTATCTCCGACTGCGAGCCCGACGTAGCCGCACTCGAAGGACTCTTACTAAATAAGGCCAAGCAAGTATTGGTAAAGCTCTCCCATGCTCGACCTTTCATTGGCACTACGAGAACTGCAACAGACACAGGAAGTCCATATTATATCCGTCAATAACGAATGTAAGGAGTTACTGCTGATTCTCGGTCAGACAATACCGCAAGAAATCAAAATCCATTGTGTCAACCTCTCCACCAAAGGAGAGCAAGAAGGACAACACTTTACATTCACCTCGAGAACAGGAACAATGCAGCCAATGCAACTACACAGATTCTTTAGATGAATATTTGTATGAGCCTAATGCCTCCTTCTTCTGAAAGCCGGACTTTCAAAAGCCTGTCATCCGCTTTTCCTATAAGGAAATTACACCCCAACAGTCATCTTTACACCTCCGACACCTTGATTGATAACTTTCCCGGAAGAATATTCCGGATTGTCAATCAATGCAGCTTCAATAAAAAAAGAAAGCAAAGAATGTCTGGCCGACCTCAAGAAAGCAAACATCACCATCCGCAACTTCCCGGCTACGGTAGCCGAACTCCGTAAACGGATCAAGCTATCGGAAGGAGGAGATACTTATCTATTTGCCAGCACATTAAACAACGAACAGAAAGTCCTGATCCGCTGCGAGAAAATCAAGTAGACATCTCACATGCCGTAATATAAACGTAACATATTTGTTATGTTCTTCAATCAACTGTAAAAAGCAAGAAACGTCAACCTCTACTTTTGCAGCAAATAATTAACGCACGCTAACATTTATGAAACGATTTATCAGATTACTCTCATTAGTTCTTTTTAATTATGAGTACAAGCGGTAACACTCTTGCAGAAGAAAAAGTGAACGTAGTCAAACAAGGTACTATCCGCGGACGCATAGTAGACACTTCCAAGCAAATTCTTCCGGGAGCCTCCATCTACATCGAAAAACTACATACCGGAGTGACAAGTGATGTCAACGGTTATTATACATTCGCCAATCTCACACGGGGCACATACACCGTGAAAGTCAGCTACGTAGGCTACTCTCCCGTCGAAATGAAAATCACCATTCCGGCAGGAAAGACACTCGAAAAGATGTAGTGCTCAACGAAGGGATTGGAACTGCAGGAAATAGTGGTAGGCGGTGCTTTCCAAGGACAACGCCGTGCCATCAATGCACAGAAAAACAATCTGGGGAATCACTAATGTCGTTTCAGCCGACCAAGTCGGTAAATTCCCCGACTCTAATATCGGAGATGCGTTGAAACGTATCAACGGTATTAATGTACAATACGACCAGGGGGAAGCCCGCTTCGGACAAGTCCGCGGTACTTCCGCCGACCTCAGTTCCGTGACCATCAACGGCAACCGCCTCCCTTCTGCCGAAGGCGATACCCGTAATGTCCAGCTCGACCTCATTCCCGCCGATATGATACAGACCATTGAAGTGAATAAAGTAGTTACTTCCGATATGGACGGAGACGCTATCGGAGGCTCCATCAATCTCGTCACGAAAAGCACTCCGTACAAACGTACTTTCAGTGCTACTGCCGGAACCGGATACAACTGGTCAGTGAAAAGCCCAATTGAATCTGGGGATTTACCTACGGTGATCGTTTCTTCAATGACAAACTGGGAATGATGGCCGCCATCTCCTTATCAGAACGCTCCGTCAGGATCGGACGATGTGGAGTTTGAATATGACGTCAACAAAAAAAGGCGAGGTAGTCATGGTGGAAGCACAGAAACGCCAGTACTACGTGACCCGCGAACGCCAAAGCTACTCCCTGGCTTTCGACTACGACATCAACCCGAACCACCGGCTGACGCTGCAAGGTATCTACAACCGTCGCCACGACTACCGCTACCGCGTCACCTATAAGGATTTGGATAAGACAGGACTAGACGACGAAGGAGATATGCAGCAATCCGCCCAGATCGAGACAAAAGGAGGAACACCCGACAACAGAAATGCCCGTCTGGAATTACAACAGACAATGGACCTCAGTCTGAGCGGTGAACATCAGTTCGGCAAACTATCCGTCAACTGGGGAGCTTCCTACGCCCGTGCCAGCGAAGACCGTCCGAACGAAAGATACTTCAGCCTGAAACAGGACTTCCTCGGCTTTACCGTCGTAGATGCCGGCGACCGTTTCCCTTACGTGACTACGGACGTCAGCCTGCACAACGGAGAAGCGGACGGCGAAAGAGGCAAATGGAAAGTGAAGGAACTGACCGAAAGCAACCAGGAAATCTACGAAAAGACCTGAAGTTCAAAGTCGACTTCGAACTTCCGCTGACAAACGGCATCTATGGCAACAGCCTGCGGTTCGGAGCAAAGTACGCCTCCAAGACCAAAGACCGCAACACCCTCTGCTATGATTACGCAGATACGTACAAAGACACCTTCGACAAGGATTACATGAACAACCTCACCAGCCAGATTCGTGACGGATATATGCCGGGAGACCAATATAAGCCGACCGATTTCGTATCCAAAGAATACCTGGGCTCACTCGACCTCAGCAGTATGGAAGGCGAACAGGTGCTCGAAGAATCATCCGGCAACTACCACGCCCGTGAGAACGTAACTTCCGCCTTCTTCCGCTTCGACCAGAACTTGGGAAAGAAGATAAAAATGATGGCAGGCTTACGCATGGAAGCCACTCATATCAAATACAACGGCTGGAATTGGAACGTAGCCGACGACAAAGACGAGACAGAAACCCTCGAACCTACCGGAAACCATAAGAACAGCTATGTCAACTGGCTCCCCAGCGTCTTATTCAAATACGATGTGAACGACGACTTAAAGCTCCGCGCTTCGTTCACCGAGACACTGAGCCGCCCGAAATACTCCGCATTGATCCCCTGTGTCAACATCAACCGCAGCGACAACGAACTGGTGATGGGTAACCCGACCTGACCCCGACCATCTCCTACAATCTCGACCTCAGCGCAGACTACTACTTCAAAAGTGTCGGTCTGATCAGCGCAGGTATCTTCTACAAGAAGATCAATGACTTTATCGTCGATCAGGTCATCGGTGACTACACCTATCAGAACAACGAATACAAGAAGTTCACCCAGCCCAAAAACGCCGGCGACGCCGACCTGCTGGGCGTAGAACTGGCCTATCAACGCGACTTCGGCTTCATTGCTCCCGCACTGAAATGTATCGGTTTCTATGGTACGTACACCTACACCCACACCCAAGTGAACAACTTCAACTTCGAAGGTCGTGAGAACGAGAAAGACCTGTCCCTGCCGGGATCACCCGAACATACAGCCAATGCTTCCCTTTACTTCGAAAAGAAAGGTTTCAACGTACGTTTCTCCTACAACTACGCTTCGAGCTTCATCGACGAAATGGGAGAAGTGGCAGCTCTCGACCGTTACTATGACGCAGTGAGCTACATGGACCTGAACGCCAGCTACACCTTCGGCAAGAAGATAAAGACCACGTTCTATGCAGACGCCACCAACCTGCTGAACCAGCCTCTTCGTTACTATCAGGGAACCAAAGACCGCACCATGCAGGCGGAGTACTACGGTGTAAAGATTAATGCCGGCGTAAAAGTTAACTTCTGACAGCACGCAAAGCGAAAACCTCCGTTCCTAAGAATGGAACGCCCCGTTGGTTTTAAAGGAACGGGGTCTTGGTTTTAAACCAACGCCTCGTTCCTTTAAAACCAAAAGAACAGAGAATTTCAGTCTTTCATTAACGACAATTATAAACAACTAATAATCAATATAATATGAAGATAAAAAGCTTATTCATTCTTCTTTTCCTTTCCGTCTTTACATTCGCCCACGCACAGCTCAAGGATTACTCTATGTTTGACAAGAAGTTTAACTTCTATGTAGCCAATGATTTAGGTCGCAACGGCTACTATGACCAAAAGCCAATCGCCGAACTGATGGGCACAATGGGCGAAGAGATAGGTCCCGAATTTGTATTAGCCACCGGAGACGTTCACCACTTCGACGGAGTGCGTAGCGTGAACGACCCTTTGTGGATGACCAACTACGAGCTTATCTACCCCACCCCGAACTGATGATCGACTGGTTCTCCATCTTAGGCAACCACGAATACCGTGGAAGCACTCAGGCAGTACTGGACTATACGAACATCAGCCGCCGCTGGTCGATGCCCGACCGTTACTACACCAAGGTATTCGAAGAAAAAGGAGCTACTATCCGCATCGTCTGGATAGACACCACCCGCTGATTGATAAATACCGCAATGAAAGCGATAAATATCCGGATGCCTGCAAGCAGGACATCAGCAAACAGCTGTCATGGCTGGAATCTGTACTGGCAAGTGCCAAGGAGGACTGGATCATCGTAGCCGGCCATCACCCCATCTATGCCTACACCCCGAAAGAGGAAAGCGAGCGGCTTGATATGCAGAAACGCGTAGACAGCATCCTGCGCAAGCACAACGTAGATATGTACATCTGCGGTCATATCCACAACTTCCAGCATATCCGTGTACCGGGAAGCGACATTGACTATGTAGTCAACTCCGCCGCCTCTCTCGCACGCAAGGTAGAACCCATCGAAGGTACAAAATTCTGTAGCCCCGAACCGGGTTTCTCCGTTTGCTCTATCGACAAGAAGGAGCTTAACCTGCGTATGATAGATAAAAAAGGAAATGTACTTTATACAGTAACCCGAAAAAAATAAGTTCTCTATTAAAGAAAGAAATTCTACTCTCAGAAAAAACACACGACAAAGGGCGTCTCCTTCGCGATGAAGGGGGCGCCCTGATTTATTATAGTACTCCCTTTGCCCCGACAGATGCAAAGAAAATCACAAGTTCATTAAGTAACGAGCTTATATTATTCTGATTTGTTACTCTGACTAGCAGTATCCGCAGTGTTACTCTTGCTTAGATCATTCTTGGGAGTCGTCGTTGCGTTCCCATCACGGACAGCCATGTAATGCGGAGACATAATCTCAATTCCCGCTTCATTAAACTTATCCTGAATAGTCTGATGCAAATCAGAATAAATCTGAGACATCTTATGCGCCTCCTTGATATAAGCATTGATCTGATACACCGGATACCAGTCGCTCAACGAAGTTTCCAGCACGAACGGGCGCGGGTCATCCACTACTCCGGGCGTATTCAATGCAGCATCAATCAGAATCTGATTAACCTGTCGCCAGGGAATATCATAACCGATAGATACTTCCGAGTGAATAATCAGTCCATATTCACGTGCCGAAGTACTATAATTCACGGTATGTGAAGACATGATAAAGAGTTGGGCACCGTCACCACCTCATTTTTGGGTGTCCGGATACGGGTAACAAGGGGAGTCTTTTCGATAATATCTCCCGTGGTATCATTCAACTTGATCCGGTCGCCCATCTTGAACGGACGCATATAAGTAATCACCAGTCCGGCAATAATATTTCCGATAACGGTACTTGATCCAAGAGAGACAATCAATCCGACAAAGACCGAAATCCCTTGGAATACCCCAGAATCAGAACCCGGCAGATAAGGGTAAATCATCGCGATCATAAATGCGTAGAGCAGGAACCGGACGATGTGGAAGGTCGGCATGGCCCAATCCGGGTAAAAACCGTTGAATTTAAGACGCCCCGCTTCTATCTCACGAGCCAGATAAAGCACCATACGTACCAGATACTTCACCGCATACCAGATAACAACAATTGTAAACAGATTGGGGACATAGTCTATTATATCCACAAAGATTTTCCGAATCGGATTCCAGATATAACCCAGCAAGCGGTATGCCAGTCCTTCCGTCTGGGGGAAGATGATAAAAAATCAAAGGGACAGTAATCAACAGTTGTATCCCCATAAGGATATAACGTCCGATGCCTGCCAAAAGACTAACAGATTGGCTTGTTTTTGAGCATCCAGCAACTCATATCCCTGGATAGACACAGGTTTTTATTTTGTATCTTTCAGACGCAGGATACGTACTTTCAGTTTGCGAAATGCCCAGTTGGTCAGACGGAAAAGGAGATACTGACCGACAATCACCAACAGAAAATAAAGGATACGCTTCGCCATTCGCCAAATGCCGTGTTCCGCCTTCATCTCGTGCAGTTTGGTAATGACGTTCTGCTGTCTTCTCCTTAGCTAACGAATCACGGGAAACTCCTTCCCACAAAGCATCCTGATCGGTAAGAGAAAGCAGGACTTTACTGCCGTACATCAAATCGGAAACAATGTCCGAATGGTCTACAGAAACCGAATCGGGACGAAGATTAAAACGCTTTTTCCTATCTCTTCGATAGCGGCACCGGTCATCTGTGCCCGTTGCTGGGGAGTGTATCCGCCCCGTTTTGTAAAAAGATAAAAACAGGGTATCCCCTTCGGCAACTACCGGTATTCCTTTCGTGAATTGACGCAGTGAGTCGATACGCTGCCGTTGCTGGGAGAATTTCACCGAATCGGCGGACAGCATCTGAAGCCTCATCTGCTCCATCTCCATACGCATATTGGCTTCATTGAGCCGCGCTTCTTCCAATGATTTCTGCAGATTTGCCACACGGGCAGAATCAGAATCCCGATGCAAAGAGACTGGATGCGTTGCTACTGTATCTCCGGCGAAAATCTTCTTGACTGCCTGCTCCAGTTGCGCCTGTACATTGGCTGCAAGGGAAGCCATTATGAGCAGCAATGCAAACCGTTTTATTTTTTTCATATCCATATAGAATGATTCCAAGTTAGGTGAATTAACTTTAATTTCACTTTTTAATAAACATGGCAAACATACGGATTGTTTTTGACATTACCATTTCCAAATTGATTATCTTTGCCCCTAAAAGAGAAAAATTATGAATATACTATTACTTATCGGAGGATTAATTCTCATTTTACTAGGAGCTAACGGACTGACAGACGGTGCCGCTTCCGTAGCCAAACGTTTCCGCATACCTCCCATCGTGATCGGTCTTACCATTGTCGCATTCGGTACTTCCGCCCCTGAACTGACGGTCAGTGTCGCTTCAGCCCTGAAAGGGAAGCGCGGACATTGCCATAGGTAATGTAGTAGGAAGTAACATATTCAATACGCTGATGATCGTGGGATGTACGGCACTGTTCGCTCCGATTATCATCACCCGGAACACTTTACGAAAAGAGATACCGCTCTGTATCCTTTCGTCTGTGGTATTGCTGATATGCGCCAATGACATATTCCTCGATAATGCCACAGAAAATATACTGAACAGAGTAGACGGTCTGCTTTTTACTCTGCTTCTTCGCCATCTTCATGGGGTATACGTTTGCCATCGCTTTCCCAAAATCTTCCGCTGCACCGGAACCGGCAGCACCGGAACACACGGCACCGGAAGAAGAGATCAAGCTGCTTTCGTGGTGGAAATCCATTCTCTATATCATTGGCGGACTGGCGGCACTCATCTATGGAGGTCAGCTGTTCGTCAACGGAGCTACAGGGATTGCCCGCAGCATGGGAGTCAGCGAATCCATTATCGGATTAACGCTGGTAGCCGGAGGAACTTCCCTGCCGGAGCTTGCCACTTCCATCGTCGCCGCACTGAAAAAAAGAATCCGGAAATGGCTATCGGAAATGTAATCGGCAGTAATCTCTTCAATATCTTCTTTGTATTGGGGTGCAGCGCCAGTATCACTCCCCTCCATCTTAGCGGAATTACAAACTTCGACCTGTTCACACTGGTAGGTTCCAGCATTCTGCTCTGGCTGTTCGGGCTGTTCTTTGCCAAGCGGACCATTACACGGATAGAAGGAAGCATTATGATACTTTGCTATGTAGCGTATACGGTGGTACTGATTTATAATTCTTAATAAAGTAATCCATACCCAACAATAAAAAGGCTACCGGTAATCATACCCGAAGCCTTTCACTTTTATCATAGAAACAAATCATTTATTCCACTTCAACCGCAGTCAATACATTCACGCCATACTTTCCATCCTTAGAAATCCACCAGTCCGTATCCCCATTGGCACAATGGATGGCATAACGAGGATTATATCTGAGTCTGTCCGATCCGTCCGGTATCCACAGACCTAACTTATAAGTTCCGGCAGTCACCGAGGCAGGGAGGTCAAGAGATACATCCACTGTATGCATCAGCGAAGTATAAGCAGAATCCTTTGGTTCGAACGGTTGCCAGTTCTTTGGATTGGCATCGGTCGGAAATTCCGTAACCTCTCCTGCATCATCAATCAATACAAAATAAACAGGATGTTCACCAAATACGGTGGCAAAACCTCTGTTCTTCAAGCTCAGTTTCAAGACGTTCTCCCTTTCCACTCACGAATTTGGAGGGAAGCTGAAGTGATTGAAGCTCAATCCGGTAACCCAGATGATCACGTATATACTCGAACATATTGCGTTTTACCTTCGTTCCGTCTTTCTTCCGGAAGTAACTGTCGGACACCGGCATATGATGCTGAGAAGGGAGTCTTCCGTTATCATCGTTTTCTTCCAGACCACCATGGAATATTCGGGCGGATTATTCTCGTCAAACCGGTTGTTGGGATGTTGCTCCTTATAATTATGTATGATACTTTAGCGAAGTATAATGCTGGAGGAATAAACGTCTCGCCGCCTGCATACCGTCAATAATCCATCCGGCAGAAGGACTGTCGGATCAGCGCCCACGCTCCAGAATCCCCAGGGCAGTTCACCGTCTACTACGAGGTAAGGAGATTCCGCCACTATCTGATCGAACTTCGGTGTCCCTTCGTGCATATCGGCATCCCATCTGTCGGGGCGTATGACAATGAAGTCATCATGGAAAGAAAGTCTCTTATAAAGTTCCGGTTTATCTTTCAGCAGGTTCTTAAATTCCGGGAGTCTGACTTGTACATTTCTCTCCGCAGGAACCACAGAAAGCAGTTTTCCAATACGGCAGCCTTTGTTTCTTCCGAGTTTTCCAGTCCCTGAACCGAACTGTGCCATTCGCCCCACGCGCCAATCATTCCGGCTTGTACGACCAGAATCAGGTCTTTATTTTTCTCCAGGAAAGGTTTTAATTGATCCAAGTGCGCCAGTATCTGTTCGCCGGTAGGACCGACAGGCGACCGTCCCATAAAGTCGCGTTCGTAGGCAAAGCGCAGTACGGCCTTTTTCCTTGCTTTTTGCAGTTCATCAAAAATATGCCTGCATGGTCCGGAAGTTTTCTTCAGACAGTTCTTTACCTATTAAATAAGTCAGATAAAAGTAGCTCTGTGAGAGTGAAACACTATCTGCTACATATTTAGCAGACAATTCATTCAGTTCTTCGGTAGGAGTGTCTTTTTCGTGCAGCACATCCACCGCGGTTTCCAGCCGGAATCCCCTGCCCGGGTTATATAATCCATTTTCTCCCTGCGGGTCATCTACACAGATTCCACGAAACTCCAGCGTCCGTTGACTATGACCGCATCCGCTTGCCAATAAAGCAAAGAGTGCAACTATCATGCTGCTACCTATCCAATTCCTTTTCATAGTAATAATTTTGTTTACCGGACAAATGTATGACAAATCCGGTGACAAGCATTATTTACCGGTCATTTTGTATAAGAAAGTATCAGCATCTGATAAATAACGCAAAAGTATTAGTTAATGCTAAAATTGTATTTGCCCTGCTGTCGGAATAATTCTACCTTTGCCATACGCTTCAGCTATGCCTCCATAGCCGTAGATTTAATCTTAAAAATAAGGCAATACATGAAAAGACTTCATTGGATCTTACTATTAATGATTCTGCTGATCCCGACAGAAAGTATCAGTGCCAAAAAGAAAACAGAGAAAAGTGACAGAGAAATCTGGTGCGACGTAATGTACCGGATGGCTGCTCCTGTATTAAGCAACATGAGCGAAGGTCTGCTGAAACAGAATATGCTCGTAGAATTAAGTCCGACATGGGACGGGCGCAATCAGAACGTCACTTATATGGAATGCTTCGGTCGTCTAATGGCGGGACTGGCACCGTGGCTGTCATTGCCCGACGATGAAACTCCGGAAGGACTCCAACGCAAACAACTGCGGGAATGGGCATTGAAAAGCTATGCTAACGCGGTAGATCCCGCTTCCCCCGATTATCTGTTATGGCGTCAGGAGAATCAGACCTTGGTGGATGCCGCCTTCCTGGCAGAAAGTTTCCTGAGAAGTTATGATGCCTTATGGATGCCATTGGACAGCATCACCAAGCAGCGGTATATCGCCGAATTTACGGATCTCAGACGGGTCGATCCTTCCTATAGCAACTGGCTGTTGTTCAGCGCCACCGTCGAGTCCTTCCTTCGGAAAGCTGGTGCGCCCAGTGACACTTACCGCATCAGTTCCTCTCTGCGCAAGATAGAAGAATGGTATGTAGGTGACGGCTGGTATTCGGACGGACCTCGTTTCGCATTCGATTATTACAATAGCTTCGTCATACATCCTATGTATATAGAAGCACTGGAGATAATCACCGAAGCCGGCAAACGTGAGAAGATAGGAAATATGCCCGGCTGCAACTTCCATGAAGCGATCAGACGTGCCCAACGATTCGGAGTAATCCTCGAACGCCTCATCTCTCCGGAAGGTACGCTACCTGTTTTCGGACGTTCTATCACTTACCGTACCGGCTCTTTGCAGACATTAGCGCTGCTTGCGTGGCGCAACTGGCTTCCCGAAGAATTATCAAACGGACAGGTACGCGCAGCCATGACGGCTGTCATCCAACGTATGTTCGGAGACGGCCGCAACTTCAATACAGCAGGCTTTCTGACACTGGGATTCAACGGTTCCCAGCCCGGTATCTCCGATTATTACACTAATAACGGCAGCTTGTATATGGCATCGCTTGCTTTCCTCCCGCTAGGTCTGTCTGCCGATGATCCCTTTTGGACGGATGCTTCACAATCCTGGACTTCGAAAAAAAGCATGGGAAGGAGAAAGTTTCCGAAAGATCATTCTTATCATAAAAGAATAAGTGAGAATCAGCGTCTTATAATAGTTTCCAGTCGCACTGGAAACTATTGTCCAATCACACCGGAAACTGTTTTATCACAGCCAGCTCTTGACTTTTCCTTTTTTTATTTTGTATCTTTGAAGGTAGTAAAAAGAAGAAAAGCAATATGAAACAGTATAAAATATAAGACATAACAGCAGTCAATAAGGCATCTGTTTCCATCTATAAAGGAATGGAAAGGAGAAAATCAGCACTGATTTTCTCCCTTTTTGTTTATATAATTCAAGGTTACTCAAATTTCCCAAAATAGTTTTTAATAAACTTGGATACCGTTTATAATAAACCCTTCAACTATTTATTAAAAACGCTCAAACGGTTTATTATAAAACTGTAAGGATATTATTGTAGCCAAGCCGAAAGGATATTCATATTTGAGCAGAAGAATCATTAAAACGGTCAATATTATAGACAAATAGTCAACGACAGAATTTGACAGCCAAAGAAACAACGCCAAGCAAAAGACAAAATTTTAAAAGAAATACCATAAAAGTATTAGTATCTGCTAATATTATATTTGTCTCCCCTTAAAATAGTCTTACCTTTGCTCATCATTAGTTATGGCCTTTGATTCAATAACGAATAAAACATTAACCATATAAATAAAAAGTATCATGAATAAACAAACCTTTTTAACACTACTTGCTACATTCGCACTCCTCTTCAGTTTCACTTTCTCCTGCCATGCCAAAGGAAAAGACAAAGCTAAACATGTTGTTTCATCGGTTTGGACGGCTGGGGAGCCTACAGCCTTCCCAAAGCAGATATGCCGAACGTAAAGAAACTGATGGAGGACGGAGCTTACACACTGAAAAAGCGTTCTGCCCTCCCCTCTTCCAGTGCCATCAACTGGGCATCCATGTTCATGGGAGCGGGACCGGAACTTCACGGATACACCGAATGGGGATCTAAAACACCGGAACTTCCCTCACGTGTATTAAATAAGAATGGTATCTTCCCTACTGTTTTCCAATTACTGCGCGATGCCCGCCCGGAAGCGGAAATCGGCTGCCTGTATGAATGGGAAGGAATTAAATATTTAGTAGATACGCTGTCTTTAAGTTATCACTATCATGTTGCCGACTGCAACAAGACTCCGAAAGAACTGGGCAATATGGCTTCTTCTTATATTAAGGAGAAACACCCCGCTCTTGTTGCCATCTGCTACGACGGCCCCGACCACACCGGACACACTGCCGGACACGACACACCGGAATATTATGAGAAACTTAAAGAACTGGATGTGTATGTCGGCCAAATCGTTCAGGCGGTAAAAGACGCGGGAATGCTGGATGATACCATTTTCATATTAACTTCCGACCATGGAGGTATCGATAAAGGTCATGGCGGAAAAACAATGCAAGAAATGGAAACTGCTTTCATCATATCCGGCAAGAATATTAAGAAAGGACTCCGGTTTGACGATGTAAGCATGATGCAATACGATGTGGCGTCCACTATCGCCCGCATCTTTCATTTAGAACAACCACAAGTTTGGATAGGTAGACCCATGGAGATTGTTTTCAAATAATCATTCAGGATGATTAATAGGATGGGAAAAGGAGAAGCTAAAATAACTGGCTTCTCCTTTTTTTATTTATCTATCCACGCTCATAAGATAGGGAGATTATAAATACTATTTCTTATAAGTAACAAAATGAGCAGTCATAATAGTTTTATTTCCTATAAGTAATAGAAATCACACCTCCACAGCTGTTAATTACCGAATAATACTTGCATCAACATACATATCCTTATACCTTTGTCCCCCGGTAACACAACATAATATAACTTCAATCATAAAATGTACTCTTTTGACATTCTTAATAAGCAATCCAACTGATTAAAGCAGCATTCAAACATTCTGATAGGACATCTTATCTTTTGTTTATTCAAATTAAAATACAATACGATAGAATTGTATTAGTAAATGATAAAATACTACTTGTCTGACGGAGCATTATCGCCTACTTTTGCATCATCAGTTATTGGTTGAAGTTTCCATGGATCAATCAACAATTGAATAGAGTTTATAATCTAATACAATAAATTATGAGAAGAAAAAATTTATTTTCTACTATTCTTTTTTTCTTTGCCTGACTAGCATTCCACTGGCAGCCCAGGATATTGAAATAAAAGGAATGGTAACAGAAGCTACAACAAATGAACCCTTACCAGGAGTCACAGTCAGAGTGAA
>VOFD01002980.1_pt1 | contig 14277 bp, 24 predicted proteins | sample 5384101 | NCBI WGS metagenome assembly VOFD01 (sample SAMN12384723, study PRJNA508395) | human gut metagenome | isolation source: healthy gut C | host: Homo sapiens
CTGTTTATCATGTTCAAATTGGAATGACAGGTATGCGCAGATAATTCAACAGAAAAAGATGGAGAGATATGCAGAAGATAATATAGGGTTTAAAAACTCTGAATATCACCACCAATAAATGAGTTCAGGTGTTGATTTTTATACCAAATTAGTAATAACATGGGACAACCAGGTATGAACCAGGCTTGATTGCAAAGGTGACGCCAAGTAAAGTTCTCGGGAGTCTGTTTTTATGACTCAGCCATATGACGTTTAAACTGTGGCAATGGTGCCCTTATGCATAGCATCAAAACTGCATACTGCGGTGGGCACACACTTAAAACAGCGCAGAAAAGACGGATGTAATGCGACGGTAGTGGGAAGAAGAAAATGATGACTATTCGCGGCGTGTCACGGATCTGGCATCAAAACTGGCGGAGATATCGGCAGCCGATCTGGCGGCGGAAGCAGTTACCGCGACAAATAAGACGGTTAATGGAAATACAACCGATATTCAGGAAGCTTGCTGCCGACATGGATTATCGGCTATGCAGATGGGTGACGTGGATGAGTAAAAAGTATGAAAAGGTAAAGAATTGATATGTTAAGAATCTTTGGAGCAAAACCCGTGTGTACAATGCGATGGGAAAAGTGGACCACAGCCGCAGATATGAGGAGATCACGAGACATGTGAGCAAGCGGCGAAAGTGCCGAGGAAGATGCAACTATGATGTAGGAGGAGGAGAGATCATGAAACAGACGGAGAATGATGGCTTTAACGATACCGGAAGAACATAAGATTTTATGAGGTGTTGCAGCGCAAGGAGCAGGGGTGGGGAGAAGTTAGATGCGACTTTAACCTGCAAATTGCGAGTCGGCTACGGAAGTGCAGAGCAAAACAGTAACAGAACCATAGATGGCGCCAACAATTGATCTTTTGTGATCGGCGTCCGGCGCTATTCAGTAACTGGCACACATAAAGCAGTGTTTATCGTGATTATGTTTACATCTCGAAGAGATGCCTTTAGATCAAAGGAAAAGAAATGTAAGCAATATTGTTGGCAGATTAGAAGAACAAGTTGTGGTTGGAGATTCGGAGTGTTATGTATTAAATTTTATGCGTATGATGAAGTGAGTACAGTATATAAAGTCAAGGGAAACCAGCCTGCGGAGCATGTGGATATTGATGTAGAGTCAAATGAACACATAGCTAAAAACACAGTTGTGTTATATGATGCTGAAAATGGTATTGTAATGATTCAGAGCAATCGAGGAAGCTATACGGAAAAATCAATACAAGGTTATATAAATTTTTTTTTGAAGAACAAGTATGTTGCTTGCTACCTATATTTGATAACGTTAATTTCATGGGGAATGATGTAGACTATTTGAAGTTAGATGTACGATTGGCAAATATTAGACAATTTGAAGCAACGAGTAATTCAAGTTTCGAATATTTAGTAGATGGAATTAATAGAGTAGAAGGTTTGAATGCGCACATAGAGATAGGTCTTGGATATAATAGAAATGCAAAACTGAATAGTGATGAGGTTAGAATTGCAATTGCAGATTTAGTAAATAATAAAGGATGTGTTACAAGTGCAAAATTTAGATTGTCCGATGATCAAAAATCAGGTGTATATGATTTGTTTGACAATCTTTGCAATGACACAGTTGTTTGTGCAGTCAATGATAGAACTGGAGGTATACCATTTGAAGTCCTGGCTGAGAGAATGTACGATAAATATATTTATGAGCATTCTCGAGATAGAGTTCTGTCTGCGTTAATTAATTAGAAAGGAATGGTTGTATGGATAGGAAAGAAAAGGCGAAATATAAATGGAAAGAAATCTATTCATACATTGTGCCAAGTGTAATTACAGCAGGATATTTTGTGTGCATTATTTTGGCAGAGAAAGGTAAGATAGAAGTTACGCTAATGCAGCAAAGTAAATATTTCGAAAAAATGCTAGAATCATTAATTACGTTTATGTCGATTATATTAAGTGTATTTGGTTTCCTAATACCGACTTTTTTGGGGGAAAGGGAGATACGAAGGCTATTAATTACTTTTTAAAATATGCTGATATGAAAATATTTGCTGCCAAACTAAAGAATATTGTAGCTGTGGGTTTGATTGATATATTTATAACGAGTGTTTTGCTTTTAACAGATATTATCCCCAATATGATCATGAACATAATAATTATAATATGGTTATGGCTATTGTTTTTTTCTTTATGTGTAGTTCTTACAGATTTATAAGTATTATGATTAATTTATTATTGGTTGAGAAAGAAGATTATGTGCAGAAAGCAGCAAACGAAGTAAGTGAAGAGACAAAAATGGAAGTTCATAAGAAGTTGAGAAAAAAATATAAAATTAAGGATACCCCAGCCATTCGGCTGGGGTTACTTTATATTCCTATCGGAACCCCAATCATCGCCGTAGAATCCGGCTACGTAGAGGCGATCGGTTGGAACCAGTACGGCGGATGGCGCATCGGCATCCGCAGCTTTGACGGGAAGCGCTACTATTATTATGCGCACCTGCGCCAGAACTATCCGTACCGGGAACAGTTGAAGGAGGGCGATGTCGTGACGGCAGGGGATGTGATCGGCTATTGGGGCATACCGGGTACAGCACGAAGGAAAATGTCAACAACATAGACACGGTTCATCTGCATTTCGGGCTGCAGCTGATCTTTGACGAGGCGCAGAAAGAGGGAAACAACGAGATCTGGGTGGACTGCTATAATCTGACGCGCTTTTTATATAAGAACCGTTCCGCGGTGCAGAAAGTGGGGAAAGCAGGGAGTGGAAGAGGACGCTGCAGATGACGGATCCGGCGGTTGTAAAATATCAGAAAACCGTAAAAAACAGTGAAAAAATATTGACAATAGAAGCGGGAGGGTGGAAAATTTTGATATACGGATAGGGAGGAGGAGTGTCTGTGATAGAACGTCGATGGATTCAAAAAGGGTACCGGATTTTTTTTGCTATTGCACTTCTTATCTGTGTGGGAGGCATTCCGGCATATGCAGAAGAACTGGTACCGGACGCTGGGGAAATCACCGGCAGGGTATTATTTATCAGTTCCTATTCCTATGCATGGGAGACGGTTCGGAACAGATTCGCGGTATAAAAGAAGCATTGGGCGCTGGTGTACAGCTGGATTATCAGTTTATGGATACCAAAAATGTCGAGACGGCGGAGAGTGAACAGCTATTTTACCAGACGCTAACATACTATCTGAAGATGGTTCCGGCGTATGATGTTGTGATTGTAGGAGACGATGCGGCGTTTCAGTTTGCAATGACGTATCGGGATGAGCTGTTTGCGCAGACGCCGGTTGTTTTTGAGGGAGTCAATGACGGGGAACTGGCGAAGAAGGCGGCAGCAGACCCGCTTGTGACGGGCGTGGTTGAGACGCTCTCTTATGAGAATACGATCACGCTGGCAAAGAAGCTGTATCCGGATGCAAGACAGGTGGTAGGAATACTGGATGATACGGTGACCGGAGAGGGCGAACGCAAGGAATTCCAGTATTACGATACTGTTTTTCCAGAGTTGGACTTTGTAGAGATCGACGCTTCAAAGCTCTCCCAGGAAGAATTAAAGACAGGTTGCTGCGCTGGGGGAGGAGAGCATTCTGGTCTATATTATGTGCAGCAGGGATGGCGACGGGAATGTGTACGCGGCGGCGGAAGCGATCCAGATGCTGAGTGATGTGGCGCAGATTCCGATGTTTTCAATTGTCTCGCACGGTATGGGAAAAGGATTTTTAGGCGGCGAGATTGTCTCGCAGGAACAGATGGGAAAAAGGGCAGGAGAAATGGCGGTGCAGATACTGGAGGGCACGGATTGTGCAGGGATCTCCATTGTGATGGAGCCGCCGAAGGTATATTGCTTTGATGAAAATGTGATGCGCAGGTTTGGAATCAGTGCATCAAAGCTTCCCGGGGATGCAGTCATCATCAATCACAGGGAGACCTTCTGGGAAAAGAACCGGGATACGATCAGGGCAACGCTGGTGATTGCTGCCGTGGCGTTGGCAATGGTGGCATGGCTGGCGGTGGACAATATGCGCCGACGCAAAATGAACGAAGTGATTACCAGGGCAAACGAAAAACTGTCTTACAGTGCGCATTACGATGTACTGACACACCTTAAGAACCGTAGTGTCTTTATGGAAGATATCAGGCAGCGGATTGTCTCCGGGGAAGAATTTACGGTTTTTATGTATGATCTGGATAATTTTAAGCGGGTGAACGACACCTACGGACACAATACAGGGGACGAGGTGCTGCGCGAAGTGGCACTTCGGTCGCTGGCGGTGGAGGATGGCCATTTCACACCGTACCGCCTGGCAGGAGATGAGTTTGTAGCACTGATCGACTGCGGCGATTACAGGGTCATAGAGCGATATGCATCTGGTTTGATGGAACGTCTGCAAAAGCCGTGCAGAATGGGAGCGGCGGACGAGGCACTGGGAGTCAGTCTCGGAATCGCGGTGTGGCCGGAACACGGAGCGGATGCAACGGAACTTCTGGCAGCGGCGGATGCTGCGATGTATACAGTGAAGAAAAACGGAAAAATGGATTTGCATTTTATAAGGAGCCATGCGCACCGTAGGAAACGGTGCACATGGCTCCTTTTTAAGAGTAGAAAACGACTTATTTTTTCATGCCGGCGCGTTTTCTTAAGGTTGGATCAAGAATACGCTTGCGGATACGAAGACTCTCCGGTGTAACCTCCAGGAGCTCGTCGACATCGATGAAATCGAGTGACTGCTCCAGACTTAAAATCTTAGGCGGAACCAGAGTCAGTGCCTCGTCCGCAGAAGAGGAACGCGTGTTGGTCAGGTGTTTTTTCTTGCAGACATTCAATTCGATATCCTCGGCTCTGGAAGAAGAACCGATGACCATGCCGGCGTATACTTTTTCGCCAGGTCCAATAAAGAGCGTACCGCGGTCCTGCGCGGAGAACAGACCGTAGGTTACGGACTCACCGGACTCAAATGCGATCAGGGAACCGAGCTTGCGGTAAGCGATCTCGCCCTTGTACGGTGCATAGCCGTTGAAAATGGTGTTGATGATACCATTTCCCTTGGTATCCGTCATAATTCACCACGGTAACCGATCAGGCCGCGGGACGGGATGTTGAACTCCAGACGTGTGTAACCGCCGGTAATCGGTTTCATGTTCAGCATTTCGCCCTTGCGCTGGCTTAACTTTTTCGATGACGGCACCGGTAAATTCATCCGGTACATCGACATAAGCAAGCTCCATCGGCTCTAACTTCTTGCCGTTCTCATCCGTGTGGTAGAGAACTTCAGCTTTGCTGACGGCAAACTCATAACCCTCGCGGCGCATGTTCTCAATCAGTACGGACAGATGAAGCTCACCGCGGCCGGATACTTTGTAGGAATCCGGGCTGTCCGTTTCCTCGACACGCAGAGAAACATCGGTGTTTAATTCGCGGAACAGACGGTCTCTTAAATGACGGGAGGTAACGAATTTACCCTCCTGTCCGGCGAGCGGGCTGTCATTGACCATGAAATTCATGGAGATGGTCGGCTCGGAAATTTTCTGGAACGGAATGGCAACCGGATTCTCAGGTGCGCAGATGGTATCACCGATATGGATATCTGCAATACCGGAAATGGCTACGATGGAACCGATCTTTGCCTCTGTGACATCCACCTTGTTCAGACCGTCAAACTCGTAAAGCTTGCTGATGCGGACACGTTTCTGCTTGTCCGGCTCGTGGTGGTTGACAACAACCGCCTCCTGATTGACCTTTAAGCAGCCGTTATCGACTTTTCCGATACCGATACGTCCGACATATTCGTTGTAATCGATGGTGCTGATCAATACCTGGGTGTTGGCATCCGGATCGCCCTCCGGTGCAGGGATATAGTCAAGGATCGTGTCGAACAGCGGAGTCATATCCTTTTTGTTGTTCACCAGATCGTCAAGCTCGCGGACAGCGTAGCCGTCTCTTGCAGAAGCAAAAAAGGAACGGGCAGTCAAGCTGCTCCTCGGAAGCGTCCAGATCCATGAAAAGCTCAAGCACTTCGTCCACAACCTCGTTCGGACGTGCCTCCGGACGGTCGACTTTGTTGAGACACACGATAACCGGAAGAGAAAGCTCGAGCGCTTTCATCAGAACGAACTTGGTCTGCGGCATAACGCCCTCGAAAGCGTCAACGACCAGCACAACGCCGTTTACCATCTTAAGGACACGCTCAACCTCGCCGCCGAAATCAGCGTGGCCAGGGGTGTCGATGACGTTGATCTTAGTTCCTTTATAAGTAATCGCTGTATTTTTGGAAAGAATCGTGATACCACGCTCTCTCTCAATATCATTAGAGTCCATGACACGCTCCTGAACCTCCTGGTTCTCACGGAACACGCCGCTCTGTTTTAACAATTCATCGACCAGAGTGGTCTTGCCGTGATCGACATGGGCGATAATTGCAATGTTACGGACATCTTCACGTTTCATTTTCATATACAAAATCTCTCTTTCCTGTGTGAAACCTAGTCTAAAAAAGTAACCAATCTATTTTATCATATTTTCGGAGATGCGCAAGTGGTACTTGCGACAAAATCCGCCATTTCATTCCCTTTGTTATCGACATGTTGCATGAAAATTCTGGGACCGGACGTGATAAAAATAATGTGTCAGGCAGATCATACCAGCAGAACGGAACGAAAAAAGAAGAACAACGCAAAAAAGAGTATGATCGTAAGAAGGGAGAAAGATTCATGGCAGATAAAATTTTTGAAAACAACCAGGTGTCAATTATGGGGAGATTGTATCCGATTTCCGGTTCAGTCACGAAGTGTACGGAGAGGGATTTTTTATATGGTGGATGTGGCAGTGAACCGCCTGAGCAATTATCTGGATTACATTCCGCTAATGATATCCGAACGGTTGATTGACGTAAATGCAGATTACATAGGACAGATCATTTATGTGAACGGGCAGTTCCGTTCGTTTAACCGGCACGAGGAGAAAAAAGAACCGCCTTGTCTTATCGGTGTTCGTGCGGGAACTGGAGTTTTTGGAGGAGCTGCAGGAGGATATGAAGAGCAACCAGATTTTCCTGGACGGATATATCTGTAAGGAACCGATTTACCGGAAGACGCCGCTGGGACGGGAGATTGCGGATCTTCTGATCGCCGTCAATCGTTCCTACGGAAAATCAGACTATATTCCATGCATCTGCTGGGGCAGAAACGCCCGGTTTGCCTCTGGCTTTGAGGTGGGAGGCCATGTGCAGGTATGGGGCAGAATCCAGAGCCGGGAATACGTAAAAAGATCTCGGAACTTGAGACGGAAAAACGGGTGGCTTACGAGGTCTCCGTCAGCAAGGTGGATTTCCTGGAGGAATAATCAAAAGTTACGTTATTGACAACCGTTGTTGATAGTGCTATGTTAATTTTAACTATATGATACATATTTTGATAGAGGTTGCGTGCTTTAAGAGTAGCTTCCCGGATGTGACAGGCACAGGGGAAGGGAAGCAAAAGGAAAGCATGCCGAAAAGAGCAAGGCACCTGCTGCCCTGGTTCTTGGGCATAAAGCTAAGAACTTTATGACTGTCATCTTTGCAGATGGGGCGCTATCGGTTCTGTATAATGGCATGCAGATATGCGGCAGAAGAATCAGACCGGCTCACCGAGCCGGCTTTTTTTTACTTTTTGTTCTGACTCTGATCTGACAGGGGCAAAATTGTACCATGGGCATATATTAACATAGGAGAAACGGAGGATTGACATGGCGATATTCAAAGGGCGCTGGTGTAGCGATTGTTACACCCATGAAGGAAAATGAAGAGGTAAATTACGACAAGCTGGAGGAACTGGTCGAATGGCAGATTGAGCAGGGAACGGATGCGATTGTGATTGTGGGAACGACCGGAGAGAGTTCGACGCTCACTACGGAGGAGCATTCCGACGTGATCCGGGCGGCAGTGCGTTTCGCAAAGCATCGCGTTCCGGTCATTGCCGGCACCGGTTCCAACTGCACCAGAGAGGCGATTCACCTTTCCGAAGAGGCGGAAAAGGCAGGAGCAGACGGACTTTTTGGCTGTGACCCCGTACTACAACAAAGCGACACAGGGCGGATTGATCCGTTACTATACAGAGATTGCCGAGGCGGTAAAGCTTCCGATTATCATGTACAACGTTCCTGGACGTACCGGCTGCAATATTATGCCGGAGACCGCAGCCACACTCTTTAAGAACGTGGAGAACATTGTGGGTATCAAGGAGGCGACCGGTAGTCTGGCTCAGGCATCCAGGCTGATGTACTTAACGGACGGCAAGATTGATTTGTATTCCGGCGAGGACGGCATCGTGGTGCCTCTGATGGCAATCGGTGCGATCGGTGTGATTTCCGTGTGGTCGAATGTGGCGCCGGCGGATGTGCACGATATGTGCGCGGCTTTCTCCGCGGGGGATCTTTTGCGCGCGAGAGAACTGCAGTTAAAGGCACAGCCGCTTGTGGATGCGCTGTTTTCCGAGGTAAACCCGATTCCGGTGAAGAAAGCATTGAATCTGATGGGACTGGAAGTGGGACCGCTTCGTTCCCCGCTCACGGAGATGACACCGGAGAATGCCGCGAAGCTTGCAGAAGCGATGAAAAATTACGGAATAAAGTTAGCATAAAAGAACAGATGACTCCGGCGGAAGGGAGCCGTAAGGCCATCCGCCGGAGTATGTGTCTGCACCGCCGGCTGCATGCGGCACGCGGAGCGGGCAGTACAGAGAAGAGAGGATAACGTACGATGATTAAGGCAATCATGAATGGATGCAATGGTAAAATGGGACAGGTCATCTCCACAATCTGCAAGGAGGATCCGCAGATTGAGATCGTGGCGGGAGTGGATCTCTATGACGGGATCAAAAATGACTATCCGGTATTCCCGAATATTTCCGTCTGCGATGTGAAGGCGGATGTCATCATCGATTTTTCCAATGCGAAGGCCGTGGACGATCTTCTGGTCTATAGTGTGGATAAAAAGATTCCAGTGGTTCTGTGCACGACGGGATTGTCGGAGGAACAGATGGAGCAGGTAAAGGCGGCATCGGGGCAGGTAGCAGTATTAAAGTCCGCGAATATGTCGCTGGGAATCAATCTGCTGATGCAGCATTTTAGCGCAGGCGGCAACGATTCTTGCGCCGGCAGGATTTGACATGGAGATCGTGGAGAAGCATCACAACCAGAAGCTGGATGCACCGAGCGGCACAGCGCTGGCGCTGGCGGACTCCATGAATGATGCGCTGGGACATGTCTATGAATACAAATATGACAGAAGCAGCGAGCGCAAAAAGAGAGATCCGCACGAGATCGGAATCTCGGCAGTGCGCGGAGGCAGCATCGTCGGGGAGCATGAGGTCATCTTCGCGGGACTCGACGAGGTCATGGAGTTCAAGCATACCGCATATTCCCGCAGCGTCTTTGGAAAAGGGGCTGTGGAGGCGGCAAAGTTCCTCGCTGGGAAAGAGGCAGGATTTTATGATATGCAGGATGTGATCCGGGCAACGATGGAACAGGCAGACTGATTGGACAGGCAGACGGATAAGGCAGATTGAAAGCAGATACAGATGGATCGAATGGGAACAGGAGCGTGGAAACGTTTTCTGTTCCCATTTTTATACAGGGCAGAAAAAACGAACAAAATCTGGTCAGCAGTGCGCGGATATGTTACTATTTGAGAGGTATCTTCGATTTTGATATTCTGAGGGGGAACATATGGAAAAATATATGGAAACAGATCTGCGGTATTTAAAAAGTCTGGCAAATCAGTATCCGACCGTGGCTGCGGCAGCGACGGAGATCATTAACCTGCAGGCGATTTTAAGCCTGCCAAAGGGAACAGAACATTTCATTACAGATATTCACGGCGAGTACGATCAGTTCCAGCACGTGATCCGGAACGGTTCCGGAGCGATTAAGCGCAAGATCGAGGAAGAATTCGGGAATGCGATCAGTGCGGGAGAGAAGAAAGCGATTGCGACCCTGATCTATTATCCGGAGCAGAAGCTAGAGCAGGTGTTAAAGACAGAAGAAAATATGGAGGACTGGTATAAGGTCTCCCTGTACCGGCTGATCCGCATCTGCAAGAGCGCTTCGTCAAAATATACCAGATCCAAGGTGCGAAAAGCGCTGCCGAAAGATTTTGCGTATGTGATCGAGGAACTGCTGACCGGAAGACCGGATGTCTCCGATCAGGAAGCTTATTATAATGAGATCATCCGGTCTGTGATCCGCACAGGCAGGGCGCCGGAGCTTGTGATTGCGTTCTGCAATCTGATCCGCAGGCTTGTGGTGGATCATCTACATGTGGTGGGAGATATTTTCGACAGGGGACCGTACCCGAATCTGATTATGGATACCTTGATGCAGCATCATTCCGTGGATATTCAGTGGGGGAACCACGATATATACTGGATGGGAGCGGCGGCGGGAAGCAGACCCTGCATCTGCAACGCGATCCGTATCTCTGCCAAGTACGGCAATCTGAACCTTTTAGAGGACGGATACGGCATCAATCTGGTGCCGCTCGCCAGACTTGCCATGAGCAGATACGACAAGGATCCCTGCACCTGCTTTAAGCTGGATTACCGGGAGGATGAGTACGATGTGCGTGACGCCATGCTGGATGAGAAAATGCACAAGGCGATCACAGTGATCCAGTTCAAGCTGGAGGGACAGATGATCATGCGTCACCCGGAGTTCGGGATGGATGAGCGGCTTTTGCTGGACAAGATCTATATCGAAAAAGGAACGGTGTGTGTGGAGGGGAAGGAATACCCGATGAAGGATCTGAACTTCCCGACGATCGACTGGAAGCATCCGTATGAACTGTCATCGGAGGAGGAGGACGTCATGGAGCGGATCACGCAGGCGTTCTTGAACTGTGAAAAATTACAGCGTCACGTCCGTTTTCTGTTCACACAGGGCAGCCTGTACAAGGTCTTCAACGGGAACCTGCTCTACCACGGCTGTGTGCCGATGAACGAGGACGGAACCTTTACCAGAGTAAATGTGTACGGAAAAGAATATTCCAACTCAACACAGGAGGTGGTCCAAGTGGACAATAAAAGCATATCACACACTAGATGGAAATGCCAATATCACATCGTTTTCATTCCAAAATATCGGAAAAAGGTATTGTATGGGAAGGTAAGGGAGGATGTACGTGAAATCTTAAATACACTATGCAAATATAAAAATGTAGAAATAATTGCAGGAGCAGTTTGTGTAGATCACGTGCATTTAAGTGTCGCAATACCACCGAAATTAAGTGCCTCAGATTTTATGGGATATTTAAAGGGTAAAAGCACCCTAATGCTATACGATCGTCACCCAGAGTTGCAGAGTAAGTGGGATAAAGCATTTTGGGCAAGAGGATATTATGTGGAAACAATCGGTAATATCACAGACGAGGCAGTACAGAAGTATATAAAAGAACAAGCAGAAGAATCAAGAAAATCAAGAAAAAGATTCAAGAAGTACCGCTTTATAGCGGACCAGTAAAAATGGAAGCAGGATCCCAGAAGCGCGCTCCGGTCTACGAAGCGCTGGAACAATTAAAAAAAGAGAAGAGTCGTTCCTTTCGATGTGCCGGGGCACAAGAGAGGGCGTGGCAACCCGGAGCTCGTGGAACTTCTGGGGGAGAAATGTGTGAGTCTGGATGTGAATTCCATGAAGCCGCTTGACAACCTGTGCCATCCGGTGTCGGTCATCAAAGAGGCGGAGGAACTGGCGGCGGAGGCTTTCCGGGCAGATCACGCGTTTTTTATGGTGGGAGGAACAACGTCCTCCGTGCAGAGCATGGTGTTGTCGGTCTGTCGTGCCGGGGATAAGATCATCCTGCCGCGCAATGTACATAAGAGTGTGATCAATGCACTGGTACTCTGCGGCGCTATTCCGGTCTATGTGAATCCGGAGGTGGACAAAAAGCTTGGCATTTCACTCGGTATGGAGATCTCGGAGGTGGAGCGGGCGATTCTGGAGAATCCGGGCGCGGTGGCGGTTCTGTGAACAATCCGACTTATTACGGAATCTGTTCCGATTTGCGCTCCATCGTGAAGCTGGCACATGAACACGAGATGCTTGTGCTTGTGGATGAAGCGCACGGCACCCATCTGTATTTCGGGGAGGACCTTCCGGTCTGCGCCATGGATGCGGGGGCGGACATGGCTTCCGTGTCCATGCACAAGTCCGGGGGAAGTTTAACCCAGAGCTCCCTGCTTTTAACAGGAAAAAATGTCAACTGGGAGTATGTCAGCCAGATTATCAACCTCACCCAGACGACAAGCGCGTCGTATCTTCTGATGTCAAGTCTCGACATTTCGCGGAGAAATCTGGCGCTGCGCGGAAGGGAATCGTTCCGCAAAGTGGCGGAGATGGCGGAATACGCCAGGGCGGAGATCAACGACATCGGCGGATATTATGCTTACGGCAAGGATATGGTGAACGGCGGAAGCGTCTATGACTTTGATGTGACGAAGCTCTCAGTCTACACGCGAGGAATCGGTCTGGCAGGAATCGAGGTCTATGATCTGTTGCGGGATGAGTACGATATCCAGATTGAGCTGGGGACATTGCCAACATCTTAGCCTACATTTCAATCGGCGACCGCATCCAGGATATCGAGCGGCTGGTGGGAGCGTTGGCAGACGTCAAACGCTTGTATTCCAAGGATCCTGCACAGATGTTAAATACAGAATATATAAATCCGACCGTTCTTGTTTCACCGCAGGCGGCTTTTTACGCAGAGAAAAAATGCATGCCGATCCGGGAGACGGCAGGAAAGATCTGCGGAGAGTTTGTGATGTGCTATCCGCCGGGAATTCCGATTCTCGCGCCGGGTGAGATGATTACGCCGGAGATCATCGAATATATCATCTATGCCAAGGAGAAGGGCTGCTCCATGCAGGGAACGGAAGATCCGGCGGTGGAGCACTTAAATGTCTTAGTGGATGACCGGCAGGTGTGGAAATAAGACCGCCGGAAGAATAGCTCTTAAGGAAGAGCATACGGTCAGGAAGAACCGGCAGAAGGAAGCAGCAGACCGTGGAATACGGTCTGGGGAAGGTGGAAGAGAGCGTGGAGTTATGGTTTTCGGATAATCAGACCGATCATGTGAAGGTGTCGGTCAAAGTGGAGAAGCAGCTGTTCGGGGAGCAGACGGATTTTCAGAGGATCGACGTGTTTGAATCCAGGAATTCGGCAGATTCTTAAGCTCCGACGGCAGCATCGTCTTCTCAGAAAAGGATGAGTTCATCTACGATGAGATGATTGTGCATGTGCCGATGGCGGTGCATCCGCATGTGAAAAAAGTGCTGGTCATCGGTGGCGGAGACGGCGGTGTGGCGAGAGAACTTTCCTATTATGAGGAGATCGAGCAGATCGACGTCGTGGAATCCGACCGGACATTCGTGGATGTGTGCAGGAAGTTTTTTTCCCGGACAACGCCTGCGGACTGGAAGATCCGCGCGTCAATATCTATTACGAGGATGGACTGCGCTTTCTCCGCACAAAGCACGATACCTACGATCTGATCATCAATGATGCGATCGATCCGCTCGGGCATACAGCGGGTGTGTTCACCAAGGAATTTTATGGGAACTGTTACCGCGCATTAAAAGAAGACGGCATTATGGTCTACCAGCACGGCAGTCCATTTTATGACGAGGATGAGGAATCCTGCCGCGTGATGCACCGCAAGGCGAGTCACAGCTTTCCGATCAGCCGTGTGTATCAAGCGCACATTCCGACCTGTTCCTCCGGGTACTGGCTGTTCGGATTTGCGTCAAAAAATATCACCCGCTGACGGATCTGAATGTGGAGCGCTGGAAAGCGCGCGGGATCAAGACCTGGTATTATACGACCAACCTTCACCAGGGGGCGTTTATGCTGCCAAAATATGTCGAAGATATGCTTGAGGAAGCAGAAGGCAGAAAGTAGATGGCAGATGCGGGACAGAACGGACTCTGACGGGACAGTCAGCGGAGCGTTCTGTCATCCGTTGGCAGAATGATATAAATAATATAAAAATAGAAAATACAGCCGCAGGACGGCAGAATGAGAGGATAAGTAGATGGGAAGATTATTGATTATCGGATGTGGCGGAGTAGCAGGAGTGGCAATTCACAAATGCTGCCAGAACAGCAAGACTTTTTCGGAGATCTGCATTGCAAGCCGCACAAAAGAAAAATGTGACGCGTTAAAGGAAAAGCTGCAGGGAACGACGGATACAGTGATCACGACAGCG
>VOFD01002892.1_pt1 | contig 14272 bp, 27 predicted proteins | sample 5384101 | NCBI WGS metagenome assembly VOFD01 (sample SAMN12384723, study PRJNA508395) | human gut metagenome | isolation source: healthy gut C | host: Homo sapiens
CGCCAGCTCTTTCAGGAGGGGGCCTGCCCCATCCAGATCGTGGGCTTTTCCCGGAACTTTGGCAAAGAGGCCGCCATGCTGGCGGGCTCCAGGCCGCCCGGGGAGCTCATCACCCTCATCGACGCCGACCTCCAGCAGCCCCCGGCCACCGTGCTGGACATGGTCCGGATTCTCCGGGGAGGAGCCCCAGTACGACTGCGTGGCCGCCTATCAGGACCAGCGAAAGGAAGGGAAGCTCCAGGGGGACTGAAGAACGCCTTTTACCGGGTCATCAACAAGTTTTCCGACGTGGAGTTTGTGGCCAACGCCAGCGATTTCCGCACCATGCGCCGGCCGGTGGCCGAAGCTCTGGTGGCCATGGGGGGAGTACCACCGCTTTTCCAAGGGCCTGTTTTCCTGGGTGGGCTTTGCCACAAAGTTCATCCCCATCAGGTCCGGGCCCGGGAGGTGGGGGGAGACCAAGTGTCGTTGCCGAAGCTCTTCCGTTACGCCTGGGACGGCATCCTCAGCTTCAGCACGGCCCCCCATTAAAATCGCCATCTACCTGGGCCTGACCTTCGCCCCCTCCTTGCCATGGTCTACCTGGTGGTGGTGCTGGTGCAGAAGCTGGCTTTCTCCATCGCGGTGCCGGGCTATGCCACCATCGTGTGCCTCATCCTCCTGCTGGGGGCTTGCAGCTCTTCTTTTTGGGGATTTTGGGGGGAGTATATCGGGCGGATTTATATCCAAGTGAAGCAGCGCCCCGTGTATCTGGTGAAGGAGCATCTGACCTGGGAAGCCTCCCGGACCAAGGAGGGGCGGAATGAAGGGCCTTTGGAACAAGCTGTGGAACAGCTCCCTGGTCCGCTTCGGCTTGGTGGGGGTGCTCAACACCGTGGTGGGCACCACCATCATGTTTGTGCTGTATAACAAGCTCCACTGCACCTATTGGCAGTCCTCCTTTGCCAACTACTTTTTTTTCGGCAGTATTCTGAGCTTTTTCCTGAATAAGTATTTCACCTTCCGCAGCAAGCAGCGCTCCTGGCGGAGGTGGTCCGGTTTGTCATCAACATCGCCGTGTGCTACCTGCTGGCTTACGGCATCTCAAGCCCCTGATGCTTTGGCTGCTGGCGGACCGGTCCAAGCAGTTCCGGGAAAACGTGGCCATGCTGGGGGGCATGGTGCTCTTTGTGGCGCTGAACTATTTGGGCCAGCGGTTTTTGCCTTCCGCAAGGACCCAGACCAGGGATAACAAACCATGAGAATAAAACACAGGGCCGCCGGGGAGGGAACCCCTCCCTGGGGCCCTGTTTCACACAGAGGGAGAAAAGCCATGGCAACACGCACGGTGCTCAAGCAATATTTCGGACACACGGACTTCCGCCCCGGCCAGGAGGAACTCATCGACGGCATCCTGGCCGGGCGAGACGCCCTGGGGATCATGCCCACCGGCGGGGGAAGTCGCTGTGCTATCAGCTCCCGGCCATGCTGCTGCCGGGGCTGACGCTGGTGGTCTCCCCCTCATCTCGCTGATGAAGGACCAGGTGACCGCCCTGAACGGGGTGGGCATCCCGGCGGCCTTTCTGAACAGCTCCCTGGACAGCGACGGCTTTCGGCAGGTCTGCCGGGAGATCCGCCAGGGGATGCACAAGCTCATCTATGTGGCCCCCGAGCGGCTGGGAAGCGAGGGCTTTCTGACCCTGATGCAGGAGCAGAACATCGCCCTGGTGGCGGTGGATGAGGCCCACTGCGTCTCCCAGTGGGGACAGGATTTCCGGCCCAGCTATTTGAAAATTACAGAGTTTGTGGATCACCTCCCCCGGCGGCCAGTGCTGTCGGCCTTCACCGCCACAGCCACGGCGGAGGTCCAGGAGGATATCCTCCAGCGGCTGGCCCTCCGGGACCCGGTGAAGGTGGTGACGGGCTTTGACCGGCCCAACCTCTTTTTTTCGACGTCTGCCGCCCGAAGAAAAAGGACGACCTTCTTCTGACCCTGGTGGAGGAACGGCGGGGAAAAACGGCATCGTCTACTGCGCCACCCGGGCGGGGGTGGAAAAGGTCTGCGACCTGCTGGGCCGCCGGGGCATTTCCGCCACCCGCTACCACGCGGGCCTGGCGGAGGAGGAGCGGCGGCAGAACCAGGATGACTTTCAGTTTGACCGCAAAGCAGTCATGGTCGCGACCAACGCGTTTGGCATGGGCATCGACAAGCCCAACGTGCGGTTCGTGATCCACTACAATATGCCCAAGAGCCTGGAGGCCTACTAGGCGGCGGACTGGCTACGGTATCAGCAAGGTCCTGCGGGAGAGCCGGGACCGGCGGCTGCTGCAGTTGGGGCTGGATACCCTGTCTACCTACGGACTGCTCAAGGGAACGACGGCGGGAGAGCTGGGGCATTACTTCGCGGCCCTGGAGGCCGAGGGGTATCTCTTCACTGAGTTGGAGCACAGCACCCTGCGGCTGACCCCCAAGGCGGGGAGGTCCTCTTCCGGGGGCGCAAGTGACCATGACCCGGCGGGCGGAGCCCCAGGGGCCATCCCGGCTCCCGCAGCCGCCCAGCCGGTGGAAGACAGCCTGATGGCAGCTCTAAAGGCCACCCGCTGGAAGCTGGCCCAGGAGGAGGGGGTCCCTCTGTACGTCATCTTCTCCAACGCCACCCTGGCCGACATGGCCCGGCGGCGGCCACGGACCATAGAGGAATTCCTGGAAGTTTCCGGGGTGGGCCAGGTGAAAGCCGAGAAATACGGCAGGGCCTTTTTGCAGACCCTGGCAAATTACCACGCAGAAGAGGAGGCATGAGTCATGGAACTGGCCCTGCGTCCCTGGCGGCGGTCAGACGCCAAGGCCCTGGCGGAGCTGCTCAATGATCCGGCGGTGCAGAGAAACCTCCGGGATGGCCTGCCCGATCCCTACACCGAGGAGGACGGGAGAAACTTCATCACCGACATGCTGGCGGCGGACCCGGACAAGGTCTTTGCCTTTGCCATCACCCAGGACGGGAGCCTGGTGGGAGGGATCGGCGTTTTTCGCCAGGAAAATATCCACCACCGAACCGCCGAGATGGGTTACTACCTGGGCCGGCGATTTTGGGGCCAGGGCATCGGCACTTGGGCGGTTCGGGAGACCAGCCGGCGGCTCTTTGCAACCACAGATCTCCTGCGCATCTTTGCCGAACCCTTCGTCCGCAATCACGGCTCCTGCCGGGTGCTGGAAAAAGCGGGCTTCCAGTGTGAGGGTGTAATGCGAAAACACGCAGTGAAAAACGGCCAGGTGCTGGATGTGAAGCTGTACGCCCTGGTGAGAGAATAAGGAACGACAAACGAAAAGCCCGACTGTCACGTAACGACAGTCGGGGCTTTTTCATGGGCTGAACAAGCTTGCTTCGACACTCTGTCCGGTGCGCGTGTGCGTAGCACACGGGTTTCTCAAGGAAAGGATTGCATCGAGGAACAGGATTAGAGGTTCCCATCAGGTTTGTCTGTTCTGCCGAATAAATAATCCAAGGAGACGTGAAAATAGTCTGCGATCCTGAGTAAAGTCTCGTATCCGGCTTCCCGCTCCATGGTTTCATAGCGGCTGATACTGTTCTGGTTCAAATTCAAATCCATGGCAAGCCTTACCTGGGACAGGTGCTTGGCCTCGCGCAGTTCTTTTTAAGCGAAAGATCATGTGGCTCCCCTTTAATAGCAAGACAGGGTCAAATACAAAATCGGATAAGGCCGACCGCGGTCGTCGGTGGGGGCGCGGTGATGGACCTTATAGCTCCGGCGCAGGTAAAAGGCCAAGGCCCTCTGGTTCTGCTCGTTCACGGTAATTTGGGCGATGTAATGCGCGGCCATCCCATGGCGAAAGAGCTGGGTGCCCAGGCCCTTGCCTTGGTGCTCGGGGGCTAAGAACAGCATCTCCAGGCTGTGCCCGGCGATGCCCATGAAGCCTACGGGCTGGTTTTGGTCGTCCAGGGCTACGGTGAGGCTGGGAACATTGCGGAGGGCTTGGGGAAGTTCCAGGGCAATCTCCCGGATGGCCTCCTCGGTGAGAAAGTGGTGGGTGGCCCGGACGGAGGCTTCCCAAACCCTTTGCAGTTGGCCCATGAGAGCGGGGGGTGCGGTTTTGGGGCGGCAGGTCGATCAGCTTCATGGAGCGCTCCTTTCTGTATCGGGGTCCACAGGGGTCACCTGGGACTGGGACTCTACATCGGGATTAAAGGAATAGGCATGAAACGCCACGATGTTCAGAGAGATGAGGGCCGCGAGAAAAATGGCAATGCCGATGAGAATCCCCCGCCACCACCCGCCAGATCCGCCTGGCGCGACGGTTTTCATGGCCAGCTGCTCGTTGATCCGGGCCAGCTGCTCCGCGACTTGGTCAGCGGGGGACTCCGGGGAAGTGGCGGTGTCCAGCAGGCGGCTGACAGGAACCTCCAACACTTCCGACAGCCGGACAAGGACCTCGGCGTCAGGTACGGACTTGCCTTTTTCCCATTTGGAAACCGTCTGCCGGACCACGTGAAGCCGGACGGCCAGCTCCTCCTGGGTCATGCCCTTGGCCTTGCGGCAGGCGATGAGATTGTCTTGGAACATAGGGAAACCTCCTTGGGTTTGCTGGCCTTATCATAGCCCATTTTTGCCCGTTGCGGCAAGCAACGGGGGTGACATGGGGCGAAACACCCCGCCGGGCAGAAAACGGCGGGGTGAGGGAGAATCAGAAGTGGCTTCCGGGCAAACTCGCCTGTGAGGGCGAAGGCGTGGTTCATGGGCCCGCAGCCCTGCCCCAGGTCGAGACCGTCCCTTGGCCAGGTTGGCGGCGATGGCGCTGGACAGGGTGCAGCCCGTGCCGTGGGTGTTGGGGTTGGGGATACGCTTCCCCGGAACCACTGGAAAGCGCCGCGGTCATAAAGCAGGTCGTCGGCGTCGCTGACGCTGTGCCGCCCTTGCACAGGACGGCGCAGTGATAGGGCCCCCGATGGACCGGGCGGCGGCCTCCATGTCCCCCCCTCGGTTCGGATGGTCAGGCCCGAGAGAACTTCCGCCTCGGGGATGTTGGGGGTCAGCAGGTCGGCCAGGGGGAGAAGCTCCTTTTGAGGGTGGTGATGGCGGCCTCCTCCATGAGCCGGGCCCCGCTCCTGGCGACCATAACGGGGTCCACCACCACGTTTTGGCGTGCCAAGCGCGGAGCCGCGCCCCAATGACCGCGATGAGCGGGGCAGAGGACACCATCCCGATCTTCATAGCGTCCGGCGGGATGTCCTCGAACACCGCGTCGATCTGCTGGGCCAGAAACGCGGGGCTGACCTCAAGATGGCCCGGACGCCGGTGGTGTTCTGGGCCGTCAGGGCCGTGATGGCGCTCATTGCGAAGACGCCGTTCATGGTCATGGTCTTGATGTCCGCCTGAATACCGGCGCCTCCGCTGGAATCGCTGCCGGCAATGGAGAGGGCGGCTTTCATCGGGGCCCTCCTTTCCCATCGGGCTGGGTGATCTCCCAGGCGGCTGCTTTCAGGGCTCGGGCTGCGGACTGGACGTCCTCTGCCCCGAAGAGCGCGGAGACGACGGCGATGCCCGCCATACCCCCGCCCCGGAGCTGCTCCACGTTTTCCTGGGCGATCCCGCCGATGGCAACGGCGGGGATGGAGACCGAAGAACAGATGGTACGCAGGTCGGCCAGGGTAATCCGCTTGGCCTGCTCCTTGGTGGAGGAGGGAAGACGGCCCCCACCCCCAGGTAATCCGCCCCGGCGGCCTGGGCGGCCTGGGCCTGGGCTGGGGTCTCGGCGGTGGCGCAAATGATAAATCCGGGCCCCACCCGGCGGCGGATCTGGTCCACAGGCTGATCCTCAGCCCCCACATGGACGCCGTCCGCCCCGCTTTCCAGGGCCACCTCCAGGTTGTCGTTGATGATCAGGGGACATGATACCGGTGGCAGAGGTCCCGAAGGGCCTTGGCCTCGGCCAGAAATTCCCCCTTGGGGCAGCTCCTTTTCCCGGAGCTGAACCAGGGTGACGCCCCCTTTCAGGGCATCCTCCACCTGTTCAAACAGGGTTTGACGGCCGGTCCAGGCCCGGTCTGTGGCAGCGTAGAGCAGCAGCTGCTCCCCGTTGAAAGGTCATAGGGCGTGCCTCCTCACATTGGGTCAGATAGGATTTGGGGTCGGGGCAGGTCATGAGGCCGCTGCGGACACAGCCCCCTCTGGCCCCTGCGGCCAGGACGGGGACCAAGGTCTCCGGGCCGATGCCTCCGATGGCCCACACGGGCAGGGAGACAGCGGCGCAGACCCGGCATAAAAGTCCAGCCCCCGGCCGGGCAGACCGGCCTTGCAGGTGGTTTCAAAGACGTGGCCGGCGGTGAGGTACGTGGCCCCCAGGGCCTGGGCCTCTAAGGCCTCCTCTACCGAGTGGCAGGAGGCCCCGATGGTTTGAAAGGCGGCCTTGTCCTCTGGGGAGAGCTCCCGCAGCACCGGCAGGGGCAGGTGAATGGCCCCGGCCCCCAGCTCCCGGGCGATGTCCACAAAGGTGTGGAGGATACAGGGCACGTCATACCGGCGGCAGAGGGACAGGACTTGGGCGGCCAAAGCCTTGTAATTGACGGGGGACAGATCCTTTTCCCGCAGGACGATCCCTGCCGGCCTGGCTGCGGCGATCTGTTCCAGGCGGGGCAGGAAATCCTCCCGGCACAAGGTCCGGTCGGTGATACAGAGAATGTCAGACATAGAGATAGTCGTTCATCACCGGCTGGAGGCCTTCCTGGTCCATGTCCCGGTACATCTGGGAAAAGCTCCGGCTGTCGTCGATTTCAAACTGCTCGTCCCCCTGGTCGTCCTTGGCCGCCTGGCCGGTGTATTTGCTCTCGTGGTCACCGATGCCTGTGGATACCGCCGGCGGAGACCTTGGTGGCGCAGATCTTCACGATGCCGTTGCGGAACTGCGCGCTCTCCCGGGAGGACACGGTGATGCCCACAAAGGGCAGGAAGATGCGGTAGGCGCACAGCACCTGGCACAGCTCCTTTTCCCCCACGTCCAGGGGCTGATCTTGTCGTTGTTGACGATGGGCCGCAGCCGCGGGCAGGAGAGGGACATCTCCGCCGCGGGGTACTTCCGCTGGAGGTAGTAGACGTGCAGGGCGCTGGCCAGGGCGTCCTTGCGGAAGTCGTCCAGCCCCAGCAGGGCGGCAAAGGCCACCCCGCATCCGCCCCCAGGGCCCGTTCCTGGGCGTCGAAGCGGTAGGGCCACACCCGCTTGTGGCCCAGCAGGTGGAGGGTTTCGTATTTCTTGATGTCGTAAGTCTCCTGGAACACGGTGACGTAGTCCGCACCGCATTCATGGAGATAGCGGTACTCGTCGGTGTTGACGGGGTAGATTTCAGCCCCACCATGCGGAAGTACTTCCGGGCCAGCTTGCAGGCCTCGCCGATGTAGGCCACGTCGCTCTGGGCCGGCTTTCGCCGGTGAGGATCAGAATTTCCTCCATGCCGCTCTGGGCGATGACGGCCATCTCATGCTCCACTTGCTCCATGGTGAGCTTTTTGCGTTTGATGTGGTTGTAGCAGTTGAAGCCGCAGTAGACGCAGTAGTTCTCGCAGTAGTTGGCGATGTAGAGGGGGTGAAGAGGTAAACGGTGTTGCCGAAGTGCTTCTGGGTTTCCGCATGGGCCCGCCGGGCCATCTCCTCCAGGAAGGGGCGGCGGCGGGGGAGAGGAGGGCCTTGAAGTCTTCCAGGGAGCAGGTGGGGTGATTCAGGGCGGCCCGCACGTGGCGGGCGGTGTAGCGGGCGGGGTCGTAGGCGTTCATCTCCGCCAGGACCCGGTCCCGGACGTCGGAGTCGATGACCTCCATGCCGGGCAGGTACTCCATGGGATCCTTCCGGGAGGCGGGGTCGGTTTCCAACTGGTGCTTTTTCTTCAAGACCTCGGGGAGAGATATTCCGAGTCCACAAAAAAAAGGTGTTTTCCATAGCGCGCCCCCTTAGTCATGAAGGAAGCCGGTCAGGGGGATCGGAAGCCGAGGCGCCCTGAACCAGCACCCGGCCCAGGCCGGAGAGGTAGGCTTTGCGCCCGGCCTCAATGGCCTGGCGGAAGGCGGCGGCCATCAGGGGAGATCCCCGGCGGTGGCCAAGGCGGTGTTTGCCATAATGGCGGCGGCGCCCATCTCCATGGCCTCGCAGGCCTGGGAGGGCCGGCCAATGCCCGCGTCCACAATGACGGGCAGGTCAATCTCGTCAATGAGGATTTGGAGAAAGTCCTGGGTGGCCAGCCCCCTTGTTGGAACCGATGGGGGGAGGCCAAAGGCATGACGCAGGCGGCCCCGGCGCTGACCAGGTCCCGGGCCACGTTCAGGTCGGGATACATGTAGGGCAGCACCACAAAGCCCTCTTTGGCCAGGATTTCCGTGGCCTTGATGGTCTCTTAGTTGTCGGGCAGCAGGTACTTGGTGTCCCGCATGATTTCAATTTTCACAAAGTCCCCGCAGCCCAGCTCCCGGGCCAGGCGGGCGATGCGCACGGCCTCTTTGGCGTCCCGGGCGCCGGAGGTGTTGGGCAGCAAGGTGACCCCCTTGGGGATGTAGTCCAGGATGTTCTCCTTCTCGGTGGTGTTGGCCCGGCGCACCGCCAGGGTGATGATCTCCGCCCCCCGCGTCCCGGACGGCGGCCTGGATGAGTTTCAGGGAGTATTTCCCGGAGCCCAGGATAAACCGGGAGGAAAATTCACGGCCGCCGAGGATGAGCTTGTCCGATGTTTGCATAGTAATTCCTTCTTTCTTGTGGATCAGGGGTCCAGCTCCCCCGCCAAGAGGCGCAGGACCATGAGGGCCTGGTGGTTGGCGCACTGGGGGCCACCCAGGGCGCCAGCAGGCCCAGCCCCTTTGTGGTGTCGCTGACCTCGTCGCCGCAGAGGTAGAACCGCTTGGTGACCTGTCGGGTCCGGATGGCGTTGGCGGAGCCCAGCCCGGCCATGCCGGAGGCAGATACCAGATATTTTTGGGGAAAGGCGGTCAAAACCCCGTTGACCAGCATGGCTTTGGCCTGGGGCTGGTCGAAGGCCTCGCAGATGATGTCTGCGTTTTCCAGCAGGGCGGTGAGATTCTTTTCCGTGACCCGGGTGGTGTGGAGACGCAGGGACAGATAGGGGGGGAGATCTCCCGCAGGTTTTCCGCCAGGGCGTGGGTCTTTGGCTGCCCCAGCTGGTTGGCCTTGTACTGCTGCCGGTTCAGGTTGGAGAGGTCCACCTTGTCAAAGTCGATGAGGATCAGCTGGCCTACCCCGCCCGGGCCAGGGCAACGGCGATGTGAGAGCCCAGCCCGCCCAGGCCGCAGACAGCCACTGTGGCCTGGGAGAATTTCTCCTGGAGGACCTTTCCGTGGCGGGATTCCAAGGTGGCTTGCCATTGGGCTTTGGTGGGAAGACGTTCCATGTCAGCCTCCCCTACGAAGCTGACCACCTCCACCACGTCTCCGTCGGCCAGCAAAGTCTGACCGTACTGGTCCTTGGGGACGATGTCGCCGTTGCGTTCCACGGCGATGCGAGTGGGGTCATAGTCTGTGGTGGCCAGGTAGTCGGCCAGGGTTTGCCCCGCAGCGTTTTGGGGGCTTCCGTTGATGGTTACCATGTGTGATACACCTCCTGGAATGGGGAAAACAGAAAGGGACGTTACCCAATTTGAATTTGGTAACGTCCCATGCAAACCATGTGCGTTGTGTTCCCTACGTTGGCATTATCCAAATCAGGTCTGCGGGTCGAAGGATGGTGGCAACCTGGGCGCGGTGGCGCTGCCCTGGGGCTGGAGGGTGTTGGCGGAGACGCCGCCGATGAGCCCTTCCTGATTGGCCCAGGCCATGGCGTCCTTGGCGTAGTCGCTGATCTGGGAAGCATCGGTGAAGCCCGCCAGATCGGCCTTTCCGGTCACGTCATAACCCTTGAAGGAGGCATAGCGGTACAGGATCGCCGCCATCTGCTCCCGGGTGATGGGGTCGTTGGGATTGAAGGTGGTGGGAGAAGTGCCGTTGACCACGCCGTTTTCTGCGGCCCAGGCCACGGCCTTGGCGTACCACTGACTGGCGTCCACGTCGGTGAAGGGGGAGGCGCCGGCGGTGGGCTCCTTCTCCAGGCGGTAGAGGATGGTGACGATCATGCCGCGGGTGGTGGTGGCATTGGGCTCGAAGGTATTCGTGCCGGTGCCGTTCATCATGCCGTTGGCAATCACATAGTCCACGCCCTCGTGGTACCACTGGGTGGTGTCCACGTCGATGAATTTCTCAGCGGGGCAGACGTGGGTGGTGGGGATTTCCTTGAAGGTGGCGGTGACGTCTCCACCTTGGAGGCGGGCATCTTGAAGGTGTATTTGCCGTTGCCCTTGTCAGTGAGCACAACGCCCTTGCCGTCCTTGTCCACCACAGTGAGCTTATCCAGCTGATAGCCCTCGGCGGGGGTGACGGTGAGGGTGACGGTGGCGTCCACATCAATAGGCAGCTTGGTGGTGTGCTGAGACACTGCGATACCGGAAACCAAGGCTGGTAGTGCCTGCCGTTAGGGGATTTACAGTGGTAGGGGAACACCATTACCGGTGATCGTTCCGCTATTAACAGTCAGCTTGCCGGCACGGATCTCTATACCAGTGCCAGTGTTGCTGGCACCAATAACTGTTGCACCGTTGACGGTCACATCTGCATAGCCGTTGATAGCAACCCCGATACCACTTCCTTTAACCTCTGCGGTTTCATTCAAACTGATCTTCGGGATGTTTCCGCTGGATACATGAATGTTGCCCAAAACGAAGATACCAGCATTTCCTTCCAACTTTCCGTTAACTGTCAGATCAACGCCATAGGAAGCGTTGTTTTCCGTGCTGTTCTGCCAAATGATTACGGCGTAAGCATTACCTGCCGAAAGTTTAACTCCTTCTCCGACTGTGGCAACACATTTTGTGCCATCATCAGTTGCTGCACCAGTCATAGACAATGCACAGTAGCCCGCTTGGATAGTACCTGTGCCGGTCAAATTCAAATTGCCCCCACTGTATACCCAAAATCCATAGTTTCCAGAAAATGTAACATCATGCCCTCCTAAATCAAGGGTTACTTTTCTCTAACAGCAATGGAGTTTGCCACAGTTGCATCCTTCAGCAGTTTCACGGTGGCGCCGTCCTGAGCTGCGGCTACCGCGCCGCTGAGGGTGGTGAAATACTGGCCGTTGACCTCGGCAACATCGTTTTCATTCTTCTCAGCCTTTGGAACAACCTTGCCATTTGCATCCACTGTATATCCATCAGCGAGATAGTCACCTACATTTGAATTAGCCGGGAAAGTACCGCCGCTGACTTCAATTGCATAGGTATAGGCATTGGTGTTGCCCGCAAATGTAGCGGCGTTAAAGGTACCACCAGTAATCTTCAGAAGGCCTTTGTCCGCAGTGGCATCTCCATTTTGACCCAAAATTACGGAAGTACCAGTAAAAGTGCCGCCATTAACTGTCAGTTGTCCTACATCCGCAGTGCCGCAGTAGCCATTGGAAAGAGGATACTGGCCCTTAAAGGTACCATTGTTGATGGTGGCCACATTCCAGTTCAGAATGGTGGCGGCATTGAAGCGCCGGTATTAGCAGTGCTATCAAATGTGCCATTGTTAATGATAAGCGTGCCGTAGTCATCATTCTTAACCACAGAGCAGCTCTTCTGGCCGCCGGTACAACTAAACTCGCCACCATTGATAGTCAGAGTTGCCTTGCTGTTGGTGGTAGGTGAGATCATTTCTCCGGCAACTCTATCCGAGTTGGCATACCAGCCGTTGTCAATCAGGCTGGACACATTGGCTTCGTTCGTTGTAGTGACAGCTGTAGTGCCGCCTAGCGTCATGGTGCCCAGATTCTTAATGGTGTACCAGGCATTAGACTGATAGGTACCACCTTCTACCGTACAGGTAGCGTCCGGAAAGTTGGTGATGGCAGCACTGCAGCTGCGGAGGTGGATACCGTTCCTGTTCCTTTGATAGTAAGATTGCCCTTATTGATAATAGCGCAACCACTGGTCGATGTGATGCTTTTGCCGTTTAGGTTAAGTACGACAGTACTACCAGTATCAACCTTAATTATACCAGTAACATTATCAGACAATGTTACATCACTTGTCAGCGTAATCACGCCGTTACTATCCGCAGCAGGCAAAGTCGTATTGCTCTCCCCTGTCGCAAACGCCGTCACAGGCAGCAGCGAGAGCAGCATCACCAGCGACAAAACGCCGGCAAAAATCTCTTTTTCATCGTGTCCTCCTTTTGTCGTGTTATTCCAGCGGGGGCGGCCGGTCAACAGCCGCGCCGGGTTTTCCGGCGCAGACGGGGCAGCCGCAGCCCCTTGGTCCGGTGCGGGAATAGACGACGGCTCTCCAGACGTGGCCCTCCGGGCACTGCCACCAGACTTTTTGTGGCTGCCTGTGGTCACCTGTTCCGGGGTTAGGGCGCCGTTGAGCGTAGGGTGCCACTGGGCGGCCAGAGCGGGGGCGCGGGTAGACAAATCGTTGAACCCCGCCAGGACCTTTCGGCCCGCGCAATAGGGGCAGCCACTGCCCCCGGCGGCCCGGGCGGCCACGGCGGCGGTGTAGTTGTGACCCAACTCGCAGCGCCACCAGACCTTCCGGTTGGAGTAGGGGGAGACCTGGCTGGGGGCCAGGGGGCCGTTTTGGGTTGGATGCCACTGGGCGGCCAGGGCCGGGAAGGTGCTGGCCAGGTCATTTTCACCGGGGAGCACCTGCTTGCCGGCGCACACCGGGCAGTCCGCCCCCAAACCCGGGAGACCACAGCGGCCTGCCACTGGTGGCCCTTGGCGCACTGCCACCACACCTTCCGCTGGGTCCCGGCGGTGACGTCGCTGGGGCGAAGGGCCCCGTTCTTCTCCGGGTGCCACTCCCGGACCAGCTGAGGATGGGTGGCGGCCAGGTCATTCTCCCCGGTGCCAGCCGGCGGTTGGGCACACCGGGCAGCCGGAACCCTTGACCCGGGAATTGATATCGGCCTGCCAAACATGGCCCCGGTCGCAGCGCCACCAAACCTTCCGGTGGCTGCCCGGCAGGACCTCCGCCGGGGTCAGGTCCCCGTTTTTTGTCGGGGTGCCACTGGGCGGCCAACTGGGGATACTGGGTCGCCAGATCGGTTTCCCCCGGCCAGGGCTTGCTCCCCCCCCCCGCGCAGTAGGGGCAGCCGCTGCCCGAGCCCGTGCGGGCGTAAACCGTGGCCTGCCACCGGTGCCCCTGGCGCAGCGCCACCAGACCTTCCGGTGGCTGCCGTAGGCACAAGGAGACCTCCGTGGGGTGCCCGTTTTCCTCAAAGTTCCACTCCTGAAGCAAAGCCATTTTCTCGTGGGCCAGGCAGTAGTCTTGCAGGGACGAGACGCTGGGGAAGTTCTCCGGCAGGGGGTTGGGGCGGGCGGCCGAAGCGCACTCCCTTGGCCTTGGCCGCCGCGATGCCTTCGGCCTGCCGCTGGCGGATGTTGGCGCGCTCGTTCTCCGCCACAAAGGACAGCACCTGGAGCACAACATCGGCCAGGAAGGTGCCCATCAAATCCTTGCCTCGCCGGGTGTCCAGAAGAGGCATATCCAGCACCACGATGTCCACCCCTTTTTTCCTTGGTGAGCAGGCGCCACTGGGCCTGGATCTCCTCATAGTTCCTGCCCAGACGGTCGATGCTCTTGACGTAGAGCAGGTCGTCTTTTTTCAGTTTTCGCAGGAGTTTTGATAGTTTGGGCGGTTGAAGTCCTTGCCGGACTGCTTGTCTAGAAAGATGTTTCGGGCCGGGATTTCCACCTCCCCGCAGGGCGGCAAGCTGCCTGGCCTCGTTCTGTTCTCGGGTGCTTACGCGGATGTAGCCATAGGTTTTTACCATGGTGTCGCCTCCCTTTCAAAGATTCCTCTCTATCATACCGTCTGGGGAGGGACGCTTCCACAACATCGTGTGACGGGTCTTCCGACAGGGGAGGAAAAAGACGCCGGCCTTCGTCCCAGGGACGAGGGCCGGCGTCTTTGCGGGGTTATGCGGCCGGCGGCGGGGATTTCAGCCAGCGGCCTCTTTTTATAATGAATGATTAGAATCACGGCGGTGAGGAACCAGGAGACGGGGGTAGCAGATGGAGATCCCCAGCAGGGTGCTCCAATGGGGCACGATGAGGAGGACCCAGAGAATCCGCAGGCCGCAGATTCCTCCCACGCTGATGAGCATGGGGGACCAGGGGCGTCGCCGGCGCCCCGGAGGGCGTTGGCGATGACCTCGATAAAGGTCCAGATGAAGTAGAAGGGGACAAAGTAATAGGTGATCTGAATGGCGT